>Ga0307517_10015146_pt1 | contig 10269 bp, 7 predicted proteins | sample 23_EM_MG_FD_194515 | JGI IMG/M metagenome (GOLD analysis project Ga0307517, IMG submission 194515) | Populus trichocarpa ectomycorrhiza microbial communities from riparian zone in the Pacific Northwest, United States - 23_EM | ecosystem: Host-associated > Plants > Roots > Unclassified | place...
TTTGAAGACATTGTTCATCTTCTTCATCTTTAAGCCAGCGAGCGTTTTCTACAGTAAAGGCCGAGAGACGTTGCAGCAGTAATCGTCTATTGGTTTCAGTTATGGGCGCTTTAATGGTGGTCGACCCTCAGCATACCGTTGTTACAACCCGCCGGGCTCTATATAAGCAAATGAGCACACAAAAAACAGGGGTTGGTTAGAGAGAGAGAGACGAAAGAAACCGGAAAGAAAAGAAACACAAGCAAAGCACATGAACTTTTAGGTTCATCTCCAGAACTCGCATACCAGAAATAGGCTTCCCTCACCAATTCTGACCTAAGAAAAACGAGAGAGAAAACCGGCCCAGAGAGAGTAGAGACGTTGTTCTGAAAACAGAGTAAAGAAACGAAAAAAAATAAGCCGAAATAGAGACACAGAAAATGAATACAACGTGAGATACAAGCAGAAAGAGTAAGAAGAAATTCGAAGGCAGAAGCGTCGCCCTCAGCAATCACGCGCAAATTCTCTGTAAAAGAACCAGGTAAGTCTTTTGCTCTGTTTTCCCTGCTTTTCATTAATTCATTTTCGCCGCCTGTTTTTAATTAAGCAACAAAGGCCATGCACGCGTGCCTCATGTGGGCCCAGCCCATGTTGGCTGAGCTGGGCCAAACCCCAAAAACTATTAATAAAAAAAATAAAAAATAATATAGAAAAATAGAAAAAGTATGTGTATGCATGAATAAAAATAATGTAAATTTATTGGTTTATTCACCGACGCTAGAGTGGAGAATAAAATACTGGTTTAAATTTATATTATTTTTATTCGTTATATTTTATTTTTATTTAGCAAGAAAAAATAAAAAATATATGCATGCATGAAAAATAAAATTTATTTTATTGGTTTATTCACTAGCGCCAGAGTCAGGAATATCGCAAGTAAACCATCAGAGCATAAATTAATAAACGTTTAGCAATTTAAGACAAAATCAGCAATGCAGTCTGCCTTAGGCAGAACGTTTAAGGGGTGATAATATCTTCCCTTTTACGTAACCAGTCTCGAATTATAGGATCTCTGTTGACCAGTTAAGATTCCTAGTGACCATAATACTAAGTGGCGACTTATTAAACAAGACATTTTCCCTTAAAAGAACCAGATGCTAGAAATCTGTTCTTTTTCCAGAACAAAGATTATTTTTTTAGGGCCGTCGCGATGTCGGGTGTGACAAGCATCAGAACACAACCCCTAAAAAAAAGCACGAACATACTCTGACAAACTTACCTTGAAAGTGGATAGCAAAGCCAATAGTTAAAACGATTAAAAATTATGAGAAGAACCACAAAGGATACAGCAACATGTAAAAGAAACATTTTCAAATGCATAGATCAATTCATCAACCAACCTACCAACTAATGTCCACATGGAAAAACCATACATAAAATGTTTTTCCCATCTCTCAAGCATCCTTCAATTTGAAATGTATCTCCTAAAACAACATATTACATCAGCTCAAGCAGGAGTTTTTAAAAAACTCATATAAGCAATCATAATTTTTTTAGTAAGGAAAAGAACATCCTAAACTTAAAATTGTCATACTAACAAAAAATGAGCAATGAACAATGCAACAAATGATCATTTAACAACAATAAAGACATCTCAACCAATTTAATCATAAATAGCATTGAAAAAGCTTTACATTCTAGCATCAGAACATACATTTTTTTTTAAAAAAAAAGCACAAAAATGACCTAACAAACTTACCTTGGAAAGGGATAGCAAAGTCAATAGCCAAAATGAATCAAAATGCTAAGACATGCCATAAATGAGAAAATAACCTGCTAAAGAAAAAAAATAAAAAATGATCAAAAGGAGCTAAATGTTAAAAGTCCAATAAAAAAGACAATGAACAAATTTAGAAAGTAAACTTTGTGTAAACAACCCTCCCTAAACCAAGCTTAAAATTTGCAATCCAAATTGATTGAAAAAGAAAATTGAGGAAGAGGAGTGAAATGATATCAAACAGCCTACCTTTGTCCTAGTAGAAAACTAAAGAAAAAGTGATGAGCCACTACACTCAAAAGCAGGGCTCAAAGCATTATATATTTTAAAAAAATAGACAATATATGTCTGCCAAACTGATAAAAAGCAAACGGTTAGATGTCATTGTTAAGAAATATAAAGTTATTTTGTTTTATTATTTATTAAGGGTAGAATAATATTTTTTATTTTCTTTTCAGTTTAGCCTATATATAATCTCTTTGTATTTAGGTTAAACTTATTGCTTCAATGTAATATTAATGAAACTTTGGCCTTTTTCCTCTCTTATTTTTGTATTTCTTTTTATTTATTTGGATTGTTTAACTTGGTATCAGAGCATGATTTCATGGAATGATGTTTAATTTCAAACACAACTTTTACAAATCCAACTTCGAGAAGATATTTGCTTAGTTTTTGCAATCTGGTACTTTGTTTTTCTTTTCTTTTGTGTTCTGGTTTTCTTTGTTTGTTAGTTATGGCTACTAAAAGAGATTATTCGCTTTAGTCTGTAAATGTGAGGTTGGATGAAAATAATTATTCGTATTAGAGTTATGTAATGAGAAATTTCCTTAAAGGTAAAAAGATGTGGGAATATGTTAGTGGAATTTCTGTGATACCTAAGAATACTAATGAGGGTTATGCTGCTTTATAGATGCATGAGAAGTAAACAATGCAAAGATTATTACTAGGATTAACAATTTTATTGAGCATTTTATAGGTACGCAGTTGGTGAAATATGAGACAGTAAAGGAGGTTTAGGATCATCTACAAAGATTATTCATGCAATAAAATTTTGCAAAACAGTATCAATTGGAGAACAACATATGAGCTCTTTATTAAAAGAATATGAATATTCAAGAGTTTTATTCTACTATAACAGATCTTTGAGATTAATTGACTCTTATAGAGTCGGTAAAATTAAAGGCACGTGGTGCTTATATTGATCGTAAAAAGCAGTAATGATTGGTACACTTTTTAACAACACTACACAGTGATTTTGGAGGACTTAAAGGTTTAATTTTGCATCGTTCTCTAATTTCTTCTGTTGACTTAGTTGTTAGTGAGTTATTGGCTAAAGAAATAAATCTTCAGTTTTATCTAAAAAGGGAATTCTCTCTACCTCTAATCCTTTTGTACTAGCAATACCTTCTAAGTCATTCTCTAGTAATCAAAATAAGCCTTACACAATGGTTTCCTTCTACGAGTGCAATTTATATAAGAAGAAAGGTCATTGGAAGGCTCACTATCCTAAGCTGAAACATTAGAATCAAGCCTGAAAACCTAGCAGTCAGTCATAATCTAATGCTCATAGATCACCTTAGGGTTATAAACCATCACACTATAATACTGCAGCAGCTATCTTATCAGGTTCTTTCACTTATTCTAGTACTCTAGCTGAGCAATTTCAAAAGTTTTTCTTTCTACAGCCACAAGCTATGTCTGTTACTTCTTCTTTCATAGGTTAGTTGCCTTATAATTCTTCAGGTATGTCACATTCTGAATGGGTCTTTGATTTTGGTGCTTCACATCATGTCTCTAAATTCTTCATCTTTTGTTTTTATGCCCCCTTCATCTTCTATTCATGTCATGATTACTGATGGCACTCCTATACCCTTAGCAAATGTTGGTTTTGTTATCACACATCACTTGTCTATCTCTAATGTCTATCTTATTATGAATCTCATATTGCATCTTGCTTCTGTTGGTTTGACATGTGATTCTAGTGATTATTTAGTCATATTTTCCTTATTTTTTTGTTGTGTACATGAACTGTAGTCTTATAATAGGGAGAAGAGACTATATATTTTAGATGAGTTAAAAGTGTCAGTTGTTGTTGCTGCTGCTACTGATAGTGTTGATTGTTTTCTTTTCATTCGAGTCCTTCTTCTTCTAGTTTTTATTTATGGCATTCTCATCTAAGTCATGTTTTGTCTTCTCGTTTGAGTTTTTGGCATCCATAGGAGCCTTAGAAAATTTACAAACTTGTGATATTTCCAATTATAGTTGATGTAAACTAGCAAAAATTTTTGTTTTACCTTTTAATCGAAGTATTTCTGTTTCTTCTTCTCCATTTGATTTGATGTATTCTGATATACGGGGATCTTCTCCTATTGCCACAAAAGGAGGGTCTCGATATTATGTTTCTTTTATTGATAATCATACTCGTTATTGTTGAGTTTATTTAATAAAACATCGTTCTTAATTCTTTGAGATATATACAGCTTTTCGAGCTCTTGTTAAAATGTAACATTCTGTTGTTATCAAATGTTTTAAGTGTGATTTAGGTGGGGAATACACCTTTAATAAATTTTATGAGTTGCTTTTCTTAAATGGAACTATTCACCAAACCTCGTGTACAAATACTCTTATGCAAAATGGCATTACTAAAAGAAAACATAGGCACATTGTTGAAACTACTCGTTCTTTCTTGTTGTCTGCTTCAGTTCCTAGTATGTTTTGAGGCGAAGCTGTTCTTAATGCTCTAGGTTTGATTAATACAATTCTATCTTCTCATATTTCAGGTTTATCTCCTTTTAAAACGTTGTATGGGTATGTCCCTAATTATTCTTTCTTTAGAGTTTTTTGCTGTACTTGTTTCGTTCTTTGTCCTCATGTAAAACTCAGCAAGTTGTCCTTTCAATTTGTTATTTGTGTATTTCTTGGTTATAGTGAAGGTAAAAAAAAGATATCGTTGTTTTGATATAATAACTCAGAAATTTTATGTGTCTCGTCATGTTGTCTTTCTCGAGCATATACCTTTCTTTTCCATTTCATCCACTGCTCATAGCTTTACTAGATCTGATCTTAATTGTATAGATCCTTTTTTTCTAAGGATTCTGATAGTTTATCATCTCAGGTTTCTAGTAACTCAAATACCCTTCCTCGTATTCGACTAATTTGTACTAATCATTTTGCAGGTACTAACACTTTACTCTCCAGCACACTTGAAGGTCCCTTTTCTTTTATAGTCCCTTAAACTTCGTATGAGATTATGGATCCACATTTACGTTAATCCATACACATTTGTAAGTCCACAAAGTTACTTGATTTTACCTATTCTTGTTATTCTTCATCATTTACTTCCTTTTTAGCTTCTATTTATTGTTTCTCTGAGCCTTCTTCTTATAAAGAGGCAATTATTGATCCTCTTTGACAGCAAGCTATGGATGAGGAAATTTCTACTTTGCATAAGACATATATTTGGGATTTGGTTTCTTTACCTCATAGTAAGAGTGTTGTTGGTTGTCGTTGGGTGTATAAAATCAAGACTAATTCTAATGGATCTATTGAGCGATACAAAGCCAGGTTAGTTGCAAAATGATACTCTCAACAATATGGTATGGATTATAAGGAGATATTTTCTCTTATTGCAAAAATGACTACTTTTCATACTCCTATTGTAATAGCTTCGGTTTGTCAGTAGCATATCTCTCAACTTGATGTTAAAAATGCTTTCTTGAATGGAGATCTCTAAAGAAAAAGTTTATATAGCGGCCTCTTCTAGTGTTTCACATGATTCTGGGTATGTTTGTATGCTCAAGAAAGCGTTATATGGTCTCAAACAGGCACCTCGTGCTTGATTTGAGAAATTTTATGTTGTGATCTCTTCCTTTGGTTTTGTTTCTAGTAATCATGATTCTGCTCTTTTTGTTAAATGCACTAATGAAGATCATATCATTCTATCTTTATATGTTGATGACATGATTATTACTAGTGATGATATTGATGATATTTCAGTTTTGAAGACAGAGTTAGTTTGAAAGTTTGAAATAAATGATTTAGGTTATCTACGATACTTCTTGGGTATTGAGGTAGTCTACTCACCTAGAGGTTATCTTCTTTCTCAGTCAAAATATGTTACAGATATTCTTGAGCGGGCTAAACTTACTGAGAATAAGACTGTAGATACTCTTATTGAGGTTAACGTAAGGTATTCTTCTTCTGATGGTTTACGCTTGTCAGATCCTACTCTATAACGTACTATTGTTAGAAGCTGGTATATCTCACTATTACTCATTCAGACATTACATATGTTATTCATGTTGTTAGTTAGTTTGTTGTTTCTCCTACTTCCATTCATTGGGCAGTTGTTCTTCGTATTTTGTAATATCTTTGAGGCATAGTCTTTCAGAGTCTTTTACTTCCATCTACCTCTTTCTTGGAGTTGCGTACAGTGGCGAAGCCAGAATTTTTTAAATAAGAGGGCAAATTACTAATAAATATTTAATATTATATGTTATACATACATACGTTATATATAGAAATTAATTTGAAATATATATACCAACTCAAGTCAAGCAAAATTAATTTAAAAATACTTTTAAAATGAAAAAACTTACATTATAATTGTTCTCTTCGAGATTTTATATTTTAAAACTGCTTCATAATGATTTTATTTTTAATCTCATTAAAATATCTTTCTCAATATATATAACAAACTTTCATTTATGTATTTCTAAATCTTCTAAGGACTAGGAAAGTTTTTGGCAACAATTCTATGCTGACATATGGTACATAATATATAAAAGCATAGTTTAAAAGATTGTCACAAATTGATGTTGTTCTTGCTGGCTTGTTGTTTTGTACAAGTGGATTAAACATAAATATTAAATTTTTTCCTTTTAATTTATTTATTATGTCCCTAATTTTTTTAATTGTCCTGTATTTCATTTTCAATCATTAGTAAATTCATTATCATCATTTTTCATATGAAATTCATAACAAAATACTTATCAATTCATCAAAACTCATTTCAATTCTTATCCATTAGCATATAATATTACCCATACATATATTAATTCAACAAACCAATAAATTATTATAAACTCTAACATTTTCAATAACTAATTATCAAGAAATAAAACTAAAATTAGATAATGAAACAAATAGAAAAGATGAAGGAAACTTTCCTAAAGTATAAAGCATAAGAGGTTACTTGCTTAACTAATTAATAGCTTAGGGTTTGAAGAGAAATTTTGTATAAAGAAAAGAGCTAGGATCAATAGTGAAAAAAGAATAAAGAGCTTGGATCAATTAGTTGCTAACAAAAAAAAATTAACCCTATAAAGCTATTATATTAATATTTTAATATAACAAACTGGTTATAAATAACTACCTCCCGACTTGTAATTTTTTATAAACAAAGAGAGTTATATTTTTATCCTACTTATGCGAACCCGGCTGCTATTTTTAAAGTTTCATTTTATTTAATGGAAGCTTTTGTTTAAACAACCTTTACTATGTCATTGATTACAATCTTGAGTTTGGAAGATGAACATCAAATACAGAGTAAAAATTATTAGCAGATAAAGTGTAGAATAGCAACTACGAGCAAGACGAGCTGCACATCAAACCTGTACTAAAGCCTGCAAAGTTGAATTTCAGTATGCTGCAAAAGTTGTACCAGGAGGAGCTGAGAAATCTCTCCAAGTAATTATTATAGACAAGATTATTAGAGGAGAATAAGAATTATTTAACCAGATAGAAAACAATGTTCCTATTTCCTCGCTGACCCATCATGATTAATTACATATGTGCACTGCAGGGGGGGCAATTGCCCCCTCTTGCCCTTATTGGCTTCGCCACTGGCTGCGTGCATACTCTTGATTATGACAATGACCCCACAGATCACAAGTCTGTTACTAGTTTCTATATCTTTCTGAGTAGTTCTCTTATTTTTTAGAAGAGCAAGAAACAATCTATTGTTTCTCAATCTTCAAACAAAACAAAATATCGTGCTTTGACATCTACTACTAAAGAGATTGTTTGGTTACATTGATTTTGTGCATATATGAGAGTTTTCTTTTTTCATCCCACTCCTATGTGTTGTGACAACCAAAGTTCTATTCAGATTGCTCACAACTCGGTTTTTCATGAATGAACTAAGTACGTTGAGATTGATTGTCATCTTACTTGTTATCATTTCAAACATGACACCATTACTTTGCCTTTTGTTTCTTCTTCTTTATAGATTTCTTTACCAAGTTGTATTTTATTTCCTGCTTTTATTTTCTACTTGACAAACTCACGATGCTTGCCGCATCGTGAGTTTGAGAGGAGATGTTAAGAAATATAGGGTTATTTTCTTTTATTATTTATTAAGGGTAGAATAATATTTTTATTTTTCTATTAAACATGCCTAACATAAATTAGAGTTCCTAAAAAAAAATTCCCAACAATTCTGCCCATGACCTAACCAAGTCAAAACTAAACTAACCCATCAGCATCTCTCAAACTGACTCCATATATCCTGCCGAAGAAAAACAGGACAGCACATTGGCTGCAACATGCCAACCTCAACGTGCATTAAATGGCTATCAGCTAAAAGAGCTTAAACTCGTACGCAGTGTTTTTAAACCTGGCTCGATGGTTGACCCGACCCAAGCCCCGGATCACGGGTTTTGACCGGGTCACCCCTAATTTTTTTTTATAAATCAAAACAACGTCGTTTTGGTTTTTTAAAAAATAGTCAACGGGTTACAACCGAGTTTTTGACCGGCTCCATTCGGGTTTTTTACTTTCCTTATTTTTTCATAAACCCGGTTCTGGCTCTAGCCAGGTCCCGAGTTGACCTGCCGGGCCGGACCAAATTTTAAAATTATGCTTGTACGCCCTATCTCCTTTCATTAGCATGCTGAAACCAACCCAGTCGGAGCAACCTCCACTGCGACATCCAAACGCACGTCAGGCCCTTAATTCCTGGAAGAGAATTAAAGCTTGCCAGCCTAGAGAAATGCATGCAGATCAGTCATATACAGAGAAGAACGATAAAGACCCTTCTAAGCCCAGACAAGACACTGAAAAAACCAAGCTTCACAGTGAAGAGCCATCCCACAAAAAGCCATCCGAAAAAGCAAGTCCAGAGAGCCTCAGCATAAAAATAAAAACACAGCGGCATGCCCAAGAAGCATTGTTGTAGTGAATAGGAATTCTGTCTCCATGTCTACGAAGACAATCCCTTCTCAATTCTTTGAAGGAAAAGGGAGAATACAAACCACAATGGAACAACGCTTCGCAACAGTGAGCACCATATATACCTGAATATATAGTTCTTGTAAAATGCCGTCGTTGTTCTCCTTCCAACATGTTGCTATCTTTTTCTGTTTTTATATTATTATAATTGAATTAAAAAAATGTTTTATTATTCTTTTTGGCTCTATAAAAAAATCCTTTACTAAAAATATTAATGACTAGATTATCTAATTTTATCTATTAAAAAAATGTAGACATTCTTCTTATTTTTCTTTGAATTCTGATTGCATTGGATTTTTTTTTAGCCCTTTTATAACTAGATGAAAAGATATATATATATATGAAAACTTGAAATAAAACAAGTAGATTTTTAATTGAATTAGATAATATATTAAGTCGGTTAAATCTATTTGACTCGGTTAGAATTTTTAATAATTTAATTGATCTAGATAAATTTAATTTAAATCAAATTAAGTTAATACTAAGAAAAATTGAATTGATTAAGTGATATAATAACTTGAATTATTTCTTGATTTAATTTCAAAATCAAATTTATAATTATAAACATAACTTGCTGAACTCCAACCTAAATTGATTTGGGTTTGAAAAAAAAAGTTGGATCACTCCCTCGCTTAAGCATATTGTGTGAAAAGGTACAGTGATCAAAATGTATTTTCAAATGACTTTGGGTCATCATGAGTAACAACCCATTCAGCAGTTTAGTTGGATATGCAAGAATTTCTCATGGGTCGGCATGAATATTGTTTCTCTTCAGACACGATTTAGGAAGAAAGTCCCTTATGCCACACAACTTTTCCGAACTCTATCACAGCATAGGCCTTTCTCTTCTCACAAATTCAGACGCACAACTCAGACCAAACGTTTAGACAAGGCACTCAGGATTCTAGACATTATAATCCCCAAAACAACCGCCCCAACAAATGGCCAGAACCATCTTCGTGTCATTCAGGACTTCTTACAAACACATTCAAATAGAACCAGTGAACAACGTTTAAGCAACGATTTCATATCTCCGAACTCAGATAATGGAGACTTCAGCGTGTTTGATGAAATTCTTGAATCTTGTTTTATAAACAATGATGAAGATTCTAATGCTACGAGCTTGAGTTTCGATGCGAGTGTTTTGTCGAATGCTGTGAGTTCTTGTGCGTCCACGCGGGATCTTCGCGGTGGCATTCAATATCATTGCTTGGCAATAAGTACTGGCTTTATCGCCAATGCTTATATTGGAAGTTCTTTGGTTACTTTTTATGGCAAATGCG
>Ga0307517_10015147_pt1 | contig 10269 bp, 4 predicted proteins | sample 23_EM_MG_FD_194515 | JGI IMG/M metagenome (GOLD analysis project Ga0307517, IMG submission 194515) | Populus trichocarpa ectomycorrhiza microbial communities from riparian zone in the Pacific Northwest, United States - 23_EM | ecosystem: Host-associated > Plants > Roots > Unclassified | place...
GTTGATAAACGTCTAGTTTGATGTTGGCGATCCTTTTTTCTTTCTTTTATTCCTTCTAATCCTTGGTTCTCATACCTATTCCCTTAAATTTTCAAAATAACCCTCAATATTTGTTTTTTTTATTTAGCGCATGTTATTTTGATTTTTAATTTGTTATATCCTATCTTTAAAAAGTATTGTTCCAAACCAGGCCATATTCATTCAAAACTTAATAATGTTAAATATTTTTAATAACGTTCTTAGAATACATATGAACAGTATAGATTAATAACAGCAGGTCTCGAGTTCGAGTCAGGACGTGCACGTCTTGTAAGAGCCTGGGACAGCTGGAGTTTTACTCGTTCACCTGGGCCCACAAATTGTACTTTCCGGGAGGTAGGGTTTCCTCGAATCCAAAAAAAAAAAGTATAGATTAATAAAATCTATGATTGAATCTCACATTAAGATTATAATTGAATGATTCATATTTTTTTAGAAGTATCTTTTTCTTGTTTTTTTTCTTATTATTTAATATTTTAAAAAAGCCACCTTCCAAACCTATACTCAGAACATACCCTCCATACCAACCCATTTAATATGCGGTCCATACCCTCTAAAAATAACTCTTGTGTTAAAAAGGTTATGTGATTTATTAAGAAGTGAATAGTATCGTTTTTCAGAGATAGTATTTTCCTTTTTTGTTAAGTTAAAAATAGTACTGTAACCTGCAAAACACGGCTAAAAGTTCAAGTTAAATTCTAATGTAAAAGAAAAAAGTGTTATCTGGATGTGGTTTTTTTATTGAAATTTTTTATTATTATTTACGAATAATAAAATAAATTTAAAAATATATATGAATCAATAAATAAAAAAGGAGTTAATAATGGTAATTAAATATTAAGATAAAAGGCTAATTTTTCAAATAAAACCAAAAGATACATGCACATGAAAATATTAAATCTTAATTGTTCTTTTTATCTTATACTTTTTTATTTATTTTATATTAGAGATTAATTATGGTCATCGAGAACAAACGATGTTTAATTTTATAAATACATCACATAAATACAATTTAATTACATAAAATATAAAAATAAAGAATTTAAAAATAAATTACAATAATCTTTTTGAAGTATTATAAAATTAAAAAAAATAATTAAAAGACTAATTACTATTTTAAAGGAAGGTGAACCAGAAAATGTTTTAAAAAGAGAGGATATTAATTAAAATTTAAATAAAAACATTAATGCAAAAAAAGACAAAAAAAAAGTAAGAGAAAAGGCATAAATTAGGATTTAAATTAAAAAATTAATCAAAAGTTATATATAAAAGAGAGGTCAATCCTGCATGCTTGATAAAGGATAAAACATCTGAGGCTCACATGCGTAATTGTTTTTTTTTAAGGAACACCGTTCATTCTAGTTTTTCTTTTTCAAACAGGCAATAAACCGTTTATTGTGAAGAACGATCTATCATCTTTTACACTAGTTTATGGACATAAATAATCAAGGTTCGAGTTTTTAGATATCATAAAACTTATTTTTCAACATATTTTCATCTTAAAACACCTAAAAACAATATTCTAAAAACTTTATCAAACTCATTTCAACTCTAAAACAACCTCTAATCTCTCTAAAAAATAAAAAAAAATTAGAAAATGAGTAAAAAACTTTACATACCTCGATCTACTTTTTCCGGCATGGTTAAAAGACAACACCACCTTCATTGAATTTTTCTTGAAAAAATAAATTCATTAACACAAAGATCAATCTTTTTGATGGCTAAAATATCGTCATTGAAGCACTTTCTCTCACCTTAATATTTTCCATGTACTTTCTCTATCATCTCTCAATGTTTAGGGACTGAAATGTAAAGAAATAAAATTTAGGATTAAAATATGAAATTCCAAAACAATAGGGATCAAATACATAGGTAAACTAAAACTTTAGGAAGCACATTGATCCTTGATATTTATTACCATTACCCTTACAATGTTTGAAACAATAAATAGATATCAATATTTTTACTTTAGTTTGCATTATGTTTTTAAATAAATTAATGTGATAATTTTCCATTCGTTAAAATCATGTTATATAAATGTGTAATCATCATAAAAAAAAAATCCATTACTAAAAAGATAATGTATTTGAATTATGACTTACTCATTAAATTATTATTTTTAAATATATTTAATAATTAAATCAATCATTTATCAAATAAAATATTTGCAATAATGAAAAGTTAAAATTCAATATACTTTGAAATATAAGATAATAGTTTCATAACAAATGCATATTTTTTTCATTATCATTCAATCTCCACCTCTTCATGTTTTTTGTTAAAATCTAACATATATTTTGTTTTTGTAAGTTTTGCTTTTATATTTTTACTCTTTAGATCTAACGGTAGAAATTATAAAATGTTTAAATAGATATTTGTAAAAAGAAAAATTAACTTCATTTTGCTTTTATCTTCTTCCCGCTTTATCTTTCTTTTTTAGAAGGACAAAAAATTAACTAAAAAAAAAAAAAGCCTCCACAACCAAACATATTTTTTGTACCTCATGTTTTAATATATTTTTTTTTAATCTTATGAGAACATCCAAATGCTATGTCGAATATAACTCTTTGATGGATTGAGCTACATTGATGAAACTCTATACAATGGCTTTTGGTATCTCTATGCTCATAAAACGTTTTAGTATATTTGTCATATTTATATCACCTAATTTCAAACTAAAACTAAAGAGAAGTTTTAGAGTTCAATCCTGCATGCTTGGTAAATGATAAAAAAAAACCCAGGCATGCTTGGGTTTTGAAGCCCAAGCCAGCGAGCATCGCTAGCTCTAGTTATTTTTTTTCAAACAAATGATAGGTTGTTTGTTGTGGAAACAATCTAATATCTTCTGGACCAGTTTATGGTCATAAAAATCAAGGTTTGAATTTTTAGATTTTAAAAACTTGTTTTTGAACTTGTTTTCATCTTTAAACACCTAAAATATTACCCTAGAAACATTAAGAAACTCATTTCAATTATAAAACAACTTTTAAGCTCTCTAAAAAACAAAAAATGGACATATCAATAAAAAGCTTTAAAGACTTGATCTATGTTTTTGGTATGGTTAAAGGGCAACACCACCTTCATTGATTTTTTCTTGAAAATACAAACTCATTGTATTAAAATCAACCTCTTTGGTGGGTAGAATATCATCATCATAGCACTTTTTTTCACCTCAATATTTTCTACTACTTTCTTTATCATCTCTCCATAAAAAATCAATGTTTGAGTTTTTAGATTTCAAAAACTTATTTTTGAATTTATTTTCATCTTAAATTACCCTAGAAACATTAAGAAACTCATTTCAACCATAAAACAACTTCTAAGTTCTCTAAAAAACAAAAAATAAATATATCAATAAAAAGCTTTAAAGACTTGATCTATGTTTTTGGTATGGTTAAAGGGCAACACCACCTTCATTGAATTTCTCTTGAAAATACAAACTCATTAACATTAAAATCAACCTTTTTGGTGGGTAGAATTTCATAACAATAAGGATCAAATAAATAGGTAAACTAAAACTTTAGGGAGCACATTGGAGTTTTTCATGGCACTATTTAAATGAGGTCTCTTTTGTTTGTTTTTGTTAAATTTGATAATTCTTCTTTAAATTCCTTTTTTTTTAACTATCAATAAAGTTTTATTTTGCAAAATTAATATTTAAATTGTCATCAAAATATTCTTCAACGCTTTGTATATGTGAGAAATATGAATTAAAAGAAATCTCAATCAATAAAATCATGTTAATGTAACGTAGGAGTATAAAATTACAAATAAAAAAGGTTCTAATGATTGAAACGAAAAAAACTACACTATTCATATGAACAATAGTAAAATTGAATTAAGCAGAATAAAGTTGAACTCACCATTTCTTTTTTCATGTTCTTTTAATATATTTAATAATTATTTGGAACTAATGATACAATTATGAAATAATTGGTTAATAATAAGAGGCTTACAAGTAGCATTTGATTACTATCTTGTCAGAAAAGATAAAGATAGTGAAAATAAAAATGTGTTTAGTTGAAGAAATAGAGACAAACATAAATATAAATATGTCTTTAGAACAATTTTGGAGTGAATTTCTCCAAAATAGAAGGTACAAAGAGGACATGTCTTCAGAGACAATATTTATATTTTTATTCTTAAACTATTATTGTAAAAAACTCTCAATTTTAAAATTATCAAACCAAGACATATAATAATAAAAATGGTTGTTATCATAGTTTTAAAACCCGATTCAGGGGTTGACCCGGGGCAAGGCATTTGTCAATAATGGGGTTGATCGTTGATCTGGATCAACATAAAGACAAAAGTGGTTATTATCATAGTTTTAAAACCTGACTCGGAGGTTGACTCGAGGTAAGTATCGGGTTACATGTCATATGGGTTAACCCGGGTTGAACCGGGACAACATAAAATAAAAATGATTATTATCATTGTTTTAAAACTTGATTCAGGTGTTAACTTAGGGCAAGACCAGAGTCACGGATTAGGAGGGTTAACCCGGGTTTACACGAGTCAATATAAGAATAAAAATTGTTATTATCATAGTTTTAAAACTCGACTTTGAGGTCGACCGGTGCAAGGTCTAGATCACGGACCGAGAAGGTCAACACGGGTTGCCCCGAGTCAGTATATGGATAAAAATGGTTATTATCATAGTTTTAAAACCTGATTTTAGGGTAAAATAGAGTTTTTCATATTTTATTATATTTTATCCATCATAACCAATAAGATACGGAGACAATTATTTTATCTTGTACATCATATCAAATATAGTTTTGTATCCTTCTTTTTTTTTTTATCTTATTTTATCTGTTTTTTTTTGTTTTTTTTATCCCAAAATAATAACCAACAATCATGCATGGAGATATCTTTTTGTTATTTGGAAAGCACCATGGGAAGGACATGTGATTTGTGTTTTTCTTTATATATTATCATTTTTTATGCAACGCCTAAACAATGCTCGAAATCTTTTGCAAGGAATATGCTTTCTCTCTCTCTCAAGGAATTAAGCTTGTCGTGACTTGATTATTCATCACCAAAATATTCGTACGATCGTAGCTTCTTCTTCTTCTTCTTGTTTTATGCACGAAACAATCAACATTCAATACTATCTTCTTTTTCTTCACAAAGTAAGAGTTGAACTACGTATCCTAGAAAGCTTGAAGCTTATAGCTAGCAGCGGCACCCAGTTGACTAGATAAATTAATTCCATTCAAAGATGTTAGCTTGAAGACCGATCTATTCCTTTGTCGCCGGGAACCAAAGCATCAAGCATAGGAATAAATGAATATGATACACATTGTCAAACAATTGACGAGTTATATATATATATATATATATATATATATATTTGTCTTGTAATGATCAACTCTTAAGAGTGATTACGCCATGTCTCGATTGTTAGACATTAAATATTATGATAACGATGAATAAATTAAATCTTATTAAATTAAGTAAATTATGAAGGACGATTAATTCTTATAGTTAATATAAGTTTACATAATATACAATATATATGTTTTAATGTAACTATAGTACTATGTTAATCATGGTGTTGAGTTTATTAAAGTTCTAAAAGCTGAATTAAAGTATCATTTGATTACTATTTTCGGATAGAAAAAATGAAAATGACTAGGTAGGGTATAGAGAAAATATAATAAAAATATAATTATATTTGATAATAGTGTACAAAATAGAATGAATATCTTTATATTTTATTTGATTAATATTGAAAAAATGGAATAAAATACAAAAAAAAATTGTTTGATTCTTGATATACAATATCATTATCCTTACACTGTTTGAAACAATAAATAGATATCAATAGTTTCATTTTAGTTTATAATGAACATTACTTTTTCTTTAACTAACTTAAAATGATAATCTCTCCGCTCATTAAAATTATGTTAGAAAATTATAATCATAAAAGAAATAATTCATCGCTAAAAAGATAATATAATTAAATTATGACTTACTTAGTCATTAAATTATTATTTTCAAATATATTTAATAATAAAATAAATAATTAAACCAATCATATATCAAATAAAATATTAGCACAAATGTGAACTTAACATTCAATATAGTTAGAAATACAAGATAATGATTTCATAATAAATGCATTTTTTTAATTATCATTCAATCTCCACCTCTTCATTATTTTTTTTGTTAAAATCTAAATATTTTCTTATATAATTTTTGCTTTTATATTTTCTAGTTTTAGGTCTAATGGTGAAAATTAGATTAATTAAAATCAACATATAGATTTGAATATAAGGATAAAGATTGAAATTATAAAAAATTAACTAAAAATGACAAAGACCTCTAAAACCAAACTTGGTATTTATTTTTTTATTTTTTATTTTATGACAACAACCAAATGCTATATCGAATATAACTTTTTGATCATGGTCTGTTTGGTATTGTGGTAGCTTTTGTGGTTGTGATTTGAAAAAAATTGTTTTATAAAAAGTATTTTTTGTTGAGGTTGATTTGGTATTTATGTATGTTTGGTTAAAACTGTGGTTGAAATTGAGGTTGAACAAGAAATAGTTTAATGTGTTTGGTTAAGAATGTTTTTTTAAATTGAGGTTATAAAATAATTTAAGAAAATATATATTAATATTGATGGTTTTTAATTTAAATATTGTAGATTTAACTATTGCTATTACATCATGAAATAAATAATACTTTATATAAAATATTTTTTCTTGTTCCATTAAACTATCTACAATTCCATCACGTATGAAATACATCCGACAAGGACTACAGTTTTCTTGGTTTCTTAAGAGCGCAACAATATCAGGTAAAATATAATCAGGAATAAAATTGGGATTGCGATCAAATTCTGCAAATGCTACGTCATCAAACGATCTCCGTCTAATTTATATAGTGTCATTGAATAATGTTTAACACTAGTTTTTCGAATAAAACACAATAAAAAATAAAAAAATATTTTTTTATTATTTTACTGGGTCAGACCCGGTTCAATGCATTTTTAGCTTTGGACCGGACCCGGTCCAGCCGGGACAGTGGAGAATGTCTCCACTATTCACGTGAACAGTGGAGGCATGCTCCACTGGTCACTGAACAGTGTAGTCATGCACTACTGGTCACGTGAATAGTGGAGCATTGCTACACTGTTTATGTTATTCATCCGCGTAAAAAGTAGCAAAGAGCTGCTTCTTGTAAACCTGCGGCACAGTCACAGTTTATGATGGGTCCTACCAAAATGAAATTATGTTTTTTGCTTAACCAAACAACAATATGTGTGGTTGCGGGTGAACCTCACCCACAACCACAATACCAAACGGCCATTATTTACATAGATGAAGTTCTATACAAGGACTCTTGTCCCCTATCTCTCAAATAACCTAATAGAAAACAAATAAAATAAATCATAAAGTTTAATTTTTAATTAACCATCCAATATTAAAAGATGAAATTAAAAAAAAATTAAAAAAAATAAACAAACCGAGCTAGTCAGGTTAATTGTCAAACTCGCGATTTGTGTTATAAGAGTAGGAGAAACCAATAAAAAAAAATCTAATATTAAAAAATAAAATTAAAAAAAATATTAATTAATATATATATATATGTTTTTTTTATAGTGCCGCACTATAACATGTGGGGGAAGATACTCTTCATTACTATAGTAATTTCCTTCACGTGTTTTTAGTGTATTGTTAATATTAATATATATTATGGTAAGTGAGATTTCAACTCTTAATGATCATTTTATGAAGAAATATCAAGTAATGGTTGATAATTAATTTACTATTAAAAAAAATCCTCTTCTACAAGGAATTAATCCCATACATGTTGATTAAATCTTAAGAAAACAAATCCAGTTTTTCCATTTAAATCCAGTTAAATCTTAAAAAAAAAATTAAAAAAAATGAAAAGTTGATGCGCCGAGGTACATGTCAACAAACTTTCTTCATTTTTTTAATTTAAGTATTACAACTTTCAGTTTTTCCAATGGAGTATCTCAACCATTGATTTTTTTTTTTTTCAGTTAAGTATCAAGACTTGTCCTTACTGATTATTAATAATTATGTTATAATTATCTTATTTATTTATTAATTTTCATTATAAAAAAATAGCATCGGCATGTATTATATTCAATTTGAGTTAACTTTAATTTACAAGGTTATTAATAAGTATTATTATTCAGCCAAACGAACAGTTTCTATAATTAATAAAATAAAAATATTTTTTCTATAAATAACCTCCCGCCCCGCCCTCCTCTTCTATCCCTTCTAATTAATTACTCCTCTTTCTTTTATTCTCTTTTACTGCTAAAGAAGGATGGGTGAGACTGAGAACACAAGCGCAGAGAGGCACCAGGTTTTTGATGTCTCCATTGGCATGCATCAACAAGGAAGCTCCAAGTGGTTTGATGATGATGGCCGTCAAAAGCGAGCTGGTGATTAATCCTTATAACTCCTTTACATTATTATTTCTTGATCAAGATTTTCAAGAAAATCTAAAACGACAAAGATTATTCTGTTCATCTTGATCTGTTTCCTTACAGGAACCGTATGGACTGCAAGTGCTCACATCATAACAGCTGTTATTGGGTCTGGTGTTCTTTCCTTGGCTTGGGCTATAGCTCAGCTTGGATGGATTGCTGGGCCAGCTTTCATGTTCTTGTTTTCTATAGTCACTTGCTATACTTCTTCTCTGCTCTCTGTCTGCTACCGCTCTGGTGATCCTATAACTGGCAAGAGGAACTACACCTACATGGATGCTGTTCGGTCCAATCTTGGTAAATATTCCTGCTGCTATATGGAGCTAGCTTGATTGAATCTTTTTTAAGATTCTAATTTCTTATTTATATGTTCATTTTTAATTTTGTCAGGTGGTGTGAAGGTCAAGATATGTGGATTTGTTCAGTACCTGAATCTTTTTGGAGTTGCCGTTGGCTACACAATTGCATCGTCTATAAGCATGATGTAAGCTTTCACTTTCAAGTAAAACAAAAAATGAACTTCTTTTTGTCTTACTTGCTATGGCTGACCATGCCTAGCTATGCTTTGAATTCTCTGGGCTAACGGTGCCTTTTCTTTTTCAACAAAACAGGGCAATAAAGAGGTCTAATTGTTTCCACCAGAGTGGGGGAAAAGATCCATGCCGCATGAATGCCAATCCATACATGATAGGGTTTGGCATAGCTGAGATACTTTTGTCTCAAATTCCTGGATTTGATCAGTTACAATGGCTCTCTCTTGTCGCTGCGGTCATGTCCTTCACTTATTCATCAATTGGTCTAGGTCTCGGCATTGGTAAAGTTATAGAAAATGGGAAAATCAGTGGAAGTCTAACTGGAATAGGCATTGGCACAGTGACTCCAACCCAAAAAGTATGGAGGAGCTTCCAAGCACTTGGTGACATTGCTTTTGCCTATTCTTACTCCATGATCCTCATTGAAATTCAGGTGCTAACATTATTATATCTTTGTAGCATACACATTTCTCTTGCTGCATAAGAACAGGATCACGTTATTTGATATTTTCATTTACAATTTAAACCAACCTACAATTTTATATCATAATTAACAGGACACCGTCAAATCCCCACCATCAGAAGCCAAGACGATAAGGAAGGCAACTCTATTAAGTGTTGCAGTCACAACCCTTTTCTACATGTTCTGTGGCTGCTTTGGCTATGCTGCTTTTGGAGACATGTCCCCTGGAAATCTCCTTACTGGGTTCGGCTTTTATAACCCATATTGGCTGCTTGATATTGCCAATGCTGCCATAGTAATTCACCTTGTTGGCGCATACCAGGTCTTCTGCCAACCTCTCTTTGCTTTCGTCGAAAAAGAAGCAGTTGCAAGGTTTCCAGATAGTGAAATCATTACGAAAGACATAAAAGTCGCAGTTCCTGGTTTCCGCCCCTTCAATATCAACCTCTTTAGAATGATTTGGAGGACCCTCTTTGTGATCTTTACCACTGTGATTTCAATGCTACTTCCCTTCTTTAATGACATAGTCGGTCTACTCGGAGCTTTGGGATTTTGGCCACTGACTGTTTACTTCCCCGTCGAGATGTATATTGCCCAAAGGAGGATACCAAAGTGGAGCACAAGATGGCTTGGTCTGCAAGTCCTAAGCATTGCTTGCCTCATTATTACTATAGCCGCTGCTGCTGGCTCTATTGCTGGAGTTGTTGTTGATCTCAAGTCGATCAAACCCTTCCAGACCAGTTACTAAATCGGTA
>Ga0307517_10015148_pt1 | contig 10269 bp, 6 predicted proteins | sample 23_EM_MG_FD_194515 | JGI IMG/M metagenome (GOLD analysis project Ga0307517, IMG submission 194515) | Populus trichocarpa ectomycorrhiza microbial communities from riparian zone in the Pacific Northwest, United States - 23_EM | ecosystem: Host-associated > Plants > Roots > Unclassified | place...
ACGGTGCAGCTGCTCCTCATAGAAGTATTGCAATTCATGGGGTGTCAACACACCTTTTCCATCTAAATCTGTGAATACAACTTAACAAGATAAGAGAGGACAGCTGACACAAACATCGAGGACTTCCACAGACACAGAGCATCAGAAAATGAGTTAGTCCCTAACACGATTTGAATACGGTATGTGTTTAAAACCACTTGAGCATTAGCAAGAGTGGAGGAGCTGTAAGATAAATGACTTCCATGGACCTGTAAATACAATTTTCTAAGATAAGAGGTCACAGTACATAGAAGCATAGATGGCTTCCACAGACACAGCATCAGAAAGCAGGAGTTACATGTTAGGCTTTGGTACAAGATTTTGAACAGAGGGAGCTTTTAAAATCATCGCACATTTAGGAGAGTGAAGGAGATGCACACTTAGTTTTGGCTTGGTCCACTTTGTTCACAGTGAAAACAAGGAGCTTTACATCACTGTTTAAGGTCAGGATTGTTATCCTGGAACAAGTGCTTTTTTGTCCCACCTTCAGGTCTAAAACAAATGAGGGAACAGGGCTGTTCTTCCTCTTTGAGGAGCCAGAATCCTACTCATACCTAATTCAATGATTAGAATGGAAATGGAACAAAACCTACACTCCCAATTCCCTCTGTTTAAGAACCAAGAGGAGAGGTTCGACAAGAAAATAGGGTGGGAGCCGATATACAAGAGCAGGTGAGCATTCTTTCATTTTAGATAGAAAATGTGTTTAGATAAATGTTTTGGCCATCCGGAGAGCATCTGATTTTCTTGCTGACTTCGTAAGTTGACTTAGTTAAATTAGATTTCTAAAGAACTGGTTGATTGTTGACTTAGTTGGGATAGGAACTGAGATCGGGAAACTCAAGCTATTCAAGAGTTACGGCAGGATTAAAAAAAAAAATATGACATTTACACATCACCTAAGTGAACGAAGGTTACGATATTTCAGAATTGTGTCAAATGTTGATGAACATTTGCTCCCAGTGCTGTTCATACCATCCTTTTACAAGCACCTACTTTTTCAATTTTCAATATTAAGCACACGTGCACCAGTACATCCCACGACAGAAATGTCTATAGTCAATATGCAGCTCATCATTAATACAAATTACTATTGTGCTGAAAGGATAAGGCTACACCCCAACCATATGAACAGAGAAATTTAGCTGGAAGATCAGTTACTCAAACTAAAATTAGTTACTAATTTGATGTTATGCTACCGACGGTGAAAGTACGGCCTGGCTCTAAGGTTTACAGTTTATGGAAGAGGTGACGAGCACTTATTATTTGCTTAATTTTATCATGGATTTAAAAACAAAAAATCTTAATGTAAAAATTGATGTGAAACTACGTTTAAATACGTTTTAAAAATGTATTTGCATCGATAATATATAAAATTAATATTTTTTAATGTTATTTAATGGTTTTAATATTTTATGTCAAAAATAAAAAACAAATTAAAAAAATTATTTTAATATATTTTTAAATAAAAAATACTTTTAAAAGCATCATGTAAGATAATACTAAAAACATATTTGTTTGTATTTTAATAGTGTTTTTGAGAAGAATTGAAATTTTATTATTTTATTATTTGTTTTAAATTATTGTTTTTTAATTATTTTAATGTACAGATATAAAAAATAAATTTTTTTTAAAATATTTTAATATATTTTCAAGTAAAAAAAATTTTAGAAAAAAATTCTTTGCTGTAAATAAAACTTCTTAAATGACGTGATGCTTTTAATTACGGGAAATAAGTTGATAGTGAAGAAAGGTAAACAAATTTAGATAGCATTATACATCAATTCCCTTCATTTCACACCAACAAAATTATGTTTGCATTATTTCTCCTATGATTATGTTAATTATATTTACATTAATCTTTTTTTAAAAAAATCACGGTGGCCGTCAAAATCAAAATAATAATCATAATAATGATCGTTATATTATTGTAAATTAATTTTTCAGGTCTTATTAAATAAAATAAAAATATTCGTCTCGTAATATCCAGCCACTAATTTATTTCAAAGATTCATTAGAACGTGTATTTGAATATAAATAACATTATTCAAAACTAACAACGTAAATAAGATTTATATTTTGAATAATAAAAAAACAAAGATGTGGAAATTAAAAGGTTAAATTATTCAAAATCATTTTAAATTATTGGTAAAAGTAAGTTACTATCTATCTAAACTTTAATTTTCTTATTCAAATATCATAAACTATTTTTTGGTAAGAAAACAAACCTTTTTTTATTTATTTTTTGTTTCTGTTTTTTTTTCAAATTACATATTTTTTTCGCGATACCTATTATGTTTCTAAATTATTACCTGTGATTGAAATTAATTAAAATAATTATTTATTTTCAAAAAGAGTTTAGGTAATGAAATTAAATAATAATAATAATTAAAGTACAAGTTGATCTGAAATCCCGGATACCTTTAACAATTTAGCCAAATTGAAAAGAGAAAAACAAAGGACCATTTGAAAACTACAAATCTCATTGTATCTCTAAGATCCCGGTTCGGTTCAAATCGGTTTTTTGGCATGAAAAACCAGAAAAAACAAAACATCACAATTCTAGCGTTTCCCATTTGGATAGCCAGAGCTGCTTCGACATGGGCGTTGTATCTCTCAAACCCAAAACCTTTGTCACGTTGCACTCGCACATCTTCTATTGTTCCAACACCCAGCAAATAGAGATGCCGATGCAGATCAACAGGAGTAACTTGCAGATTTTTTGTTGATGAGAGATACCAATCAGAGGAGGGAGTCGTAGAGCATTTTGATCAAGTTATGTCTAGAGGAACATCATGTTTAGAAACACAAATGGAACAATATGAACCCAGCCACAGACCTGCACAACTCCATCTCATTGTATGAACTATCTATTGGTCCAAGCAAATCTGAATTTTTTATATGATAATAAAAATGAAAATCCCATGTAAACAAGAAGGGGGAGACGAGAGAGAGAGAGAGAGAGGAGGAGGAGGAAGAGATGGGGAAGTTTGACATAATTAAAAAACAAAATACATAGAATAATAATGCATGCTATTTAAGCACACCAACAAGCCCAACAATAAAAATACTAACATGAAAGTCTCATGATTCAACACAGGAAATGGAGAAGCGCTTCCAATTGTTTTTTGATAAAAAAGTAGAAAAAGGTAGAAAACAAAGCTGGATTTTTAGTTTCTCTGCCTCTGCTTTCTCTGCGCTTGGTTTGTTAATTTTTGGTTTCTTGGCCTCTGCTTTCCCTTATGATGCTGTTGGGTTGTGTGTGGGTTCGTTTCTTTGTGTGCCGTTCTGGTTTTGGCACATTTTTGAAAAATGTGGTTAGTGTTGCTTGTGTTATGCCACTTCAGATCCTATGTTTTTTTTATTATTAATATGGATATTCAGGCCAGTTTGCGTGTATCTTAACTAATTTAATGAATTCTAAAATTAATGATCATGTAAGCCTTCAATGATCCTGAAAGAATTCGAAATTATAATCATTAAAGAACAAACTCAAGACCCGATCAATCCCTCACTGTTATTCCCTTTCTTTTTTTGTTTGTTGGGTGTTGTGGCATTGTTTTGCCTTTTTATTGGTTCTTTCATCCTTCTATTTCTTTTTTCAATTTGGTTGGTTTTCGTTTGTCTTTTTTTATCGTCATTTAACTGCCTTGTTTTCTTTTCCCCTCTTGATGGCGTATCAGGTTTGGCTTTTAGTCATTGTGCTTGAGCTGGCAGAATTCCAGTTTTGTGATCTGCCTTGCTGGTTTTTTTGTTGAGGTGCTGCTATGACAAGTTTTGAAAATTTCTTATTGCTTTATGATATTTGTTTTGGGCGGCATTTCATATTGACTGGTGTTTCGGGTGGATTGTTTCAGCAAGGATTAGTTTTTATATTCGTGTTCTTGGCTTCTGTTTTGACTGTATGTGGTTTGTTGCTTTTAAGAGGTGTACTTTTGTTTTTATTACTGCTTTGCTGTTGAGGGGGATTCTATATGATTTTTCCTATACGTGCATGGCCCGCTGTTTGATTTTTCCTTTTTTTTTTTTGTCAGCATCTTTTATTTTGTTGTCATTTGTTACCATCTACTGTTTTGGTTGTGCTTTGTCCAATAAAAAACTTCAGTGTGGTCGTGTTGTCATGTTCCTAGCATTTTAAGGATTGCCTCAATTAAGGATGACCCTGACATGCCCTGATTAGCCAAGGTGAGATTTAACCAGCAACAATCATACCCCAACGTTTGAGGTAGGTGATCATGTGTGATCTTATGCATAACTTTCTTCCCCATTTTACATGAATTTTATTGAAATTCTGATGGCTAACCTTTCAATAGTATTGCACCGGTGTTGGATTTGAGTGTTTATCATGTTGAACTAAGAGGCTGGCAATTATTTGAATCATGAGACCACTGATTAAAAACTTGATGAAAATTCTCAATTCTAGTCATAGCTTTCTTTCTGGCTTTAAAAATTTCATGGCTGGTGATTGTGATGTCAAACATAGGAGGTTCCACTTTGCTAGGTTCCCATAATACATGTCGGTGATGCTCACATGATCAGTCACATGCATGAAATTTTCAGATCTCTATTGACATATACAGCAACCACAGTAAAACTATCAGCCACACTACCTACATTTCTACACTTATGCATGCATGCCGATGGGGTTAGTACTTTGCTAGCTTTTTTTCAGGTTTCCCTTCATTGAATTATAGATTTCAATGCATATTTATGGATGTGGAGCTTGAGGAAATTTCTCTAATCAACAAAAAGCCAAACATTGACTTAAGAATTTAGCATTTTGACTTAGAAAAAACGTGCCAAACATCACAGAATTTGACATTTTACTTTAAAGCATGAAGTTTACATTTACTTAGATTTACTTTGGGATAGAACCTCAATTGATGGAGATGTTAGGTCTTTGAGTGATTCCATTCTCTTATTTTTTTTTCAATTGATAATTCAGCTCATTTAATCATTGAAGATGGTTCTGTCGGTTTGAGAGAGCCACGGTCAATGACTTGTAGAATTTGTCAGATGGTGTTACATTGTCCTTGGCATCTTGAGAATGATAAGACTGAGTTCCTTTTTTTGATGTTATGCTACCGACGGTGAAAGTAGGGTCTGGCTCTAAGGTTTACAGTTGATGGCAGTGTTATTAAACCCGGCCCGGCCCGGCGGGTCGACCCGGGACCCGGTTGATCCGGTGGCTGGACCGGTCCGGGTTTAACAAAAAACCGGCTGTGGAAACAGCCTGGCCAAATCCGGGCGACCCGGCAGGTCGACCCGGGACCCGGGTGACCCGGCCAAACCCGAACGAGACCCGGTTTTTATTATTATTATTATTATTATTATTAAATGTGGGATTTGAAACCCATTAGTATATATACTCTATGTTCCCAAGAAAAAAGTCATGTTTTTTCAATGTGGGATAAAAAACCTTATGGTTTAAATACTTCAACTTAAAAGGATAACATAAATCTTTTCAATGTGGGATTTGAAGCCCTTTCATATATATACTCTATGTTCCCATGAAAAAAATTATGTTTTTTCAATGTGAGATTTGAAACCCATTAGTATATATACTCTATGTTCCCATGAAAAAAATTATGTTTTTTCAATGTGAGATTTGAAACCCATTAGTATATATACTCTATGTTCCCAAGAAAAAAATCATGTTTTTTCAATGTGGGATAAAAAACCTTTTGGTTTAAATACTTCAACTTAAAATATTAACATAGTATCTTTTCAATGTGGAATTTGAAGCCCTTTCATATATATACTCTATGTTCCCATGAAAAAGTTATGTTTTTTCAATGTGAGATTTGAAACCTATTAGTATATATACTCTATGTTCCTAAGGAAAAAGTTACTCTATGTTCCTAAGGAAAAAGTTATGTTTTTTCAATGTGGGATAAAAAACTTTTTTAATTTAAATACTTCAACTTAAAAGCTTAACATAATATCTTTTTAATGTGGGATAAAAAACTTTTTAAAATATTCTTTTAAACTTCATTATTTATAATATGTATAATCTAGATTTACATGGATTTTTTTATATGAAATATTAAAACTTTAATTTTTTTTTAATTTTTTCGAGTTGACCTGAGTTGACCCATACAACCCGGGACCCGACTTCTTGGCTGGGTCAACCCCCGGGCCGGGTTTAATAACTATGGTTGATGGAAGAGGCTGTATAAAAATCAATTAATATTTTAATTTTCAAGAAAATTGGAGTACAAAAAAGAAAACCTGAACTTTCTGTTTGAATATAATATTTCTCTATCTAGAAATTTTTAAAAGTAGCTTTTTAATTTTTTTTAATTTGTGTTGAATTTGAAAAAATACTTTTAAGAGGTACTCCACAGTTTTTAAATACAAGTTTTTTTTTTTCTTCTTTTCTATTTTTTACTTTAAGAAAAAAAACAAGTACAATATAATTTTCTCCTTTATATACAAGCATTTTTTAACAATGTAAAAGATTAATTTATTATATATATATATATATATATATATATATATATATATTTAGTGTTTACTATAAATTTAATTTTTATTATAAATCTAATATAAAGATTTTTTAAGTTAACAATATGAATCTTTAATGATAATTTTTAATTTGAATAAAATAAAACAAATATTCTATAATTAGATTATCACAAGTACAAAAATATTAAAATAATAATTATAAATTATGATTTTGCTTTTGCTCTTGCTCTTTTATATATAAAACTACTTGTATTCTTGGTTTATGTTTTTAGTATCACTTCTACTTAATTTTTAAGAATAAATTTCGTTAAGAGGTTATCTAGAATATTGATCAATGAATATTTGAATATTAATATTTGTTTTTTTGGAAATTATCACATGCTATTATCAACCCCACATTCTCCTCCTAGGTATGTATTTGCTGCTGCTGCTGGTCTTCTTCGACTGGTTGGCGGTGATGGAGGCAGAACCAGCTACAGGATGTTATCTCTTTATGCTCTCTAGCTTTTCATCAAATCGATTTTTCTTCATGCAAAGTTCTTGAATGAGCTGCTGAGTTGCTGTTCTTTCTAATGTAAAAAATATGTTATCGCGAAGTTTTTTAAAAATTAAAAAAATTTGATACTCAAAATTCTTTACTTCACAATTAATTCAAAAAACACAAATAAAAAAAATAAAATAGTTGTAAATAAAGTGAAAAAAAATACCTTATGAATTTTTAATCTATAAGGTACCATATTTGATGTTATCCTACCAATGGTGAAAGTAGAGCCTGCAGCCTCAAAGGTTGACAGTGAATGGAAGAGGCTGTTTAAAAATCAATTAATATTTTAATTTTCTAGAAAATTAGAGTACAAAAAAGAGTTGAATTTGAAAAGTACTCTTAAGAGGTACTTCACAGTTTTTAAACACAATTCTTTTTCTATTTTTTTACTTTAAGAAAAAAACATAAACAATATAATTTTCTCCTTTATATACAAGCATTTTTTTAACAATGTAAAGGATTAATTTATTTTATATATATATTTAGTGATTATTATAAATTAAATTTTTATTATAAATCTATTATAAAGATTTTCTTAAGTTAATAATATAAATCTTTAATGATAATTTTTTATTTGAATAAAATAAAATTAATATTCTATAATTAGATTATCACAAATATAAAATATTAAGATAATAATTATAAATTATTATTTTGCTTTTGCTTTTGCTTTTGCTTTTTTATATAAAAAATACTTGTATTCTTGATTTTTATTTTTTGAAAAATACATTTTTGTTAACAAAAAGGAGCATGTATTTTTAAAAAAATATTAAGTGTTTTTAAAAATTAAAAAAAATTGATACTCAGGTTATTTACTTAATTTGAGTTTAATAAGCACACTTAATTCAAAAACACAAATTAAAAATACAACAGTTGTAAATAAAGTGAAAAACAAAAACCTCAAATTAACCACCAATCATGGGCCAATTCAATCAACGGGTGTATTTAGTATTGGGGTAGCTGTTGTGGTTTGAAAAAAGTTATTTTATAAACAGTATTTTTAGTTGAGGTTGAATTGGAAAAATATATGTTTGATTAAAACTGTGATTGAAATTGAGGTTGAATAAAAAGTAGTTTAATGTGTTTGGTTAATAATGCTTTTGAAATTGAGGTTATAAAATAATTTTAAAAAATATATATTAATATTTATGGTTTTTAATTTAAATATTGTAGATTTAACTATTGCTATTACATCATGATATAAATCATACTTTATATAAATTTTTTTTTATTGTTCCATTAAGCTATCTACAATTCCATCACGTACAAAATTCATCCGACAAGAACTACAGTTTCCATGATTTTTTAAGCGTGCAACAAAATTAGATAAAATATTATCAGGAATAAAATTGAGATTACAGTATGAGTAAATTTAATTCACCTTAAACTAATTTTTTTTAAAAATAAAAAAATAGTGTTGTTCACGTTCACGTGAACAGTACGAGTAAAATCAATTAACTGCACTGGTTTTTTAAAAAGAAAATTATTTCCGTGAACAGTGCGACAGTGGAGCATGGCTCCACTGCTACTCAGGTTATTTACTTAATTTGAGTTTAATAAGCACACTTAATTCAAAAACACAAATTAAAAATACAATAGTTGTAAATAAAGTGGAAAACAAACCCTCAAATTAACCACCAATCATGGGCCAATTCAATCAACGAGTGTATTTGGTATTGCGGTAGCTGTTGTGGTTTGAAAAAAATTATTTTATAAAAAGTATTTTTAGTTGAGGTTGAGTTGGAAAAATATATGTTTGGTTAAAACTGTGGTTGAAATTGAGGTTGAACAAAAAGTAGTTTAATGTGTTTGGTTAAGAATACTTTTGAAATTAAGGTTATAAAATAATTTTAAAAAATATATATTAATATTTATGGTTTTTAATTTAAATATTGTAGATTTAACTATTGCTATTACATCATGATATAAATCATACTTTATATAATTTTTTTTTTATTGTTCTATTAAACTATCTACAATTCCATTACGTACAAAATTCATCCGACAAGAACTACAGTTTCCATGATTTTTTAAGTGTGCAATAAAATTAGATAAAATATTATCAGGAATAAAATTGAGATTACAGTATGAGTAAATTTAATTCACCTTAAACTGATTTTTTTAAAAAACAAAAAAAAATATTATTGTTTACGTTCACGTAAATAGTGCGAGTGAAATCAATTAACTGCACTGGTTTTTCAAAAAAAAAAATATTTCCGTGAACAATGCGACAGTGGAGCATGGCTCCACTGCTACTCAGGTTATTTACTTAATTTGAGTTTAATAAGCACACTTAATTCAAAAACACAAATTAAAAATACAATAGTTGTAAATAAAGTGGAAAAAAAACCCTCAAATTAACCACCAATCACGGGCCAATTCAATCAACGGGTGTATTTGGTATTGTGGTAGCTGTTGTGGTTTGAAAAAAATTATTTTATAAAAGTATTTTTAGTTGAGGTTGAGTTAGAAAAATATATATTTAGTTAAAACTGTGGTTGAAATTGAGGTTGAACAAAAAGTAGTTTAATGTGTTTGGTTAAGAATGCTTTTGAAATTGAGGTTATAAAATAATTTTAAAATATATATATTAATATTTATGGTTTTTAATTTAAATATTGTAGATTTAACTTTGCTATTACATCATAATATAAATCATACTTTATATAATTTTTTTTTTATTGTTCCATTAAACTATCTACAATTCCATCACGTACAAAATTCATCCGACAAGAACTACTGTTTCCATGATTTTTTGAGCGTGCAATAAAATTAGATAAAATATTATCATGAATAAAATTAGAATTACAGTATGAGTAAATTTAATTCACCTTAAACTAATTTTTAAAAAAATAAAAAAAATATTATTATTCATGTTCACGTGAACAGTGCGAGTAAAATTAATTAACTATATAAATTTTTCAAAAAAAAAATTTATTTACATGAAACAGTGCAGCATGGCTCCACTGCTCACTGAACAGTGGGGCTCCACTGCTCAGTGGTTCACCCCCACGAGAAGCATCAATGCTGCTTCTCCCAAACTTGCTGCATATCTACAAAATTGATGGGTCATTTTTTTTTTTTTCTTAACCAAATGGTTATATGTGTAGCTGCGGGTGAGGTTCACCCGCAGCCACACTACCAAATGAACACTAAAAAAATTGAACAGATCTAATGGAATGGAGGTCCAATTGAATGACACTATCTTTATAGTGAAT
>Ga0307517_10015149_pt1 | contig 10268 bp, 7 predicted proteins | sample 23_EM_MG_FD_194515 | JGI IMG/M metagenome (GOLD analysis project Ga0307517, IMG submission 194515) | Populus trichocarpa ectomycorrhiza microbial communities from riparian zone in the Pacific Northwest, United States - 23_EM | ecosystem: Host-associated > Plants > Roots > Unclassified | place...
GAACGCACCACTCCAACAATTGCGCCACATCCTTGCGCATCGGATGAGATGACGATCAGTTTTTTTTGCCACCGTAATTGTCCATACCTACCTCCGGAATAACGTAGAGGACTCTAACGCGCTGACGCATGCAAGGCACACGTCAGCATATTTTATTGATTTATTAATATTTTAATAAGGTGGATTACAAAAAATGACCCAAGGGCACACCACTATTTCAAAAAAAACCGTGACGGAAAGACAAAAACACTCTTAAAAGTCATTTTTTAAATTCAAAAAGTCAAAGGTTAACTATGTAAGTTTACAGTACAAAAATTATATAAAGACAAATACACCCCTTCCAACAAGGCTATTTTTCTAACTATTCAAAGGTATAAGTGTTATTTTAGTGTGCAAATTAAAAGAAAAGAATGGAAAAACCCTTAACAGAAGATCATTTTTTTTATTATTTCAAGGGCAAAATAATATTTTTACCATGTATTATATAAAGTTGAACAACAACTTTTTCCTCTATTAATTCTCAAATAACATTTGGGTATAATTTTATCCTTAGTGTCAAGATAATTGTTAATAGCAATGAAATGCAAATTCATTATTACACTGCATAAATTCATAATAATTAACCTATAACTTTTGATTTTTTTTTTAAATTTCCTGATATGGTTACCTTTATCTATGAGAATTCTCTACATCATTTATCTTTTTCCAGACATGGCAGTTATTTATAATATTTGTGAGCAAACACTGAGGAGCTTACATTTTGGCTGTCTTAGATTATAATTATCCCTCGTTAACAATAATAAAAACCCTAACAGTACTTACCAGTAAAGTAGTAATAAGAAGATACATATTCTTTTCAAAGTCCAAACTACCCACTTTTGACCCGTTTCTCCTACAAGAGAAAAGTCACCTCCCCCTACCCCTCTCTCTCTCTATATGAACGTTTAAACCACTTTTAGAGAGAGAAGCTCAAAGCAAAGCTCCTCTCTCTTTCTCTCTCGTAACTCTCTTAAAAAAGAAAAAAAAATTCTCCAAGATTATTTTTTTAAGAGAGAGAAAGAAAACCCAGCATTTCCCATTCTTTCTTAATTCAAGTTTCTCAATGTTTTTGTCAAAACAGAGATCGAAGTACGGAACAAGAAAATAAAAGAATGGAATTTGTTGGTAAATCAGTCAAGAAGAAATTTAAAGGGTTTGGTGTTTTCAAAGGAACAGTCAAATCCTACGACCCGTCGTCTGGTTTCTTCGAGGTCAAGTACGAGGACGGCGATTTCGAGAAGCTTGGTTTCTCTGATGTTGCTTCTTTGGTAGGAGAGGATAAAGAAGCGGCCGTTGCTGCTGCTGCTGCTGCTGCTGTTGTGGGGCCTGTTGACCCTAAGCCTCGTTTGGGCCGGAAGCCCAAGAAGCGTCGCCGTGCTGACCCTAAGAAGCCCGAGAGCGGAGGAGAGTCAGGTAATTCTAGGGTTGTTGAGGCTAATGGGAATTTGGATATGAATAGAAATGTTGATCTGAATGGTGGGTTTAGTGGGGATTTGAGGGAAAATGTTGATATTAATGTCGATTTGAATGAAACCCTAGAAAAAGGAAGTGGGATTGTGGAGAATTTGACAGAGGGGGTTTTTGATTTGAATGCTGGGTTTAATTTTGATTTAAACGAGGAGGGAGAGGAGGGTAATCATAATAATAATAATAATAATAATAACCATATTCATATTCATAATCATAATCATAGTAATCATAGTAATAATAATAATTTAAGTGTTGATTTTGAAGGGAAGAAGAGGGAGTGCATCGACTTGAATTTGGATGTGAGTGGTGATGTGGATGAGAATGTTAAGGAGTTTGATTTGGAGTGTCAAGCTGCGGAGACCCAAAAGAGGGAATGTGGGTTTGATTTGAATTTAGGGATTGATGAGGAAATTAAGGATGGGATGGATGATGGTTTTGAAGGGCAAGTGGAAGAGGCTCCAAATTTTGAGATTCCAAGGATGGGGGAAGTTGAGAAAAGTCATATTGAAAGTGCAATTCCTAATGGGAAGTTGGAAGAAGTTCATGTTATTAATGATTCGTGTGTAGAGTTGGGTGGAAGGATTGAGGAGTTGAATATGGTTTCTGGTGAAGATTTTAGGGCTTGTGATTCTGTTGGAGTGATGGATGTTAAGGATGTCAAGGAGGATTGTCCTGAGGTGATTGATTTAACAAATGGTTATAAAGAGGAGAGTGTGAGTCAGAGGAGGGGGAGGAGCAGAAGAAAGTTTGCAGATAATTTGAATTCTATTCCAGATGTGACTGTTCTCTTGGATACTAATGCTGTTAGGGATGAATGTTTGGTGGAGAGTGGTAGTAGGAGGCGCGGGAGGAGGAGGAAGCTTGCAGATAATTTGAATTCTACTCTAGAAACAATAGTTCTCTCAGATGCTAATGCAGGTGGGGAAGTTTGTACAATGGGAGTTGATGGGAACTTAGGTGATGTTGGAAGTTCATGTAAAGAGGTCAGTGGTAGTGCTAGAAAGAGGAAAAAACCTTTGGGTAATGGGAATTCTACGCAAGAAACAACCGTTTTGAGAAGAAGTGCTCGTAGAGGGTCAAATAAAAACGACATGTCAAATGATATATCAATGTCTCCTGTAGTTAGTGCATTAATGGAGGAAAAACCTGTTAAATCACATCATGAATGGCCTGAAGAGCCTGTGGTTCTTCCTCCTAAGTTGCAACTACCTCCTTCTTCGCAGAGTTTAGATTTGAGTGGCATTCCTGTACTTGACCTATTCTCAGTTTATGCCTGTTTAAGATCATTTAGCACTTTGTTGTTTTTAAGTCCATTTGGGTTGGAGGAATTTGTGGCCGCTGTGAAGGGTAACTCTCCAAGTTCACTATTTGACTGTATTCATGTTTCAATTCTGCAAACTCTAAGAAAGCATTTGGAGAACCTTTCAAATGAAGGTTCTGAATCTGCTTCTAATTGCCTGAGGTATTCCTTTTGCTCCTTACTTTTCATTTTTGTTGAAGTTGATTTTCTTTTCATTTGAAACTTAGGGTTATTGATATTTACTATTTTTAATTGACTATCAATTTAGGAGCCTTGATTGGGGTTTGTTGGACTTGATTACGTGGCCTGTTTTCATGGTTGAGTACCTCTTGATCCATGGTTCAGGGTTGAAACCTGGATTTGATCTTAGTAGATTGAAGCTGTTCAGAAGTGACTACCACAAACAACCTGTATCTGTGAAGGTGGAGATATTAAAGTGTCTTTGTGATGACATGATTGAGGCGGAAACCATCAGGTCGGAGCTTAATAGGAGATCTTCAGGAACTGACCCTGACATGGACTTTGATCGAAATGTGAATCTTGGGGGTTACAAGAAAAGGAAGACTGCGATGGATGTCTCAGGTAACTCATGCCTAACGGAGGACGCTGCTGATGACACTAATGACTGGAATAGTGATGAGTGCTGCCTTTGTAAGATGGATGGAAATTTAATATGCTGTGATGGTTGTCCCGCCGCATATCATGCAAAGTGTGTGGGTGTTGCCAATAACTATTTGCCTGAGGGTGACTGGTATTGTCCCGAGTGTGCGATTGACTGGCAGAAACCTTGGATGAAACCTCGAAAGTTGCTTCGAGGAGCAGAACTATTGGGAGTTGATCCTTACAACCGGCTATATTTTAGCAGCTGTGGTTACTTGTTGGTGTAAGTTTTTCCTAATGTTGCTATTATTATTGTTTACGAGTAGCTGGGTGTGGTATGTAGAATACAGTCCACAGTATTTAACAAAAATAATATAGAGCAAGTGAAATATTATGTTATGAAGTTTTGCTTAGTTGGTATTTTCTTATATAGGTTTTAAAATTTAAGACCATCAATATCTCAAGGAAACAAATTTCTGAGACTGTTTAAGTGGTAGAAGCCACAAGACATCTTTTCACTTGCTGATGTCATTGTCTAGCATGTCATTAGCAATAGCTATAACTATTTACTTGATATGGTTTCTTCCATTATCTAGGGATACAAGCTTGTGATTGTGGTTGTAGTATTTGAGCTGCAGTTATTTTTATGACCCATCTGCCTGTGAGCTTGCTTTAGTACTTGCATATTTTTTTCATGTATTGTTGATCTTGCAGGTCAGATTCGTGTGACACTGAATGCTCATTCAATTACTACCAAAGGGACCATCTTAGTCTTGTTATCGAAGTGCTAAAGTCTTCAGAGATGATTTATGGTGGCATTTTGGAGGCTATCCACAAGCACTGGGACATGCATTTATATGGAGCAAGTAGCAGTTTGAGTTCCCTAAAGCATACAACAAGCTTAGACATGTTCATACCCCCATGTCCCTCGGCATCTTTAGATACATGTGCAACTAAAATCAAGGCTGCTGATGGACAAAACCTTGGAAAGTTTGTTAATGGATGCTGTGGTCATCTTGATGTTGAGTTTTCAAAGTCTGCGAGCCTGACATGTATGAGTTCTGAAGGATCAGCTGAAACCATCCAAATTAGTTCGGGGAACCAGAATTTTCAGAAAGAAGGGCCTGACTGCTCTAACAGATTTGCTGGCTTCCCAAATGAATCCGATGTTCCAGGAAAGTCCCCTCTCATGGGAGACAATTCTATGACTTCCAACAGTTTGGATATTAAACGAGAAAAGAATCCATGTCCTCCTCCTACCAGATGTCCTTCATCTGCTGGAAATGCAAAAGCTGAGGTCACATTACAGGTGCAGCCTGGAACTGAGTACATGAACTATTACTGTTTTGGCCATACATCTGCTTCAATTGCAGATGTGTTATTGTCTAAACCATCAGAGAAGACCACTGAAAACTCCATAAAATCAGATGAGGAAATGGCTTTAGCTCAGATGAAGGTCATTTTGAAGAAATCCAACAAGTTCCGTTGGTCAAGCATTCCCTGTCTAAATGCTGAAGTCCAGAAAGGAAAATGTGGATGGTGCTTCTCTTGCAGAGCGACCACTGATGAGCCAGATTGCTTGTTTAATAAGAGTTTGGGTCCTATTCAGGAAGGTTCTGAAAGTGAGGCGATTGGTCTTCAATCAAAAAGAATCAGGAAAGGCTATCTAATAGATTTAATATATCATATTCTCTTGATTGAACATCGACTTCAGGGGCTGCTACTGGGTCCATGGCTGAATCCGCATTATACCAAGCTTTGGCGTAAAAGCATTCTTAAGGCATCTGATATTGCGTCTGTTAAACATTTACTGCTAAAAGTAAGGATCCTCTTTCAACTTGGTCAGCACTGAGCAGAATTATTATTGCTTTTCATTTCTTCAAGATTTCTTTCATTCAAACTCAGATTCATTTCAAGGTTCAAACTGACATTTAGAGCCTATCTTGCATGATAGCTTTTAAACCATGCTCACTTGATTTTAAAATGTTATTCAAACTTCTATTTTACCTTCATCTGGGGTTTTACAATAATTTTTGATGAATTTTGTTGGCATAAGTTGTTTATCTAGTGCAGTTGGATTACCTGAAGTCCCAGCTGCAAACAAATCTGAAGCATCCAATTAGGGGTCTTGTGTGCAATAAGTTGATTTAGAACAGTCAATGTTGTCTTGAAACCCCGATTTCTTATAGTTGTTTATTGAATTTATCTAGTGATTTTTGGTAGTTGTCTTGAAACCAGGATTTCTTATACAAGTTGTGCTGGTAGTCTGTCTCCTTGGTCCAGAAGGGTCCAAGTTGGTGCAAGCTGTAATTATATTTACAATGGTTATCCCTTGATCTATTTGCTTTAAATTCATCTTGTTATGGGTTTTGTGCAGTTAGAGGCAAATGTGCGGCGTCTTGCACTTTCAGCAGACTGGGTGAAATACGTGGACTCTGGTGTCACAATGGGATCTTCTTCTCATGTTGTGACTACTTCTTCACGTGCATCTTCAAAGAATGGGATTGGCAGGAAAAGGGCTAGGTCCACAGAATTTGAGTCAAAACCCTGTGCAAATTCTGCCAGTGGATTGAGTATGTTTTGGTGGAGGGGTGGTAGGCTTTCTCGTCGGCTGTTCAGTTGGAAGGTTTTACCTTGCTCCTTGATTTCCAAGGCTGCCAGACAAGGTCTGAATTTCTTCTTCTATGTCTTCTATCTATTTTTTGGGGGTGGTAGTTTTTTCATTTTAGGCAACTGAGTATTATTCTGAATATGTTCAAAGTTTGAAATTCTGCAGCTGGTTGTATGAAGATACCAGGCATATTATATCCTGAGAATTCAGATTTTGCAAAGAGAAGCAAACATGTTGCCTGGCAAGCTGCTGTTGGGTCATCAACGACTGCAGAACAGCTTGCTTTGCAGGTATGGTGCTCGTTTGTCATTTCCTTTCAACTTTTCTTGATCATGGTTTTCTTTTTCCTGCTTTGTTCTCTCTATCTCACCTACGTGGGGGCAAGGACATTTAATTGCAAAAATCAGCTTTTTATTACAGTCTGTTTTCAGCTTCCTTTTAACTGGTTCCATCTATTTATTTTAATTGTATGACCTTTCCAGGTTAGAGAGTTTGATTCGAATATTAGGTGGGATGAAATTGAGAACACTCATCCTTTGTCTATGTTGGACAAGGAACTTAGAAAATCATTCAGGCTGTTCAAGAAGGTAATTATCCGCAGGAAGTGTGTAGAAGAAGAAGGGGCTAAGTATCTTCTTGATTTTGGCAAGAGGAGATGTATTCCTGAAGTTGTTTCAAAAAATGGGTTTATGATTGAAGAATCCTCCAGTGAAAGGAAGAAGTATTGGCTAAACGAATCTTATGTCCCCTTGCATCTCTTGAAAAGTTTTGAAGAGAAAAAAATTGCTCGCAGATCTAGTAAGATAAGTTCTGGGAAACTCTCTGATGCTTGTGCAGCAGTGAATAAGCCCTTGAAGAAAAGAGGGTTTTCTTATCTGTTTGCAAGAGCAGAAAGATCGGAGTACCATCAGTGTGGGCATTGTAAGAAAGATGTTCTAATCAGGTAACTTAATCTTAAGATGTTCAATTCTTTCTTTTGTTGTACGTTGTTAAAATTTGATGGCATGGCGGCTAATTTTATACTCTTTTGTGGATGTGTGTGGGTTGTTTTTGTTCCTTTTAATATTTGTTTCATGCAAATATTAATTTCCTTTTTTATGATGTTTAACCACTTGACAGGGAGGCTGTGTGCTGTCAGCTTTGCAAGGGTGAGCAGTTCTTCCTTATTGTCACCATAATTACATGATTAAAATCTGATATCGGCATTCACTCCTTTTCCATTGTATTTTGTATCTTACAAATATGATACAATTTACAGGATCTTTCCACAAAAGGCACGCGAGGAAGTCTGCTGGTGCCATCATGGCCAAATGTACATATACATGCCACCGGTGCCACTATGGAAAGAATGTGAAGAAGACAAATGCAAAAACAGTGAATATTGACAATAAAAGAGGAAAAAATAGCAAGATCACAAAAGTTCAGGAGCGAAAATTAAAAAAGGCCACTGTAGACAGAAATTCGGTGCGACTGAAGAACAGTAAAAAAGCCTTAAAGGGTTCTCGACCAATACTATCAAGAAACAATAAGAAGGTTACAGTTGTGCCACTACGTCGTTCGGCTAGGAAAGCTAAACAGAAAGCATTGCAGAACAAGAAGGCTCTAGGATGCAAGAGAGGAAGACCAGCCAAATCCAAAAAGGGGGCAAATAAGAAACCAAAGAAGGGTACTTCGTTGCATAGGAAGAGAACAGATACTTATTATAGTTACTGGCTTAATGGTCTTCTGTTGTCTAGAAAGCCAGATGATGAACGAGTGGCACATTTTAGGGAGAAAAGGTATATTGCCCAATCAGATAGTGTTATTGATGATCAACCCAAATGCCATCTTTGCTGTGAAGCAGGATCTACATCCATTTCGAATTATATTTCTTGTGAGATGTGTGGAGGTAACTATGTTTATTATTCTTTATGCCCATTTCCATTTAGGTAATTGAATTATTGAAAACGAATGAAGAGTATGATATATGCTGATACATTAGGTTTCCTTCTGCTTTTTTATTTTTGTTTTTATTTTTTTATTTTTCATAGTGATGTTTTCATTCTAACATTTGTTATGCAGAGTGGTTTCATGGAGATGCTTTTGGACTTGATGCGGAGAACATAAATAAACTTATTGGTTTTAGGTGCCATATGTGCCTTGAGAAGACTCCTCCTATCTGCCCGCATGCAGCAGCCACAAGCCATGAGTTTGAAATAGGTGAGGTACAAAATGATGTTGAGATTGATTTCCCCAAGGAAGGGACGGATAGTATCCTACATCTAGAGGAGGATCATTCAGGTATACTTCCTGTTGACGAGTCTGTTCATGTGGAGGGGCAATTAGGTACTGGTCTGGATTCGAATCAGAGTTTTGCGTCCAAGTCTAAGTTGGGAGCTGAAAATGGGCATGCACTTGATAATGTGATGGAGAATTCTGACGCAATTCAAACTTCTAATGAGAATTTGAAACCAGATTTAATAACATCATCTAATGAAAATCATATGGTCAAATAGAACACGATTAAATCAGGAGATGATGCTAATGTAACTTCTCATGATGCGGCACTGCTCTCTTCCTACAAGGTTGATGTGGATTTGATAGAAACTGAGTTGGCTTCATTAGGACCGGATGGTGCAAAGGATAGCTTAACAACCGGATGGTGCAAAGGATAGCTTAACAACGCCCACCCTGAATCACCCATTGATAGATCCTTTTTAGACTCCATCAAGATGCAACCACAATCATTCATGGCATCAACTGAATTGTAAGATGACAGCGAAACAAGTGTAGATTAGATCCACAGTCAATCATTTAACTGGTGAGACAGTAACAGTAGAGGCTAGAATTATTTCAGGTTCAGAGTTACTTGTAAATCTTCTAATGTTGAAATTCATGGAAGAAGATTATAAAATACAACCAGAAGATTCTTTGAAACTAAAAATAAGGAGTTTATTTGAGGAGGTAGTTTCTCTAACAGCATTCAATCTGTATGAAGATTGCCCCATGTCAGGAAGGAATTCAATCAGTTTGTGCTTGGGAAGCGTAGGAGCATCTTTTTACCAGGTCTGATGGCATTTCTCTTTTTTAATGAAGATTTTTTCCTGTCCCAATAGCTAGCAAGTAAGATTAGGTTAATCAGGAGGGCTTGAGACTTGGAATTGCTAGCAACGGGTTTTGTGGGGGTTCTATAACCTAGTGAGTTGTGGTAGCAGTTCAGTATTTGGATTTTTAACCTCTTCCTTTTTTGTCAGATTGATTTTCTATTGAAAAGTAGTTGTTAACCATTGAAACTTGTGTAAATATCACATCAGTATAGTCAAATGGAATTCATGTGTGCATATTTGTTTCGATCACCTTCAATTCATATTATCAACTAGTGGATTCAATTTGTATGGAACAGTGGAACACAAACTTGCATGTATTTATGTGGATATGCACACAATTTGGCATGCATGGAACACGTTGTAAATATGGTAGAATTTCAAGGTGTATGTATAGTTGTGTGTGTGTGGATTGCTTGTCAACAAAGTGCAACAGTTAATTTCGTGGAGATTGCAATAATTTTTATTTCAGATATTCAGCAGCCACTTGGGATTTCATCTTGTTGAGTGTTGATTTATCTGTATCTCACATAGGTGCAATTGGAGAAAATTGGTATGATAATTTCATTTGTTATGCAGCATTGTGGTGCGGTGGTTCACGTGCCTTTTTCTTCCTCTTGTGGGGTTGCAAGAACGACAATTGCAAAGTAATTCCCTTGGTTCCGCCCCAGATATATCATTCGCCATTTGTGATTGTTTTGTTGCAATACGGCCAAGGCACTGTTATTGTGAACTTCTCAACCCTCCCAGTCCCCACCCAAAGCTGGAAGAAACTTTTTTTGTGTTTGTGTGCGCAATTTGTTCCTTCCAACCTTCCCGGAGCTAATGTTATCTGACCACATCTATACCGTCACCTCACCGATTGCAGTTCCCACTTGTTAGAAAAACCTTGAAGGAACATTTCAGCCATTCTTCTCTATGGAAGCAAAAGAACTAAGAAGTCATATGCTCGAACTAAGCATTGCAATCAGTGACTAAAATGCATCAATAACAAAGACTCCAGTAACTAGCACATTAAAAGAACTACCCCAATTCTGCCATTCTGATTTTTGTATGAACTGCCCTGACCCAGCCAGCCCAGATGAGCCATTTTATTGTGAAAATAAATGAATAATAAGTAAATAAAGGAATGAAAGTCATCCATAACACACCACAAGAAGTGCAA
>Ga0307517_10015150_pt1 | contig 10268 bp, 3 predicted proteins | sample 23_EM_MG_FD_194515 | JGI IMG/M metagenome (GOLD analysis project Ga0307517, IMG submission 194515) | Populus trichocarpa ectomycorrhiza microbial communities from riparian zone in the Pacific Northwest, United States - 23_EM | ecosystem: Host-associated > Plants > Roots > Unclassified | place...
TATATTGTTTTTTTTTCTTTTGCACTTGCAAGGTAGAAAAATAATTAATTCAAACTCCCTTCGTTATATGGAACTATTTGGAAAACAGATCTAATGTTTTGGTGGTCAGAATCGTAGAAATGACATCTTTCTCACTCTGTGTCAGAATTCGATGGTTTCCTCTCTATCCTCTACTCTCACTTAATAAGAATTGAAAAATAATGAAAATAAACTTTAGTACTGAAATTAATTTTTCTAGAATTAAAAGGACTGATCATCTAATAGATAAAAAAGATGGGAACTCAAATGTATTTTTCAAATAAAATTGAAAAACAGAATATTTTTATCTGTGTTTTTCATTTTAGTTCTCTATCTTTCAATTCAATCATTTCTTAAAAGAAACAGGAAATTAGGTGCTAATTTGGGCTAATAAGGGTGCAATCGTGCAAAAAAAAAAATTGAGAATCAAATTGAATTTTTTTAAAAAAGTCACTACTCTAATACACAATAATATGTTAAATGATGCACAATCATTTTAGAACAGTAAAAACGATACACCATTTAGTTTGTGTTATGATTTTACACATTAGCTCAGATTCTAGATATTCTCTTACAAAATATCTTTAGGTACCTACTGTACCATGATTGAAGTTCGGACAAGGTCAAAAAGAGCATCAGTTACTGGTAGGAATAAGGGACTACACGTTCAAAAAGTGTTAATAAAAGGCTCTCCCTCCCTCTCGAATCTTAACCGATAAACACCATCTCTCCGATAGAGAAATTCCATGACCATTTCTTGGACTGTAGGTCCCAGCAGGTACGATTTGCTGATATGATCCAATCGAGAAAGGCAACCGCGCACTTTGCAGCAGAAAGTGGGATGGACACGTTTCGAATTGAAATCCGATTGAAGCATGGTTATCAACCCGACCCAAGAACCCATGTTGCGGGTTGGCGACTTAGGAAGTAAACCAAATCTATCCCAAAACAACCTCATTATTTCATGCTTTCAAGAGCATTGAAACAATATAATTTCAGCTCTTTTTTATTCCCATGAAAAAGGATATTTAAGAAAAAATTAAAAAAAAAACTAAAACGATATAGTTTTAGATAAAAATTAAAACAAATCTTTAAAATTAACTTATTAGATTACCCAAATTTCATCAAGTATATTCCTAACCAGATTTAAATTAACTTAATATAGACCAAACTTTATATTGATGAGGGCTACGTTGATAACTATAAATTAAAGTATTAAAAAGTATAGTAGCTCAATTAACATTCTCGCCCCTCTACTCTGAAAAGTTTTCAGGTAATTTTGAAAGAAAAAGTTTTAAATTCAAAAATAAAAGTAAAAAGTACTGATTAAGTGGAAGATCCACATAAAATAGAAGATAAACCATGATGTGGGGACATAAAATCTCAGATATTCTTAAACTTCCAATACAAGAGGTGAATCCAAGCAATCCAAGATCGTTCATTAAAAAGCAAACTCAAAAGGTTTATTCTTTTCCTTCTATATATATAATCCCACTACAAGAAGTAAAATCCAAACTCTTCATAATCATAACACAAATGTCTACCACGTTTTCTACATCCCCTCTACTCTTCCAACAATTTCTTGGGGATTTTCACCCAAGAAAACTGTTACTACACAACCCTCTTTCCCAACCATCTTCCATTGCATCTCCTTCACCTTCTGGTAACATCCAAGATCCATTGAATCCTAATGCCAATGGCGATAAGCACTTCGATATAAATGTTGTTATGGTCCTCATAGTCCTAATATGTGCACTCCTTGTTTCACTTGGACTAAATTCTTTCATAAGGTGTGCAGTAAGGTGCTCATATTTAAATGGAAATTCTTCCAATAGAGGGATCAAGAAAAAAGCCTTGAGAACTTTTCCTATAGAGAATTACTCCCCAGAGAAGAGTAAATTGCCAGGGCTGGACACACAATGTGTCATATGCATATCAGAGTTTGTACATGGTGATCGAGTTCGAATTTTGCCCAAGTGTAGCCATGGATTTCATGTGAAGTGCATTGATGAGTGGCTTAGCTCACACTCATCTTGCCCTACATGCAGGCACTGCCTTATGGAGACGTGCCAAAAGATTGCTGGTGTTAGTCAGGCTAGCTCATCGGAACAACCACCTTCTGTAGCGCAAGAAAGAGTTGTGAACATTGCACCCCTAGAGCGTGAAGGTTTGGTCTGCAATTACAGGGAAGCCAGCTAAGTCAAATTTCTGTTTTTTGGCCATCAAGTTAAAATCTACCTAAGGTTACCGAATTTGAATTTCAAAGCTGTCAAAGGACCCAGATTGAAGTGGTTGCTTCAGGGGCCAAAATGATATTCCTCTACCATCCAATTTGGCTAGGAAATTAAATGATTATATTAATGACAAGTGCCGAAGGTGGTGGCTGAGTGGTATTGCACTTGTTATCCTCTGATGTTGAAATTTGGAATATGCCACTCATGTCTGAAGGAAAAAGAACTAAAATCTTGGCTGTTGAAATTATCAAATACAGTCTATGTTTTTGCGACAAAATTCCTACATTGGCAAGGTTACTTGTAAAATTGACAAGAAAATATGTTTCATGGCACCAGTACCTGTAAAAAATATCATTATTATGATTATACACATTCCTATCTTTATCTTATATTTAATTATATTAATTTAAATATAATAAAGGTATTAGATTCAAATTAATGAGTGTTTGTTTTTGTAGTTGAACTAGAAAAACAAACACACACTTACAGTTATGTGTGGCACATAAAATTACTTATATATATTACTCTTCAAAGTTGTATACAAATTTACAGGTTCTTGAATATATTTAATTTGCCATTTTCACATAAACATCTGCTAAAAATCTTGCTAATTGGAATTATTTGCTTGAACTTTTTTTTTTTTTTTTTGGACCTTGAGGCATAATTAGGAAGGCATGTGTGCCTATGTATGTGGTTTCAGAAGGTGCCAAAATGAATATCTTTTTAGAATCTGAAAAGATTATGCTTGTCTTAAAAGTTTGAGACACAATTAAGTGCTACGCACTAAAATGTACTAACAAGAACAATCGAAGAAAATATTATAATAGAGTTTTATATAATTTAGAAGGTTTATCATAATGTAGAAGTCATCCTCTCTCTGTATATATAAATAGGACAACATATAGATCATACTACATAAAATAACTCTATACAAGATAACTACATACATTATCTCCTATAATATAGTACATTCTATAATATACTCCCTCAAGCTGAAGGTGAAATATCCATGTAAAGCTTGGACCATAGATGAACAAAGAAAAAATAAGGCAACGACTTAGTAAGAACATCAACTAATTGGTCATTGGAGGATATGAAGTGAATCTGAATATCTTTTTTGGCTATCCTATCACAAACAAAGTGATAATCAACCTCAATATACTTTGTACGAGTATGAAAAATTAGATTAGAAGACAAAGGTTGTGTTTCTTTCCTGGAAACTGGTTTATGAGAAACCACTTTCCAAACTTTCCTGTATTTGTTTGCCATTAGAAAAGTTGGTCAACGGAAATCACTTTCCAGTCAAAGGAAAATTTGACTTGGTTTCCAGGAAAGTGTTTTCCTTTTATTTTGGGCGAAAAACACTTTCCGGAAGTTGTGAAAAATTTAGAAATATCATATTATTTGCTGATTATATCAAATTTGGTCTTCAAACTTTTGATATATATATATATATATTTGAATATTTGTTTTTCAATTTCATCCCTTAAAATTTAATTTTTATATTAATTTTGGTCCTTATTTTTATAATTATTATTTTCTTTTCCTTATCATTTTTTAATTGAAATTTTTTATCTATTAAATTTGGTCCTCATTCTTTTGATTGTTACTTATTTTATTTGAAATAATTTATGAAATGTTAATTATTATTTTTTTAATTTCTTCATCTTCCATTTTTTTTATTTTTTAGAATAGATCTTTATTATTTTGATTATTATTTATTTTATTTGAGATAATTTATGAAATTATATTTTTTTTTCAATTCCATTCTCATTCAACTTTTTAATTTGTAAGATTTGTTTCTCATTATTTTAATAAACTTGAAAAAAATAAAACATTAATAAGTTATTTTCCAGCTCATTTTTCATGACATAACCAAACACTGGAAAATGTTTTCCAACTTATTTTCCTTACACTACCAAACATCGGAAAATAATTTATTTTTCCGAAATTCACTTTCCAAAAGGAAACTATTTTCCAGCAAACAAACGGGGCCAAATAGGTAGCACCCAAGTTATCGCACCAAAACTAAGAGAGAAACATAAGTCTGACAAAAGATAACAAAGTTAAAGAATTTCAACAGTGCCATCAGCTAAAGCTTTATACTCTTCTTTAGTAGAGGAGCGAGCAACAATTCTTTGCTTGCTAGACTTCCATATAATAGGAGTGGTGCCAAAAAAAAAAAAAGACAAGGTAAGCCCTAGTACACTTATGATAATTAATACTACCAGCCCAATCAACATCAGTAAAACTATGAAGTGATAACATTGAACATCGGGTAATATGCAAGCCAAAAGAAGTCGTACCTTTTACATATCGTAATATGCGTTTAACAGCAGTCCAATGACCCTTAGTAAGAGCTTGTATAAAGTGATAGACCTTGTTGACAACATAACATATATCTAGCCTAGTAAAGGTGAGATATTAGAGAGCACGAATAATTTGTCGAAGCCAGTGGAATCGAAAAACAACTCACCAAACTGTAGAAGCAAAAGTTGGAGTATCAATAAGTTTACACGACAACATACAGTTCTACAAAGGATATCAAGAACATATTTGTGTTGATTAAGCATGAGACCCATACTAGTAAGAGTTACTTTAATTCCTAAAAAATAATGAGCAGCACCCAAATCACGAAGTTTAAACTGTGAACTCAGCAAAGTAATGAGACATTAAACCAAAGTAAAGTTACTTTTAATGAGTAAAATGTCATCAACATAGACAAGAAGATAATGAAGATCACAACACAGACAAAATGAATAAGGAGGTATCAACTTTGGAAGCCTAAAAACCAATATAAAGAAGAAAGTCGCCAAGCTGTGTGTACCAAGTCTGTGGGGTTTGTTTCAATCCATAAAGAAATTTATGAAGGTGAAAAACATGAGTAGACAGAGTAGGGTTCATAAAAATTACGGGTTGCTCTATATAAACTACCTCCCAAAGTCACCCATTTAGATATTCATTATGATTATCAAGTTGCCAAATCTACCAACCTTTAGATATGACAATAATAAGTATTAACCGAATAGTAGTTGGTTTAACAACAAGACTAAATGTTTTTAAGTAATCAGTCTCTGCCTACTAAGTGAACCCTCATACAACCAAGTGAACTTGGTAGCGGTCAATACACCATCAATTCGTCGTTTAATTTTATACACCCACTGATAGCCAACCACATTCATAATGGGATCAAAAGGAACCAATGACCAAGTATCATTTTCATGTAAAACATCATTTTCAGATTTTATAGTATTATATCAGCACACAAACCGATTAACTTCTTTAAAATTAAGTGGTTAAAGATCAGGAGAAGATGTTACTAGTGTTGTTGAAGGAAATAGAGTGGCAGACACCAAACTCAAATAGGCAGACCTATTCTGTCGTGGACGTATAATAATATAATGATGTCGAGGTGCTAAAGGGACAACAGACTTGAGAGACGGGGACTGTTGAGAAAGAGAGTAGCTCGAAAGATCAATAATGAGGTCTAAACCATGTATGGACTGTGCAAATGTGCTGGAAAGATAACCACCCGATGGTAAAGCTAGAGATGTTATAGCAATGAGTGAGTTACAACAATGAGTGAGTCAAACAGAGATAAGGCTGGCATGACAAAACCTGATTTTGGAGAATGATCAAGAGACAAAGATGCAAATGGTGATAACGGAACCAAATAGGAGAAAAGTGGGGACGTGGGGATGAGGTGTTTAGTACTGGGAAAGTAGTAAGTAAAGGAAGATTTGTATTAAGTGTAGGTGTAAACACATAGGGGCTAGTGTTGTGTACTTGTTCAGACTCAATAAATGGAAAATAATATTCATGAAAACGGACATAATAAGAGATGTAAATATAAGATGACAAGTCAAGACAATGATAGCCTAAGTGAGATGAACTATAGCCTAAACACACACACGAAGTAGAATGATAATCTAACTTATGAGCATTATAAGGATGTAGAAAAGGTCTGAGAGTTTAAAAAAAAAGTATAATAAGGTGGTTGTGTAAACAAACATTCAAATTGTGATTTATTTCGCAAGATAGGTGTTGGCATATGATTAATGAGATATACAAAGGTTTCAAAAACATAACTCTAAAATTTTAGAGGTGTTTTACATTGACCAAAAAGAACAAGACCGGTTCGACAAAATATCGATGACGATGCTCAACGGTATCATTTTGTTCATAGGTATGTGGACAAAATAAGTTATGATAAATACCAATGGTTTTCTCTTCACTTCTCATCCTCAGATATGTTGTCTTTCTTTGTTATTCTTCTTTTTTTTCTTCTTTTTTTTAATTATCAGCCAAAATTAAGCATGCCATTAAGGTAAGAATTTTTCATTCCTTTTTCTTCTTTTTTTTAGTGCTTTGTTTTTCATTATTTTTTTTGTCATTATTTTTGTTCAATTTTGTGTTCTTAATAATTTTATGAATTAATAAATGTGTTGAATTTTAGTTGTTATTGAAATAATTTTTGCATTATTTTGTTGAATTTTAGTTATTGTTTTTTTCAAATTTGTTGTTAAATTTCAATTAAATGTGTAGGATTAATTTTAATTATTATTTTGTATTTATTCCATTTAGAATAATTTTTTAAAATTTAGGATTAAAAATATTACCACTTAGAAATAAGTGTGTTGAATTTGAGTTGTTATTCTAATAATTGTTTCATTATTTTATTGAATTTTAGTTGTTTTTTTCAATTTTGTTGTTCAATTTCAATTAAATGTGTAGGATTAATTTTAATTATTAATTATTAATTTTATAAGTTTAGAATAATTTTTTGTAAATTTAGGATTAAAAATAATATCACATAGAAAATAAAAATTTCTATGAAATTCAATTATGCTTAATTGTTAAAAGAAATTGAGTAAAATCAACTAGTTTTTGGCATATCTGTTGTGTATTTGCAAGTTTAAAAGTTTTTGGTAGTCTCCAATATAGAGGAGGTGCTGCTAATTTTTTTTTTAAAATAGAAATCATTTAATTTTTTTATTCGTTAATTTGTGTAAATGCCTAGGTCTATTACACGTCACGAGGACAAGATCCTTTAACTTAAATATTTTATTTTATGTTAATTTGGTTAGTTTATTGAAATTACTGAAATTTTTCTTTTATAAATTTTTACTTAAAGGGAAAATTTGAATGAAAGAGAGTTGATAATAATGTTGCAATAAGGGTTTGGGAGAATCAAGCTTCAATTAGGTAAGATCGAATTCAGGATAAAAAATTTTATTTCAAATATTAAAATTTTATTTTTCATTTATTAACAGATAATTAATTTGTACCATATAGGTTGTGTAATTTTTGGTATAAGGCATAAAAGAAAACCAAAAAATATGTGAAAGAAAGAGAGCATCTAGACTGGAATGAAGTGGTGGTTTGGAAGAATTTCAGACAGCCGTACATCTCAGAGACTATATAGGCAGAATACATTCAGCACGTGATGTCTGAACGTTTCACGTGATGGTCACAATCTGGTGTGGAAAATTAGAACCGACATGTTCACAGTTTTGTTACCACGCACACCGACAACTATGTTATATTTGTTTCGCATGCAAATTGGATGATAGGATTTATTTATTACATCCATTATTTTATGAGTTGTTTTTATAAATATATTTAACTGATAATATTTTTATTTTGTAGGTTACGGTTCTTGGACGCGAGCCAAGCCCGATAGAGCTTTTTGTTGAAACGCATGTGCGAAGTGATAACTACCAAAAAGGGTTGCAACAATTCGTGGATAGTCGAGCTCAGCGCTTTGTGGTATGTTGGTTTTCAATCATTTTTTCTTAAGTTATTATTTCCTTTCATTTGATGAATTTATTTTTTCTTTCCAGGATATGTGTAATAGTCAGTTGAAGGAGAAATACGGGGACGATCCTTCGACCCATCCAGATCTTGACTTAGATTTATGGTTAGAGGTAGGATTATCTGGTAGATTCGATAGAAATCAGATGTACAGACTCTCGAACACTACGGTCAAGAACTTGTGGATGACCTATAGTGTTTTGACCTTTGGATGCTTGCAATCGATTCCGAGAATGCAAATTCCATAATTCACAGCGATGTTAGACCATCGAGTACATGATCAGATGGCTCATCTTAATGAAAAATGTGAATGACTTACTTCTGATCATGAAGAACTCTGCCGATTGTTATGGAAATGAGATCACAAATTGGTGGTATATGTGCGACAACCAACCTCCTCCTCCTCCAGCACTGCCTCTATTTTAGATTTATTATATTTTAACGTATAAATGTTTAAATTTATAATAAATATTTGATTTGTATATTATTTTAATTATTTTTCTACTTTTGTTCAATATAATTTTAAAATATTACTAATGAGGTTACCAACAAAACAACTTTGTCGGTATAATCTAGGGAGAATTGAAAAAGATTTACAACAAATGTCATTGTTACTGTTAATTCACCGACGGAATTACAAATAGTATTCTATCAGTGATATGTTATATTTACCAATGGATATACCGACGGAAAAATAAAAACACTGATGGCATTACATATGATTTTCATGTTAATGATATGTTAATTTACCGATAGAGATACCAATATGATGAAGCGGGTAATTTTTTTATTGTGCTATGTCCGTTTGTAAATCCATCGATATGTTTATTACGAACACACTCACCGACAGACCATAAATTACCAACCAGAGTTTTTCCAACGGACTGTTTTTGTCTGTGAGCCCGACGTCGGTAATACACATATTGATGGACTGTAAGTGTAAATACCGACATAATTTTTTATTGATAAAAATGTTAAATATGGTAGTATAATTATTAGAATTCAATAATGGACTAACATGATGCAAGAGGAGTATTAAAAATAAAGTTTGGTATCTTGGGAAATCATGAGTAATAATACGGAGTGGCTTCCATGTTCTCTACTAATTCATTGGTTTCCTCACAATTATATATAGTCCCAACAAATAAGAGGGCTGAAAATGACCATATTGGCGATGAGTGAGCAAGGATTACACAAGTACTATATATGATAGGAAGATTGTGGCATACAGGTGTATCTTCATCACTGAAAAATTATATAAGAAGCCCCTTTTAATCAATTGCTTGTAATTTTGTGACCTCCTGACTCAGACATGAGTCGCAAAAGAGTTATATTAACCCCAAAATTTGTGCATAAACTACTAGCAATCTCTCTAATGAGTTTCTTCGAATATGCTTTTATCTTCTTTCTTTCTTTTTTTCATTAGAATTTGTAAGTTAATGTCATTTTCATGCTATTTTCTGGTTTGGCAACCACAAATTAACTAGGTTACCGTTGAGGTGATCAGGGTGATAGGGTTTTTTTTTTTTTTTTTTAGTATTTGTTTTTATTGTATTAATTTCATTAAAGATTAAGAAAATATAAGGATGTGAATTGTTACACCTATGTAAGGATTTATTTTAAAAATAATTCTTGTGCGAATAAGTTTAAACTTGATGAAAAAGTAGAGGAAAATGATAAGAGATTTCAGAAACCATAGAATTTATCAACTTTCAACATCCACTCTCCACCTTTTTGCATGGCTTTATAGCATAGAGTTCAAGTCACTAAACAACTAATGATTTTAATAATCAAATTACAATTTTTAATTTCATAAAAAAAAAGAGTTTCATAAAAGGGTTTTGTACTTTTTATATGCTGGCTTAGGTTTATAATTAATAATGAAGGTCGTCATGATTTAGATTCCTAAAAGTATATTTACCATATCAAAATCTACTCATTTCACAAGCTAAATTAAGTAGTTAGGTTGAGAGTTGGGATTAAAAAATTAAAAATCAAGCAATCCGATATAATTAATCGAAAGCTAGGACACCAAACTCATCATATAGGTTCCTTTCAATTGTTTTTTTTTTTTTTAAAATAGATCTTTCTACCAATCAGAATTAACTATAGGATAGAACTTAATGAAAAATTATATATAAATAAATATTTCTATACTAATTAATTGATGTGTCAATTTACAAATATTAAAATATGGGTCTC
>Ga0307517_10015151_pt1 | contig 10268 bp, 10 predicted proteins | sample 23_EM_MG_FD_194515 | JGI IMG/M metagenome (GOLD analysis project Ga0307517, IMG submission 194515) | Populus trichocarpa ectomycorrhiza microbial communities from riparian zone in the Pacific Northwest, United States - 23_EM | ecosystem: Host-associated > Plants > Roots > Unclassified | place...
AGATTGCTTATGCCGCATTGGGATGACCTTATGTCTGTTTTGGAAGGCGTCTCAATTTGGCATAACTTATGTCTAAATCCGGCATAAGGTTGCTCCAGACATGGCACCATAGCCCAGGACGTGGGCAACAAGGACGAGCGATGCAGGATAAAATCACGTGACTGTACAGACGCAAGTTAATTGACATTGCCGAATTACAACACCTCAACAAAATTTTTAGGGGGAAATAAAAGGGCAAAACTTCAGTGTTTACCACATCCTATGTACTGTCCAAATTATAGAGAGATATACCCACCACAGGCTCTATAAATGCAATAATACAGCTTGGGGAGGTGGCAGTGCTGGCAGATAACTGCAGGGTCCTTGTCACCTGCAATTGGCAGTGGCAGATAACATTCCGAGCTCAGCCTCGCGTTACAAGACGTCGGGCGAAATTTTGGATCAGCAATTATGTTTCAATTACATAGTCCAAACTGTATGCAACATTACAGAGGGTAGGGATAACTATGTAGCTCAAGGGAGGCGAAATGGTCTCAAAAAAAGAACATTTCGGAGTTTTCCGGGCAGATAACAACCCAGCAAAACGGGAGGTAAACCCTGAAAAGGGCTTTCGAATGTAGCATTATCTACTTTCTGATTAGATAAAAATTAGGCGCCCAAAATTTTTGGAACGTTCATGGCCGAACACGTTATGGAAAATCCGGAAGAATAGAGATAGGCAGGTCTATTCTGGCGGGAGTGTTGGGTTAATGGAAATGGTCACGAATAATGCGAAGATCGTCGCGACTCCGGCGGCAAGAACGAAACCGCCGATCCATGCGGCGCGCAGCCCCCCCACATCACCCGGTACGAGGGTGATAACATTGTATGCATTCTTACCGAGACCCAAAACGCTGCTGTTACAGTAGCACCGATCGTAGAAACTGCCAAACTGCAACAACCCAGTAAAAATGATTCCGAACGCATTCAGTACTGCTATCAACTTTCCTAAACGGCGAAGGAAGATCGAAAGCTGGCGGGCGACCCGAGCCTGGAATGGAAGGATGGGGTGTCCTTTAAATGAGTGGGTAGGAGCGTTGGTTGAATAATAGGTCAGGATACTGGATGCAAGAAGCATCAACCACACCAGAGTGGAAAGTAAGCCATAGGCGATGTACGATGCTGACCGGCAACCCAGACCTAACAAGTTGCAAAATTAATGAAGTTTCGAAACCAGATAAAGTTATATCGTGCTCACCGATGGTTGGTGTAAACCAAACAATAATGACGGCCGCACCTGTCGTGCCCCATTGCAAAGTTAGCGCTAATGCCGAGGCGATGAGCATACGGGATAGTGCTGAGCTATCTAGCCCCCATTTGTGCCTCGGACGGAGATATTCACTTCCTGGTCTCGGGAGGGAATAATTTGCAACTTGCAAGGTTGTTGGAGCATCATCGTCGGAATTCCGTTTCCGCCACTCAGTCCCCGGAACAACTGGATCGTGGTGACCGTCCCGCTCACAGATGATGCCAAATGTATCGGACACAATGACGACAGCTTGGACCCACGGAAGGAATCGTGCATAATTATATATTGGCGGTGTAGAGCGCTCGTCCAACCGCGCTATGTGATCGAGTTCGGATCGTTTGATACTAATGGCATGCTTTTCGGAGACACTTTCGGCTTTAATTGGTTGGGATTTAGAAGTTGAGTTGGCGACAGAAGCAATGGAGTTAGCCCTATCCATCGCTTGTATATCGAGTTCGATACTAATGGCATGCTTTTCGGAGATATTTTCGGCGTTGATTGATTGGGATTCAGAAGTTGAGTTGGCGACATAAGCAATGGAATTAGCCCTCTCCACCGCTTGATGGAGTCGAAACGAGTCGCATTTCGGCGAGAGTTGGAGCCACCCTACGACGATTGGCAACAGCCAAAGCCAGAGAGACCCTATGGATCCCACTCCTTGTCCGTTTTCATTGAGAATATTCTGAACACCTTGTGAAAAGTAGTCAATGATTGTGAATACATATGCGATAACCACCCATGCGATGGATGCGGCTGCGGATATGCACCATGTGTGCGTGTAATCAAGTGAGTCCGCCAGTTCCGTCCACCACTTGTCGTTTTGTGGGAGCATGATAAGCGACGCGAGGAGCACATCGTCTGTGTCGACTCGGAGGGGGGACTGCTGCAAGCTGCTCAATATTCGCACAGCATTTCTTGCGTTTGGATACTTGTAGTTCGAAAACAATTGCGCGATCCATCTCCCATTTAGAATTGTCAGCGCGAGGGAGTACGCTGCGAGTGTCGGAGATCCCAAGGTAATCAACATGCTCTCCAAATTATCGAGCATGTCGTTCGCTCCAAATGGCAACGATGAAGCTAAGGCTAACCAAGGAAGCTGCCACGAACTGAACTGTTGAGAGAATACCGTCCATTGAAAGGGCCCCTGACCAGCGCCACATTGCGAGACGCATAAATCGTATGTTATGGCGGTCGCATTTGATACCGATGGATCGCGGAGGTTACCGTGATTGTCCGTTTTTCCGACAATGGTCATGTTGTTGATAGAGTTGAGACATTGCCGGTGGGGAAGGTTGACCGCAGCGGAGGTTGCAGTGAATCCAACAACGACAGTGACGACGAATAGTTGAGAAGGTCCTGAAAGTTATATGAGTGGAGCACCGCGACTTAAGGCAGATCAGAAATCACTTACGCATGACAAGCCCTGCTGAGATGATTCATTCTCGAGGGCTCAAATCCAGGATTATATAGCAGCATGCCCAACGTTACTTGAGGCACGACCCTCTGTATCGCCGCTTTGACAAGGATAGGTGCGGAGTCGCCTCATATCTATCAGGATGGCGTGCTTATCAGAGAGAAAGGGCACCCAATGGCATCTTCTTTTCTCACCCGAGGCAGTGCTCAAGAAGGAAAGCCAATATCCAACTACATCCGTAAGTTGGACACTGAAGTGCGAGGCAATACGAGGATATACAAGATAGGACACATACGCAGGTGAGGATCACGAATCACGATACACGATGTGAGAAACGACACCAGAAAATACATGCGTCGCACATTGTTATTTGTCTGGGCCATTATTTACGAGCATGACAAATTAACCATCACCAGTCACGACCATCAATTAGGTTCGGAGCAAGCCCGCTCTGGTCCAGTCAATAAACACCGGCATCCTGATAAGGGGGATTTGATCCGAGCCTAACCATCAATCATTTCCCGACCCCCATCATTGTTGCTTGTCGTGCCCTGGTCCCTCGTTCCCTTCCTGCACCCCCCGTCTCAATCTCACGAGATCTGTCCTCGGAATTATTTCCCTCCCTTCTCTTTCCTGCCACATTATGGGCTACCACCTTGCAATTGAAACCCGAATGCAACCATGGACACGGACAGGTGTGCCCAGTAAGTTTGGGAATTGGAAGTTCCGGGGGGATTCCGTCGATCGATTCCGGCGGCAATTTCCGTAAGGAAAAACGTGATGATCGAGCATCGTCCCGCCAGGCAGCCGCCGGGGGCTAGCGATACAATGAAGGGCCTAGGAGCTGCAGGACACCTCTGTAGGAACATCGCTCGTTGTTCACAAAATTAGGCAAACCGTAGTACCCCGCCGTGAATTATAACTAAATTATAAATCGATTCCGTGAGAGTCTTTGCTTGAGCATTATGGTGCGGGATGAGAATAGTCGTCAACCTACATTTTGGGTTTTAAAGCAATTACTTACTATGCATTCTATATAACCTAGCAGGACCAGAATATCTTGCAAGTTGGATAAAGGTCAAATCTACTATCAGTGATCACTGACTTTGGACTTCGGGACAACCAAGAGGATTCACGACGGCAACAATTTACACTACCTCGCCAAACTTACTCATCAGCTCGCTCATCAGCAACAATTAATTCACAAAATTTATGTAGGCAATCCTAATACCATGATAGTAATCAAAATGGAGCGGGAAAAGGAGAAACGACGGTGGGAATCGCCGCCCTCACTTCCACTGGGCCTCCTTTGTGTAACCATTTTGAAAAGATTTAAATTGGCCCTTGCGTCTTGTTGATTGTGAAGAAAACAAGGCGTTGCAGGTGTCGCTCGGGAAATAGTGGATAAAAGACGACCAACGTTGTGGGGGCGTGATTCCGGCGGGATTTGCCGCCGGAAACGATCGCCGGAATCCGCCCCGGAACTTCCAACACGAATGCCCTCCGTGTGCCGTGAATGTCTAAATCAATCCCGACCATGAGGTGGTCATGTGACCCAAATTGCCGTGTAATTTTGACCTGTCATCACCTCTTTTTCTCAACCGTCCCCACTGCGCCGTCAGTTCCAGTTATGAAAGTGACTGGGCTGAACCCTTGTTCTCCACTGCAGCTGCGTATTCTCGACTCATCGTATCTCTCATAGTTGTCATCGTCCCTCTCGCTTTTCACGGCGCCCACCAATATTTTCTCTTCCCTCCTCCTTCAAGTCCCAACAGTAAATGATTTTGTTTCCGGTTCTCGTCTTTTTACGTACTCATGGTTCATCGTTCTAGATCTTCGACTCACCGCTGACGAAGAGGGTGGGTAAAACCAACCTCTTCTCTTCTTTTTCCGGCCGCCGCCGCTCCTCGTCAACGCGTGCGAGGAAGGAATACCGCTCTGGTAACGGTAAAAATTCTTCTCTCAATCGGGGGTGACCATGATTCATGACTCACCCAATCTCTCCAAGTCCCAGTTACCAACCCCCCTTTTTTGTTCGCGGTGTCCGAACCTGTAGCGAGTTGATATGTTGGCAGGTCGATGACGGCGTACATGGTTGCCAACATTTCCGCAGACAACCCTGTATATCAACTAGCCCCTGATCCAAGGAGTACGAAGTCGAATCTTTGGAGGTACGTACCGCTATTCATCACCCTGACCTCGGGCAGAGATGATCAGCGGTGTAGATTTGGCAGTGAACACGGAGGTATGTCCGTTTATCCGACACGCCGTACATGAAAGCTGAGGCATTATTAACCCAAGATGCAGCTCATTCATGTGCATACCTTTCGCGTTCGATTCCATTGACAATTGCCAACGTCTTGCCAGAGAACCGACATTCCAACCAGTGAAATTCCGAGTTACCTAGCCCCTGGTTTGAGTCAAAAATGGGGAGCGCGAACTCAAATGGAGGTACGTACCCATCCTGCGGTGCCGGTATTCATCACCTTGACGTCTTGTGGAGAGCGTTTATGACGTGGTTTCCAGGATCAAGTGTTAGTTTCCGTAGATGAGAACCGAAGCCGCCGTCATTAGCCTTATTTGCCGTGAAGTTAAGCAGGAACATACCGCTAGTTATTCCTCGCCTACTCACTCATGACATTCATCGTCACCAGAACCCTTCTATACCTGTTGGCGCTGCTGTTGCCACGAGAAAGAGGTATGTCAGTTGATAGAATGCACTGGACGTAAGAGTTGGGTAATCTATTTTTAGGAGTTGTCGTAATCGTGGAGGGAAGTGAGAACGTACATTGACTGAGTGGACGATCGTGAGGAGGTGGGACGACAATCGGTTTAAGAGTCTTGTAGTCGTGCCCCGGGCGCGAAGAATAGGCAGGTGGCAAAGTCGTAGTGGGTAGAGTGCTCGAAGTTCAGTGTCCGAGTCGGTGTGACGGCACGCGATCGCCCATCCTGGCTGGGATGCAGATTGGGGGACGAAAATTCGTCATGGTTACGAGAGTCTGAAGCTCGGGCAAACTCTGGGGCGGGTCGCGCGAGAATTCGACATTCGCGGTTATGGTATGGTCTCGCGCTTCCAAGCCCCGACCTTTGGTAAAATTAGCTATGCTCCTTCTTGACTTGTTCTTGACTCCTTCATTTCCATTGAACAATTTCTTACCTCCACATATGACCCACAACGAGTAATAGGTTACGTTCTTCGAGCTCATGTGGCATTGAGGAGAGTGTAGTGGTGATGAACTTCTCCAGGAAAAGTTTCGGCAGGGTTGGTACATAGTGCCATGTTTCCATGTTCGTTATCTTCGATTCTATGTGTATGGTTGAGCAGGGCCGGAAAATACAAGGTCAACGAATAGGGGGCTTTGGCTGGGACATACATGACGTGGCCAGGAAAGCCGGACAATTCCTAAACTTCCCAGCTTCTGAATGCCATGCGTATACAGTCCTACATACTCTACTGACCGTCGCCTTACCAATTCTAGATAATTGCAAGCGACTGAATGTCTTTTTCTTCACGCTTTTGAAAGAAGAGATAATCAATTACCGAGCATTTTCTGGATGCCTCGAATAAATAATACAGCTTGGTATTGAGCCTTCATATCTGCATCCTAGTAATCTCGGCAAGGAAGGTAGAAGGCAGGGTAATGCCAACTGAAGGTATATATCTGAACAGGGAAAGAGAAAAAGAGTGGGACGTTGATTGCACAATGTCGAATTGAAATCTAATGCCGTAGTGTCTCGAGAAGCAGGTACTTAGACCGGATTAAGTACGAGGGTGAATATGGTTGCAAGCTACATTCAAAAAATACGCGTTAAGTTCTTCTCCTCAACCTGGTGCAATTTTCCTTCTGTGGTTCGCACTATCCATTTATCCGACACCATTCTGACCACTTCAACTATGGTATACACACCCGTGATGACCGTCGCACACTTGATCCCGGTTTTGAACCAAGGGGAAACCTGAAAACCAAATCTGAGTTTTAGGGAACAAAAGTGGCTCTACTATATATTTACCGCAACCTGTGGATGACAGATATCTAGTAATTATTGTATTTGACTAGTGTAGACAATGACTTACGCCACCAATGGCATACATCTGCAGGGCGATATGAGGGGGTAGTGATTCTTGGGTGTGCGAATATGAGCAGTACAATGGTGCTGGATATTGAGGGGAAAGTCAGCTTTGCTGCGTAATCAATGGAATAGAGATACCTTAAGTTCTGCTAGTAATAATCGATACACTTTTAAAGTCCCAAAAAAATGGCTCGTAATTGTGGTGCAGTCACTGTGGCGAAGAAGACTTGTGGGAGGATTGGACTGAGTGTGACGATAGTGTGCTATATTAACTCTTATCGACTCACTTCACGGCAATTTCTCAAGAGCGGAGTAACAGCGGGTGGGGGTCAAAATATATCCCCGGTACCTCTTGGCAGGCCAACATATAAATAGATACATCTTATATACTTAAGCCTTACAAGCGCTTGTCCGGTCGATAAAACGACACGAGGTCAGCCTAATGAGGGTGTGTTATATCAACTCTTGTCAACTTGACTCACCTCGCCGCTCGTGACTCTTTCTCAAAAGCGATAATAACGGGTTGGGGTCAAAATATATCCCCAGTACTCAGGCAAGGGTACAAGTAGATGCACCTTATGACATAGATGCAAGTTCGAACTCTAAAACTGGGGTATGTCATGGTATCTCTTTGTTTCTCACTCATGAAACTGATGCGTGAGATCGATGACAGTGCTGCGGTAAAGGGCGAAATGACCCGCCGGGGTGATGAGCGTACATGAGCAAGAACGTGAAGTTGTGTTTGGAGTTATCCCCTACTGCGAGTTCCTTAACGAGGTTCATGAGGCGATGCAACTAGGGAGGTAGCATTCATAGCGTCAGATGACCCATTTACATCTGCAGGCTACCCGTATGACCCTAAGCTTTGGTGGTGCAATGTTTGTCGGAAACAGCGGATAGCTAAAATGCTTTTCAAGTGAGTCAGATATTAATGACAAGTGAGATCGTCACAAACCGTTTTCGTGAAGGAGCATGATGGAGCTCTGAGTTTCGAAAACGATGCTTGGACCTCACCAAACCATAAGACATATGTTGCCATTACAGTCACCTTCGAATTCAACGGCATCCAGTAAGCGAAGCTGCTCGATATTGTTGAGGTTGCGAAATCTCGTTCGAGGCTTAATCTTGCTACGGCATCTGCTAAGATTCTTGATGATTTCGTGATATCGGACAAGGTAAGGGTAAGTTATACATCCACTAAGGAACTGCAAAAATTCAAACTCACCAAATCTTGTAGATCAGTCTGTCTGAATCCTCAGCATTACCTGTGATAGTGCGTCAAATAATGATACAACGATTCACAAATTGTCGGACCTCCTAGACGCCTTCCCAAGTGAAGCAAACAGAACACGATGGTTTACGCATATCCTAAAACTTGTCGCAAAAAGTATCATTGAACAAGTTGACATTATATATATACTTGGACCATTGGTAACTGGTTAGTTCGTGCCAACACATTCAAATCAACCAGCGCTTACATGAGATGTAGTCGCCGCTCTAATAATATAGGTGCACGCCCGCCGGTAACAGCAAACGAGAAATAAAAAAGGCAGAAACAAGAGGGAAGTTTCGAACGAACTAGGGGGTTGGACGACTGACGGCGCAGTATCAAACAAGAGAGGCGTACAACCGAGGGAGCGGTATTGATGAAGGACGAGACAGTGGAATCACAAGAACAAGGGGACGGAATCAATGGTGAATGAGACGGCAGTACGAGAGGGCGGTATCGATATGGAGGTTATCGTGCGGCCAGAACACTTATTTATATTACCCATGGCTGCAAGGTCAAATGGCGAAATAATATAATTAGGGACTGGGAATGGGTAGTACTAGTAAGTGGTCACTGTCAGATTGTGTCTTGAATAGGAACTTACTGTTACTCGTAGACATCGTCGGCGTCAATCCCCAACTCTCATCATCCCCAATCATCCTTGTACTCGCTATCCGCTGAGAATGACTGTAGACAGGTGGTAAAGGTAAGTACTTGGTGTTGGATCATGTTTAGTGGACGATGGTTTACTGGTACTCATAGATGTCGTCAACCCCAACCCCCACCCCTTTCAACCAGCTTGTCGTGATCTTAAAAAGGACTAGGGACGGGCAATAATAGTAAGTATTCGCTGTCGTATCGGGTTTAGTTGATAGGAATTCACCTCGACTGGTAGATGTTGCCAAGACCCAACCCTCTGAAATTACCATGCCGTCGTGGCTCTCGCCATCCATGGCCATTGGCGCATGATTAGGGATGGATCGGAATGGTCGTCAGTTGGAATAAAAATTGACCGTCGGCCGTAGTTGCCTGACATCGTCACCCCCACTGCTCCTCAATAACCTCAGAGGGCGTTCGTTGAACTAGTTCCCTTCTGCCTCCTCATACCCCACTTCTTGACACTCCCGATGTGACTGAAAACCGTCGCGCCAGTTTTCGTGGGTGGGAGGTGTAGTCGTCGTCATAGAGCCCGAGGCCATTGTCGCCGGAAGCGAAGGCATCGCCAGGACTGAAGGTCGGGGTAGGTGACGGCGATATCGGTTCGAGGACACGGCGATGGCGGCGATAGTCACCCGTGGAAGACACATCCGACATGGGCGTCGCTGATCTTCTGGACGTGGACGGCTCTTCTTTCTTAACAGCGCAAATCCAGACATTGGACGTGGGTGGGACCTGTAAACAAGGGCGGTCGACGATGAATATGGATGGATGATATCGGGAAAGGAAAATACGTTGGCCATCAGTGAACGAGGATGCGACGGCCATTGGATATTAGAGGGGAAGAACGGCATAGGTGGTGGTGGCAAAGGATTCGCAGAGGTAAACCGAGAACGAGCAATGTCGGTCCTATCTTCGTCAATCCTCTGCCCAAATTCTGAATTCAGCTCGTCGTGTTTCACCTCCAACTCTAGGTCATCGTCCCAGCTCGCCTCTCAGCATCACGGCGCAGACAATTTCAGCTTTCGAGGCGAGTTGTTCCGCGTCTCTGCTTCGAAGTCGTCATTCTAATTTTCTGTTTGATCGGCTGCATTGCATTCGGTATCATGAATATCCGGTAAATCGCAGCCTCCATTGCGCTACTTGCCATAGAAGATGTATGACCCGGTTGGTATGACGCCTCCTATTACCGCTCGTACTCGGCCTGCTCTTCGCTTGCCCGAACTCAAAATCATCATCCCGGTTCTTGGAGGGTTCTAAACACGTCCTTAGTCAATTTAAACTCACTTAACAAGGGAAAAAAACACACCTGGCGCATGGGCTTCCGTGATTGACAGCTACAGCCGCCATTCGCTTTGTCGCAGGTGCTGCTGGTTGAACGATTCCCTGTCAAGAGCATTCGCCATTTGATCCACTGTTCGCGTCCATTATAAATCGTTCGGCTAATTCGTAAGGGTTGGGGTCGTGTCTGGAAATGCTTTGATGCATGGGTTGGGTTGGCGTACGTGGTCGTGTCAGGTTCAAGCTGAACTTGAGGGATCGTAGGGGTGCTGTTTGAATTTTGACGG
>Ga0307517_10015152_pt1 | contig 10268 bp, 11 predicted proteins | sample 23_EM_MG_FD_194515 | JGI IMG/M metagenome (GOLD analysis project Ga0307517, IMG submission 194515) | Populus trichocarpa ectomycorrhiza microbial communities from riparian zone in the Pacific Northwest, United States - 23_EM | ecosystem: Host-associated > Plants > Roots > Unclassified | place...
GCCCGGATTTCTTTAACAAGGTTAGCGTTGTGTCCATTCTCGAAAAATGCGTGTTACTGACCTTTTGAGTTGCTTTAAAGGAAGGGAAACTGTTCTTACCGTGGCCTTTCACGAGCAATATCTCGATAGAGGTGAGTCTAACCCGTTCTGGCAATCTGCCCCTCCTATCAACTCATTTCTTGCACTTCATATATTCAGGTGCGCTTCCTCCTCTTTCTGACTGAACGCTGTCATATTTAAACATGACCTTTTAACGGCAGTTAAATTTCTGCTGCTGATCAACTGCTGATATCTCGGGTTTGACCTCGATTTTGAGTTTGACTGGTGATCTCCCCGATCCCATCCTCGATCAATTTACACTTCTTCATCCCCGGTTCCCCTTCCGCATCCTCTCCGTGATCCCTGGGAACTGCTCCTATGGCCAGAGGCCTCAGAATCAATACCCGCGATATGCGTTGACTGCTCGCCGCCGCCTCAGCCTTTCTCTTTGTCTTTAGTGCTTATCTCATGTCTTAAAGACCACCGCGATATTTCAGACCCTAGACCGTGTCTCGTCGTTCCAAAATTGACGTTCCAAAACTGGACTTGCGAGTTTGTTAACTGGACAACCGGACTTTTATATTGTCACGCTTACGGGGATGAACGGCGTACGAGTGGATATCGTCTCCCTCATTTTCTCAGTACTCCGTTGTCGCCTTTATTCTTGCTATCTGGGGACGATGGCTGTATCCACGCACCTGTACCGCACCCAGACGTGTCGACTTCTGGTGAATGACATCACCTATTTCCCCTGCGCTCAGCACCGTCCCACGAGAGGATTGGCATTCGAAATGCGGAGCCGTTCTGTTTAGAGGAAGGCCATGTTATCATTCTTTTCTCTGGGCCATCGAGTTATCTACGCTATTCAACTTACTTTGGCCATCACTACCGCTATCACCATTCTACCGTAATCATTGTAGTTTCAGCGCGTTTGGACATTTTGGCCACTTTTTCTGCATCGTAATTCTAGTTTGACTTATTCTTGAGCTCGAGCGCTTCACGATCCACTGTATCCTCGAGGAAACACTTGTCGACCAGTCTATCGCTTCCATTGACAATCTATCGTGTCGAACATCGAAGGTCCACTGAATGTGGGCCGTAAACGCTACAATAATACCTGCATATCCTCTCCACCTGTGACCGCAACCTCATCGCCAATCTTGTTTCTTGTCCTCTGCATCCCGTACTACAGCGCAGGTGTCGTGTCATATTTGGGTCGATGACGAAGGAAGAGGAAATCAAGACCACTGACTACTCGCCCCAGCCATTTGATGATCAGACGAGTTATACGCCTTGGCTATGCGGCGTCGCCAAAGGACGGGAATTGGGCTCAGTGCTATCACAAAGTCTACATAGAGCAGACTACAGAGCAAGGGCAGGCACCGGGAAGGCTGTGTCAGATCATTGTTGGTTTCTTGCCAGGTGGCCTCAGTCCCAGCCGTAGGTCCAACGGCGTTCAGGTAGTGGGTGATATCTGGAGGGTATGGATCAGGATCGTCAACGGGAACGTAGTACACCTATGCCCACAGGTTAGTAAATATTCCCATGGCACAACCGTTGAAAGACGGTGCATATACATGCATCGGCATTCCCTGCCAAAGGTGACAATACGTACTGGTTGCAGAAGCTTTGCGCTTTGGAGCAAATGGAGTCCGATCCACCATCGTAACATGAAGTGCTCTATGCGCTTGCTGGGCATTCGATAATATCAAGAACTGAATGAACACTGACCTGATCCTTGCAACCACCCGGGTTTTTTATTGTTTTGGGATCGTTCCAACATACTGTGTATTTTCAACTATCCGTCACGTTTGTTGTCAATGGATGACTGACGCCCGCCTTTTCTACAGATATTATTCCATCATGCTGCTTACCTCTTGAAATATTTCTCACCGTCCTGGGTTAAATACATCACCTTGAGCATTTGAGGGGAGGGAGAACGAGACAGAGGCAATGTTTCGGAGACATATTACATCGAGTTGAACAATTTTGAATGTGGGATCGCACATACCCCAATCAGGTGGAACTTGACTTGGACGTTGGGCTTGAACTTTTACTGGGAGATAGACTAGTGAGATGAGCTTTGTGAAATAAATATCAACTGGAGGATATGTAGATTTGGGCTGTGTGTAGAGGTCATCAATCGTGTACCTAAGCTGAAGCAGACTGTGCATTAAGACCATGTGGCGGGGCCAATAAATGCTGATTCTGGTAGAGGCCTGAGGGGCATGCCATTCGCGTCTGCTGTGTTCTGCCACACACTATTGAGAGGTAAAGTCAGATAACCATTTAAATCCAAGGTTAGATATGAAACTCACATATTTCCCCACCAATTGAGCTCAATACCACCCGTTTTTGGTAGCGTCAACGTGAAGAATATCACGGCCATGGAGATCGCGGTGCCAACATCGAGAGCAACTGCAAGGATATAGTTGTATCGCATCCACCATCTAAAGTGGAAGCGACGCATGACATAGCTGAAGATAAAACCACAAATTATCCAGGAACTGTAGCGGATCCCTGAAAGCTGAGGCATATATACAAGCATACTGAAGAAGGTTGGGATGTTGATGTATCGCCAGATAGAGAAAGGAAAGCGGCGAGCCAGGAAGTAGAAAGGGATGGGTGCAAGGAACCCAATGGGGAAGAACCAAAGAAGAGTGGAGGATCTGGAGGCATAAGGGTAAGGTGAGTGAATAATAGGTAGGTTAAACATGTGGCGTACGGAGCTCCTGGGCTAAAGAGGCGTCGAGGACCAACAGCCCCAAAGATGACAGATGAAGTGGAAAAGACTGTGGATGTTGGGCATATGAAACCTTGTTTCTGGCGGGGTGTGCAAATGTCCTGAATGTTGTTAAGCATCCACTCCTGAATAAAAGAAACCCAGATGCAAGTAATAACAGTGGGAAAAATTTGAATGATGAACATGATGCGGGGAGAAACTTTCATGTAATGCCCAATCTTCAGGTGCCGAGCAAAGTTACCAGCTTGGAGAGTTGTAATGTATCCAACTGTTTTGAAGATTGTATTGGCCATGGGCCGCCCTGGAACGATATAACCAGCAATAAGCTCAAACAACACCGCTGTGGGGATTTGCTGGTTGGTGATGGCCATAAAAATGCAGAGAGGAATAGATAAAATGAATGATAAAAGAGTAGCAATGAAAGCGGCCCAGATAGGAAGCTGAGTCGGAATGATTTCGATAGTGATGCAGAGGAAGGAGAAGGAAATGATACCAATAACGCCATACCACCACATAGGAACTTCAGGATAGTATTGCATGAGACGAGAATGAATATCATGCTCATCCTTTAATGTGTTGCGGAACCGGTGCACAATATCCTTTCGATACCATACTAAAATGCATGCACGGTGAAAAATATTTAGGATACAACAAAGTAGAAACTTACAGAACATATGCACAACAATGGCTGGAAAAACCGCAAATGAAGTTCCATAGGCTACTGCTATGGTGCACAAAACTTAGTCACCGCTACTTTTGAACAACGAAATTACCACCACCAAATTACCTCCTTTTTCTTATCCCTCTGGTAAAAGTGATTCTTTTGATGGGCTGAACAAAACTACCAGACCGATTTTTAATAGCTTCAAAACTGACAGAGATAAAAAAAATTCACAACACTAATTTGGCCGCCTTGTGTAATATTTACCATATATAGAAGGTATGTCCATATATAGGTATGATAAGATATGATAAGATTAACCTAAATCTCTCAAGTCCAGGGTTGCCAGAAAAAAACCTGTTATTGTTACATTGCGATTCAGTTCTTTTTATCCGTGTGTATTTTTGGGCATCATTTGGGCCAAAATCAGGGGTATTGATTTTAATTTTTTTCCCCGGCCAAATTGGCCGCTGTTCAAAAGTAGCGGTGACTAAGTTTTGTGCACCATAGGGTTGTAGACAAGAATACCGGAGAGTACGCCGTATACTTGGCAGGGTCCAAGGTATTATTTGTAAGAATCCTTTGGGCAATGTAAGGATAACCAGTGTTGTCAAATACTGTGCGACCAGCAATTGGGAAATGAGCGAAGTTCCAGACATTGGTGACTGTAGCTTTGTATTAGCAGAAAAAAGGAGAGCATAAAACAGGGGCATTACAAAAGAGGATTGGTGCTATGACCCAAAACATTAGAACGAATCCAACTGCTATGTTCATTTGGGACCACCACTGTAAACGATCTGGTGTGAGTAATGAGCCAAGCAAAAGAAAGACGAACGACATACAGGTGCGATCATGGGACTACCGAAGGCGGAAATAATCGCCCAATCAAACGTTAAGACGCTCATACCCAACCCAGTGTTCGTTCCAAACAAGGTGTTGATAATCACATTCTTGGGAGCGATCCAGCACACCCAGTTGAACATGCTTAATCCTGTGAAAAGGTATCCGGGGACCCAGTACCAAATGAAGCTTCCAACCGTGGCGATCCAAAAGAAGCGCTCGCGGGTCATGTATCCCTGGTTGCTAGTGCTGTAGTTCTTGTGGAGGGTATTGAGGACGCTACAAGTGGACAAAGCACCAGGCCAGATCATATTTGATGGCCAGACGACAAACTGACGAAGAATTCCTGCAAAGCCGAAGCCGGTGCATTGAGAACCAATGGCAAGGAGGATTTGGAAGCTCATGGGGGTGGTTTGGCCATACAAGATACGTTGCGTGAGGATGATATTGGTTGAATAGACCCGATCACTGCACGCCCTAACCATGATTGTAATACAAACATGCTCCTTGATTGAAAAGGGGCCTGGGTTGAGGGACCAGATATAACCACAAGTATTGAAACGTTTGGTTGGGAGGATCGCTGTGAGTCCTCGGCCAAGAGGAAAACACACGACCATGGCAATAAAACTGGTCACATATAGGCAAGGATCTAGAAAGATATAAATGAGATGACATTGTGGGCGAAATCCAATGACATACACCGCATGTCAAAAACCTGATTCAAGCCTGAACTAATGAGGGAGAAGAGAATTCCCAAGAACCACATGCGGAAGGTGTTGACTGGCATCGAGGGATCGTCAACATTGGAGACAGCAGATTGTACTTCTGGATATGGTGAGTCGCTATAGTATAGTTATTATCAAAAATGTGAATCAGGATGGATGGAGAGCACAAGACTGACTCATCGAAGTTAATTCCACCGCTTCCATTCTCACCAACATGTTTCTTGGTTGATTCCTCCTCGACAACAGAAGATGGAAGCTGGGTGAGGTCAAAATTTGGGTCATTCAAGTGCTCCATGACGAACTCGACATCCTTTTGGACGTCAGGCATATTGCGCGTGTGGATATTATGCACATAGACCTGTTTGGTTGCAGAAGTGTAGGTTCCCACTTCTTCCATGTGTGTTGAGCGGTCTGAGCTAGGGTGTGGGGATGGGGCGTGAAATATTTGGTTCACCAAAGGGGAATAGTGGAATAGGAAAACACAATGCCCGTGTTGTTTAAATCCCGGGAGACAAGGGTAGTGTTATGTTTCGGGCGATCCTGATTTTTCCTTGAACACGGTGGAAGGGGTAAGACTCCCTGACAATATTGTTGGCTTCAAGGCGAGGAATATCAGGTTAGCAGCTTCCAAACGTTGTTTGATGACCCAGTTACTGTTTCGACTTAATGGATGCACACGGCAATTTATTTGATCGCCTGCTGGCTTCCCATCTTCCACTCTAATAAAGATTAAGATCCTGGTGCCATCAGCTATTCGGCAGACCTTAAGCTGAGATTCGCAGACAACGAAAGCCCCCAAGCCGGGCAGTTTGTACAAGAGGAACCTTCTCTGGCCAGAACACGTGATCCATTGTATGAAAAGCCGTGCTCTGCATGTACCGAAGACGTCGGACCAGAAACGAGATCAAAGAACTAGAACCACTCATTGATGCGGTATATACCACCAAGGGCTTCCTGCACTCTTTATATGCACTCGGGGATGAGGATCAACTCGTCAAAAAACTCCTATCTCGAGATCAATTATCGGACATTCCTCGGATGTTTGCCCACCAAGTTCATGCTTGGTTCAAAACTCTCCCATACAGCGAGTCGCAAGGTCACGCTCTTTAGCAATTCCCCCAAAGTTTACAAAGGAAAATGCGCGTACTCTGGACTTGGTTCGACACAGGTTCTCTACTACGAAGTGGTGGCATGCCTGAATCACCCAAAATATCTCCCCAATGACATTCTATTTTGGTCGAGATAAGGTCACAATAAGCACTGATGAAATGTCTGTTTCACGTTTCAATCTATCACAATAGCAACGGCAAGAGAAGTGCGAGCAACCAGGAATATGGTACTTGTTACGATCTAGCACACATCGCGGACAGGACTTTCACCATTTTGGAGGAAAGTACTAGCAGTGTTTGAATATGACAGGGCCCAGTCAACCTCGTTTGTTTGTTCTAGCGTTAAAAACAAGATAGATAGATTGATCGATGTGAACCGGCCGCCGCGGTAAGAGGCTAGCCGTTTTCCAAGTTCCTGTATGGAAGTCGAGAGGTCAGTAACACGCTTGGTTCGAGGATGGATCTAACCGTAGATACTTCAACGTTCTCGCTTCCTACCGCTTCTCACCCTCCAGGTTGGCGGGAACTCCATGGCAGTCGGAATTTCATTTCGATGTCGCCTTATGCACAGCCTTTCAAGAAAACGTGACCGTGGTAATCACACGAACCACAAGTTCTCTTCGTTTCCTCCACGCTTGCTCTCCATCTTATCCATGTTTGCTTCAAGCGATCTTACGAATTTCTACGCTTTCTCTACTCTAGCACCACATGCAATCTGGAGAGCTTTCGTAGTTTCGACGCAGGCGGTCCAATGTTCGAAGCAAACGGGAGTTTGGCTGTGAGGAATGCCACCAAGGATCGGACTGGTGTTAGAGGCAGGCAACGCTTGATAATCCCTCAAACCTTTTTTCGAAGGACCAGGGATCTTGGAAAACACCGTGAGCTCCTTCTCGTCTTTATTCATTTCCTTTTGTTTTGCACGCCTTTATTGCGTCTAATCTTTTGCTTGGTGTCCGTTGTTTTCCCTCGCATTTGTGCTCTTGGTTTGTTTATTACTCCATTTAGAATGCCATTTCATTCAAAATGGTGCTGCTCCAAAAGCCCGGGCAGTAACAAATCCAATTCAAACCGCCTTTATAGTCGCATTGGGGGTGGATTTTCCCGGTTCCTCTTCCACATTGATCATGTTAAGGCTCCGAAGCATTGGTGTCCCCTTTTTTGTTACATTAATATCTTGTTTACGCTTGCGCTATTTTCTGGGCGCCCCATGGACCCCGTGCCTGTACCGAGCACCCTCATCGAACGCTTTCAGTTGCCGCTGCTGTTGACTTTCCCTATCTCGTCTTGCCCGTCCCGATGTTCGGATCAGTTGGTTGTTCTTCTATCGTGGGCTAAATCTATGCTAGCGCTCGGGGGACTTCTTTGGACATATACGTGCCCTCGAGTTAGGAAATCGTTGTTTGGTTGGAATTGTTTAGGACAAAAACTATCTTTCGCTCCTCATCCATCCCCGTCTCTTTTTTTCCTCCAGCCTACAGTACTTTCGCGGATCTCTGCACATGCACCAGTTCAACCATAGCGCTTGCCGCCTATGTTTGAAACAAATCCGGTTCGAGTCCGATCCCTTTTCACGCATCATCGGCCTTCCATCAAGCGAAAGATCGATGACAAATCATAGTGTTCACTTCTCATTTGATTCTCATCTCCGAATTCTTTTGTTATCGTCTTTGGGTGCAGTCAGTTGGTCGCCAAATGATCAAAAAGAACGGGCTGCTACTCCAAGGGTTGGCCACCAATGGGATTCGAGCACATAAAACTGGGAAGGTGTACGGTTGATGACGCGCGAGTGGTAAATGAAGTTGTGCGGGTATTCTCTGATATCATGAGGGCTGACCATCCAACGCTATGCTTTCGTTGAACTTTCTCTTCTTTTTATCCTTCGGTATTTGCTCCCTGTTTTCATCGTCACTTTCGGTAACCTCATATCCCACCGCAGATTCTGCGCTCCCTGATCCACAACCACAAACCCAGAATAGCCATCTCTATCTAACTTTCCCGGACAAGGCGTTGCGCTCCCGCAACAAGCAATAACTCAGGACCTGCATATAACCGAAGTATTTCCAACTTGTAGTGTCCTTGTCGTGGATTATTTTCATGTTAGTAACGCCACACTTGAATTTTTTTCTCCAGATCATTGCCACTGGCACAGCGCTCGCATCGCTCGCGGGGATTTCAGTGGCAGTGGAGGCGCTGTATAGGATCATTGTCAGGATGAATGTGGAGAAGGAATCCCTTCCTTGTACGTGTCATTTTTATTGTTACTTGGTTCGATCGTTCGGAGCTTATTTACTTTGTGGAGAAGGAAATCATTATTCACGTCATTGAGCTCATAGCTGGAAAAAATGCCTCAAAAGGTTAGTTTTTTGCTATGCTTTGCTCTCGCGTGCTGAATGTGGCGTAGATTGTCTTTAAATCGTCTTAAGGACAGTTTTGAATCTTACCCATGGATGCTAACACGACTTCCCCACCGTCGTCATATATTTAGAAACGCACGGTGACGGCCCTCCCACTACTGCGCCCCGATCGCATGAATGTGTAAGTAAAAGCGGCAGCGTTGTACTGTAGTACAAGAACCGCCCTTCGAACAAGGGAACGGGGACAATGTTATTCCAAGGGCGACTTAGAGGTTGTTTGATTATTTACACGGACGGGCGAACGACGAGGAGCTGCTAGGGATCGTGGGGGCAGGGCGAATGAGCCGTCGAACTTGACTATGACGTGGTCTCCAGAATTTGTGTTTCTACAGTTCAGAAAGCTGATCGTCGGCCCATAGCACGATGACTAGGCACGAATACGTATCTTCGACATTTCCAATTCCATCATTAATCCATCACCATCCGCGTCGACCTTATTCCATTATGCAAGGACGTTTATTACCACAACCGTCACCACTATGGGCTATTGCAAACCCCTCCTATCGATCAAAACCCACGGCTTGTCTTTTGCCGATGGCGCACTGACGAGCGATGGATCAAATCGGAATATGACACGAGAAATGAGCGACTTTAGCAGTGTTGATGAGGATGCATACCTGGTGAGTGCTTTCTTGGTCCTGTCGCTGTACTGAGTTGACCTTCACCACTTCCAGCAGCGGCGACATATCCTTCGTAACTGAGAAAGAAAGAGACCCTCACGAACCTTGGACAAAAACGGCAATTCTACACGATGCCCAGGTGTGCTATTTCTCTTTAATGGACTCTGGCGAGTCGCAGATTCATATCTATGATGCTTCGTGTGACGGATACGTACTTGTTTACGATGGACGTCGAATCTCCTATCGAGATCGCTCATTTGGAGGAGGTTTCGAAAATCAATCAGAAAGTTCACCCAGCAGTATTTTTTTGTACTTTCAAGACGTCCTTCGCCTACAAATCTGCTTGGAACGTCCTACCTACCTCTCTGTTTTGGGTAATATTTGGTTTATTCACTCCTTCGATTGTTCGCGCAATCTACCTTGTTTATCGGGCCACTCTTTTTTGATGTCGAAGATCTCCCAATATCTGTCCACTCCGTCACCTGAATCCGTCCCTGCTATGTGGTGCTGCGGGAGGAAGGTTGGTGCATCGAGGTGCCACATTCTGGAAGATGGTGTGTTTGAGGTTCTGTTTACAGCTAATCATTGCGCCGATGGTTCCGTGTAACCCCCCTTTTCGCCGCCCATCACACCTCGTACCTCTTGCGTTAGACTGTTTTTCCTAGCTCTTTGTTCTGCATTTGGTCCCTAATCCGTCTCGAGATGAAGGGTTCGTCTTCGGATTTTCAAAAACGTAATGTGTATTCTTAGCTGTCCATCATTTTCGTTACCGATGGATGACCGACACCCGCGTTTTCTACAGATAGACCCCCTGCGGCTACGCCCCATATGTCTAAGCCCACCATCCTGTTCCCGAACTTCGATGCATGTGGTTCTATAATTGTTCGTACGCCCACCCTCGCCCCTCCGAATGGTTGGTTGAAAGAGTTGGAGTGAGTCATCTTCCTTATGAACTTTGTTGCTCCAGCCTCCCACACCATAAACAGATGTAGAGACTTTGCTATAAAAAAGAAGCATACTCTTATATCCGACGGGTAAGCACCGCTCCCGCAATCAAAGATCATTATCCACTATTCGGTTATGGGACTGGGGTCGTCCGATTCATGATTTCATCCAT
>Ga0307517_10015153_pt1 | contig 10267 bp, 9 predicted proteins | sample 23_EM_MG_FD_194515 | JGI IMG/M metagenome (GOLD analysis project Ga0307517, IMG submission 194515) | Populus trichocarpa ectomycorrhiza microbial communities from riparian zone in the Pacific Northwest, United States - 23_EM | ecosystem: Host-associated > Plants > Roots > Unclassified | place...
AGGATCACGAGCTGGTGAAGCTCAAGGTCGGAGAGGCCGCCAAGCTCGATCGGCACGAGGCCGCTGATGCGATCGCGCGGAAGACGCACAGCGAGGTCGCCCAGGTGCTGGGCTCCACGGTGTTGCTGTACCGCGCGCATCCAGACGAGCCGGCAATCGAATTGCCGTGATGTCCGGAGATACCGGCGGCGTGTGATGTCGAGGGATAGCGGCGTCCCGCGGTGTCGCCGCGCCGGTGAATCGCGGACCCGCGAACAACAGCTGCAGTCCCACGTGGGCGAGGCGCGCGCGCCGGGCGGCGGTGCCGGTCAGCACCAGGCTTGCGCGGCGACGATGGATTCGTTGGGGCCGGGCTTGGCGCTGCTGTCGGAGTGTCCGTGGATCCGCCCGCTCGGATCCTCGCGCAGCGGCTGCGGTCCCACGTGGGGCTCGCGCCGGGCGCCGCTGGTCAGAACCAGACTTGCGTCTCGACGATGACTTCGTTGATCGCCGGCTTCACAGCGTCGTCGTCGAACTGCTGGCGATCGTAGGCCACCTGGAACTTCATCTCGTGGCCGCGCACGTAGTAGTTGAGGCCGACTTCGTAGTCCATGCGCTCGTCGACGCCGGCGAGGTTCGCGGGCGTGATGTTCTGGTCGATGTCGGGATCGTAGTAGCCGAACCGAACGACCGGCTGCAGATCACCTTTGCCGCCGACGATGCCCTTGAGGGTGTATCCGACGGCAGCGTAGGCGCCACGCGAGTTGGTGACGACCGAGGAACCGGCGGCCACGGTGACGGTGCGGCCCTGAATGAACTCGCCCTGGAACAGGAACGGACCGGACTCGTAGCGGAGGTCGCCTTCCCAGCGGTCCTTGGTACCGGCTCGCTTGCGGTAGCCGACCGAGTCGTACGTCATGCCGGCGATCGTCAGGCCGGGAACCGGATAGACCTCGACGCGCAGGGCGACGTCCTTCTGGTTGTTGGTGTCGGTCGTGTTCTGGCCGCTGCCGTTGAACACGCCGCCGAAGTACGCGAAGTTCTTGAACGTCTTCTCGACGCGAATGCCGATGTCGCGCGAGCCGCCGCCCAGCTGGGTCGTGGCGAACGCGCGGTCGGGGAGGATCAGCTTCGCGGCCGAGTTGAAGCCGTCCCAGCTGATGGGGGTCTTGAATTGACCGATGAGGATGTCGGCGTACTCACCCGCGAGCGTGACCCACGCGTCCTGCAGCATGTTGAACGGGCCGTTCGGCACGTTGGCCGTGACGGTTGCGCCGGCCGTCGGGCTCGCCGCGACCACCGCGGTCCGGGCCTCGCTGACGCGAGCCGGGTCGAACATGAACCGATACTTGACGAGCTTGGGGATGATCTCGCCGCTGCCCGTGACCTCGACGCGGCGGAGCCGGAAGGTCGAGGCCGACAAGTTGACGTCCTCCGCCCCTTCCGCGACGACCTTCTTGGTCTCGTCGTAGACGAACCAGCCCTGAAGGTTCAGTCCCAGCGTGAGGAACGAGCCCGGGGTCAGCGTGCCGACAGCGAGCCGCTTGGGCAGCTCGGGCTTGGCCGGTGCGACCGGCGGCGGTGGTGGCTCGGCGACGACAGGCGGAGCCGTGGGGTCAGCCGGAGGCGCCGGCTGTGCGTCGGGTGCGGGTTGGGCGTGGGCCAACGTGGCAAACGCGACGAGTGACGATAACGAAATCAATAGTCGCTGCATTGCGGATTACCTAAGCCAGGTTGAGTGACAATACGGTGACAGGACCGCCACACATCGAACCACTCGAAGGTGGCTATCATTGAAACATTGCGACAGGTACATCGGCGCGAGGCGCGCAATACGTAGGGTGTCTGCACGGAATGTGTCGGACATGAGCTGGTTCTTCCGTTATAACGGACGCCCTTAGTATGATGGCAGAGAGAGGACGTCAAGGAAATTAGCGATCAGGCACTCTGCTGTTCGATTGGACGGACCAACTTGCTAGTGGACGGACCAACTCGCCAGTGGAGATCGTTCAGCGGCTCGTTATCGCGGTCAACGGCCAGCGGTCAAGGCGGTCAGTTCGACGATCCGAGATCACTTGATAACAGTTACCGAGCAGCCTCAGCTAGACACATGGCGAAGAACATACAGGACGCGAAGCAAACCGGAACAAATTGAGCGCGATTTCCAGCAGAGAACCTCGCAACGCCCCGTCCCCTCAGCCGTTGCCACGACGATATCACATCGTCACAACCCCGTCACCAAGCGCATGATAAGGCTCCACCATGCTCGTACTGGTCATCGAGGACGAGGTCGACCTCGCCACCACACTCGAGTACAATTTGCGCTCGGAAGGTTTCACGGTGCGAATCGCCCACAGTGGCCGTCAAGGCCTCGCGAGCGCGACCGCCGACCCGCTTCCGGACGTGATCGTGCTCGATCTGATGTTGCCTGATCTATCGGGAACCGAGATTTGCCGCAAGCTTCGCGAGGGTGATCGTACGCGCGACATTCCCGTAGTAATGTGCACGGCGAAAGGCGAGGAGATCGATCGCGTGGTCGGCTTCGAGGTAGGTGCCGACGACTATGTCGTCAAGCCGTACAGTGTGCGCGAGCTGATCCTGCGCATCCGTGCACTGCTTCGCCGTGCGCATCGCGTGGAGGGCGAGCCGTCGTTGATCCGGTTCGGCCGGCTCAAGATCGATCGCGACGCACACCGCGCGTGGGTCGACGATCTGGAGATCGGGCTCACCGCGCTCGAGTTCCGGCTGCTGCATGCGTTTCTGTCGCGGCGCGGGCGCGTGCAGACGCGCGATGCGCTGCTCAGTGACGTGTGGGGCATCGAGGCGGATGTGACGACGCGTACGGTGGATACGCACGTCAAGCGGCTGCGCGAGAAACTCGGAGACGCCGGCGCGTACATCGAGACACTGCGCGGCGTCGGGTACCGGTTCAAGGACCAGCCGGACGAGGCGACTGCTTGATCCAGCGTGTTCGCGCTCGGTTGCTGAGCCTGGCGCTGCTGATCTCGCTCATCGTCGCCGTCGTCGCTGCCGGAACGCTGCATTCGCCGCCGGCTTCCGAGGTGCTGCTGATCGCCGCCGTGGCGTTCGCCGCGGCGCTCGCCGCCGGCACGTCCGTGGTGCTGGTGGTGCGCGGGACGCTGCGCGAGCTGATCGAGCGCACGGGTGACGTGGTGCGCGATCCCAGCCGGCGGGTGTCGAGCGATGGTCCGTCCGGCGACGAGGTGCGCGAGCTCGCCGAGCGGTTCAACGCGCTCGCCGAGGATGCGCGCCGGAGCCACCGCGCCCTCGCCCGCGAGCGCATGCTGCTCGCCGCGGTGGCCGAGGGCCTCACCCAGGGGGTGATCGCGGTCGACGGCGAGCACCGGATCGAGCTGCTCAACGACGCCGCTCGCAAGATGCTCGGGGTCACCAGCTCGCCGGTCGGCGCGCCGCTGATCGACTTCGTGCGCGTGCCCGAGCTGTTCGACCTGATCGATAGCGACGTCGCGGCGACCGCCGAGGTCCAGCTGCCGAACACGCCGCGCGCGCTGATCCGGACCGCGCGCAAGTGGGGCGGCGACGGACGCGTGCTGCTGCTCGAGGACGTCACCGCGATGCGCCGGCTGGAGACGGTGCGGCGAGACTTCGTCGCCAACGTGTCGCACGAGCTGCGCACGCCGGTCGCCGTGATCCGCGCGAACGCGGAGACGCTGATCGCCGGCGCGAAGGACGATCCGGTGATCGCCGGCAAGCTGATCGACGGCCTGCACCGCAATGCCGAGCGACTCGCCCGCATCCTCGCGGATCTATTGGATCTATCACGGCTTGACGCGGGCCAGTACAGGCTCGAGCTGACCTCGGTGGCGGTCGGCCCGGTGATCGAGCAGGCGCTGGGGGCGGTGGAGCCGCAGGCGGCGCAGCGCAAGGTCAAGGTCAACGTCGCGATTCCAGGATCGACCGCCGTGCGCGCCGACCCCAAGGCGCTCGATCACATCCTGGTCAACCTGATCGACAACGGCGTCAAGTACGGCCGGCCCGACGGCAACGTGTGGGTCGAAGCGCGTCCGCTGGGCGACGACGTCCGGATCGAGGTTCGCGACGACGGACCGGGGATCGCAGACAAGCACCGAGCGCGCGTGTTCGAGCGGTTTTACCGCGCCGACCCGAGCCGCTCGCGCGAGGCCGGAGGCACCGGGCTGGGGCTATCAATCGTCAAGCACCTGGTCGAGAGTATGGGGGGCGAAGTGGGCGTCGAGCCCAATGCACCCCAGGGCAGCATCTTCTGGCTTCGCCTACCGCGGGCGAGCACCATCGGGGTACCACCATGACAGCGCATACCAGCAAGGACTTCGAACAAGAACTGCGCACGCTGCGCGAACGGCTGGCGACCATGGGCGAGCGCGCGGCGCGCCAGATCTCGCTGGCGATGAAGGCGCTCGCCGAAAAGGACGACGACCTCGCGCGCGACGTGATCCGCAACGACGCCCAGATCGATCGCGACGAGAACGACGTCGACGAGCTGGCGCTGCAGATCCTCGCCACCCGCCAGCCGGTCGCGTCCGATCTGCGGTTCATCACGATGTCGCTCAAGTTCGTGGTCGATCTCGAGCGGATCGGCGACCTCGCGGGCGGGATCGCCAAGCGCGCGCTCGAGCTCAACCGCCTGCCCTCGCTCGAGCCGCGGGTCGACCTGGCAAAGCTCGCCGCGCTGGTCCAGAAGAACCTTCAGGCGGCGCTCGACAGCTTCGTCAGCAAGGACGCCGACCGCGCGACGTCGGTGATCACCGCCGACGCCGAGATCGACAAGCTCAACGCCAGCCTGTTCGCCGAGCTGATCGCGCACGTCGCGACCGACCCCGCCACGGTGACGCGCGTATTGCCGCTCACTTCGGTGTGCCGGTACCTGGAGCGCGTCGGCGATCATGTCAAGAACCTGGCCGAGGAAGTCGTCTACATGGTGAAGGCGACCGACGTGCGTCACCGCCCGATCGTCCCGCAGAATTAGCTTCGGGCAGGGCCGCTGTTGCGAACGGCATCGGAAGCTACCCCGACAGCATCCGAAGGTTCGTGCGGCGTCACCGTCCGGTCACAAACACTGCGCAGATGCGTCACCGGGGCTGTCTACGGTGCCGGCATATGTACAAGACGATCGCTGTCTGTGTGCTGGCGGCATCCTGCTTCGCCGGTTGTAACAAGAAGAAGGAAGAGGCCGGCAGCGGCCCTGCGACGACCAGCGGTGCCAAGGCGGCGGAGCCCGGCGGTCCGGTCTCGCTCAATGCGAGCGGCTCGACGTTTCAGAAGCCGTTCCAGGAAGCTGCGATCGAAGGCTTCTCGAAGATCATGAAGGACGCCAAGATCAACTACGGCGGCGGTGGCTCCGGCAAGGGCCGCCAAGATCTCGCCGATCAGGTCGTCGACTTCGCCGGCGCTGACTCGCCGTACAAGGACGCGGAGCTCGCGAAGAACAAGGGCGGCGACGTCCTGTACTTCCCGATCCTGCTCGGCGCGATCACGATCTCGTACAACGTCGATGGCATCGACAAGCTGCAGCTGTCGCCGGTGACGGTCGCCAAGATCTTCCAGCGCGACATCAAGAAGTGGAACGACAAGGAGATCGCCGCGGACAACCCGGACGCCAAGCTGCCCGACGCCGATATCGTCGTCGCGCATCGCTCCGATGGCTCGGGCACGACCGATAACTTCACCAAGTATCTCGACCGGACCGCCAAGGACGTGTGGAAGCTCAAGAGCGGCTCGACCGTCGAGTGGCCGGCGGACACCCAGGCGGGCAACGGCAACCCCGGCGTCGCCCAGATCGTGAAGAGCACCAAGGGCGCGATCGGCTACGTCGACCTGTCGGACGCCAAGGCGTCGGGGCTCAAGTTTGCGTTGATCAAGAACCAGGCTGGCAAGTACGTCGAGCCGAGCAGCGACTCGGCATCGGCGGCCGGCGACGGCATCGAGGTCAAGGACAACCTGCTGTTCAGCGCGCTCGACCCCAAGGGCGACGGGTCCTATCCGATCACGTATCAGAGCTGGGTGATCGTCTATGCAAAGCAGACAAATCCCACGAAGGGCGCGGCGCTGAAGGCGTATCTCAAGTACCTCGTGACCGATGCGCAAGCCATGCTCAAGGAGCTCGACTTCGCGCCGCTGCCCAGGAGCCTGGCCGGCAAGGCGGTCGCCCAGCTCGACAAGATCCAGGTGCAGTGATGCAGCTGTCCGAGCTGCGCGGGCACAAGCAGTACAGCGACCGCGCGTTCCGCGGCCTGGCAGTGGCCGCTGCGGGCCTCGTGCTCCTCGTGCTCGGCATGATTGCGCTCACGATGACCCGGCGCGCATGGCCGGCGTTCGGAACCGAGTTCTTCAGCTCGACGCGGTGGTCGGCCGCCGAGGGCATCTTCGGCGCGCTGCCGTTCATCTGGGGCACGCTGTACACCGCCGCGATCGCGATCGCGATCGCCGTCCCGATCAGCCTCGGAGTCTCGCTGTTCATCACCCAGGTCGCCCCGCCGTGGATGAAGAAGCCGCTGGTGTACCTGATGGACCTGCTCGCGGTGGTGCCGTCGGTGGTGTTCGGCCTGTGGGGCGTGCTCGTGCTGTCGCAGCACTTCGGCCTCGGCCGCTCGTTTCTGACCGCGGGGATCATCCTCGCGATCATGATCATCCCGATCATCACGTCGCTGTCGCGCGAGGTGATCGAGACCACGCCGTCGTCCGAGAAGGAGGCGGCGCTGGCCCTCGGTGCGACGCGCTGGGAGATGATCACCGCGTCGGTGCTGCCGCACAGCACCGGAGGTCTGGTGGGCGCGGTGATGCTGGGCCTGGGCCGCGCGATGGGCGAGACGATCGCCGCCGCGCTGGTGATCGGCTCGGCGATCGGCCAGATCACGCTGAACCCGTTCGCCCCCGGCAACTCGATGCCGGCGGTGATCGCCAACGAATGGGGCGAGGCCGCCGAGAACCACAAGTCGGCGCTGATCGCGCTCGCGGTCACGCTGTTCATCATCACGATCGCCGTGAACCTGATCGCGACCGGTATCGTCCAGCGATCCATGAAGCGGAGCCGAGGCGTATGACCGCGACTGCTCAGCTCGACCTGCGCGCCAGGCCGTCGTGGCGCACCACCAAGAACAAGCTGATGCTCGGGCTCATGGGCGTGGCGGTCGTGCTGGTGGCGATTCCGCTGATCGCCGTGCTGAGCTCGGTGGTCCAGCGCGGCGCTGCCATCGCGTTCAAGGGCTTCCCCGATTTCTTCACGGCGACGATCCCCGTGGTGTCGCGCCGGCCAGGCCCGGGCATGGGCCCGGCGATCCTCGGGACGCTCCTGGTCACCGGTGGCGCGACGCTGATCGCGGTGCCGCTCGGCATTCTCGGTGCGATCTACCTCCACGAGTACGGTATCTCGAGCAAGTTCGCGCGCCTGGTCCGCTTCATGTCCACCGTGATGACCGGCGTGCCGTCGGTCGTGATGGGCCTGTTCGTCTATCTGACCTGGACGCTCAGCTTCGGCTACTCGGCGTTCGGCGGCGCGCTCGCGCTGGCCTGCCTGATGCTGCCGGTGGTGATCGGCTCGACGGAGCAGATGCTGCGCCTGGTGCCGTCGCAGCTGCGCGAAGCTGCCTACGCGCTCGGAACGACCAAGAGCCGCACGATCTTGACCGTCGTGCTGCCTGCCGCGCTGCCGGGAATCGTGTCGGGCTCGCTGCTCGCGATCGCGCGCGCCGCGGGGGAAACCGCGCCGCTGCTGTTCGCCGTCGGCGCGGCGACCGCCTACAATCCGCACCTGTTCAGCGAAGCCAATACGGCGCTATCGGTACAGATCTTCGGCAACGCGAACTCATCGTTCCCCGCGGCACAGGAACGTGCGTGGGCGGCCGCGCTCACGCTGGTCTTGCTCACCTTCATCGTCACGCTGATCGCGCGGATATTCACCGCGCGGCTGGCGCTCAAGAGGTAACCGTGCCCGAGGTAATCGTGCCCGAAGAGGAACCCATGGTCACCACCACCAACACGACCACGACTGCCACCAGCGAGCCGGCGCGCCCGATCCCGTATGGCAGTCAGCGAATCGCCATCGACCGCAAGGCAGTTGCGCAGCTGCCCGACACGCCGGTCGTGTTCGATTGCGAGAACGTCGAGGTCTACTATGGCGCGTTCCGCGCCGTGCGCGGCGTGACTCTCAAGATCCAGGCCAATCAGATCACCGCATTCATCGGCCCGTCGGGCTGCGGCAAGACCACGGTGCTGCGCTCGCTCAACCGGATGCACGACGTGATCCCCGGCGCGCGCGTCGCCGGCCACGTCCGCTATCGCGGGATCGACCTCTACGCCCCCGAGGTCTCGGCGACCGAGGTGCGGCGCCGGATCGGCATGGTGTTCCAGAAGCCGAATCCGTTCCCCAAGAGCATCTACGACAACATCGCGTTCGGGCCGCGCGTCAACGGGACCCGCAACAAGGCCGACCTCGACGTGATCGTCGAGAAGTCGCTGCGCTCGGCCGCGCTGTGGGACGAGGTCAAGGACCGGCTCAAGAGCTCGGCGCTCGGGATGTCGGGCGGTCAGCAGCAGCGGCTGTGTATCGCGCGCACGGTGGCGGTGGAGCCCGAGGTCGTGCTGATGGACGAGCCGTGCAGCGCGCTCGATCCGATCGCGACCGCGCGCATCGAGGAGCTGATGCGCGAGCTCAAGAGCCGGTTCACGATCGTGATCGTCACGCACAACATGCAGCAGGCCGCGCGGGTCAGCGATCGCACGGCGTTCTTCACCACCGAGCTCGACTCCAAGAGCGATCGCCGCACCGGCACGCTGGTCGAGTTCGACGCGACCTCGAAGATCTTCTCGGCGCCGAGCGACGAACGCACCGAGAACTACATCACGGGCCGCTTCGGCTGAGCCGCCAGCTCGCTGCTGGATGCCTACTGTGCCGGGTCGGCGGCCCGGGCTCGCCGCACCAGATCGACCGAGAACACCGCGAGGCCGAGCCAGATGAAGCCGAACCCGAGCATCTGACCGCGCGCAAACGGCTCGTCGTACACGGCGATCGCGAGCACGAGCTGCACGGTCGGCGTGAGGAATTGCAGGAAGCCCAGGCTCGACAACGGCAGCCGGCGCGCCGCGCTGCTGAACAGCAGCAACGGCACCACGGTGACGACGCCGGTGCTGAGCACCAGCAGCTGTGCGCCGGCGCTCGCGTGGCCGAGCTGACCACCGCCGCGTGCGGCGAGCACGGCGAGATAACAGATCGCGATCGGCGCGATCAACGCGGTCTCGATCGTCGAACCGACCAGCGAATCGACGCGCACGACCTTGCGGACCAGCCCGTAGACGCCGAACGATGTGGCCAGTACGAGGCCGATCCACGGCAATCGCCCGACTCGCCAGGTCAGGACCACCACGCCCGTGGCAGCGAGCCCGATCGCGATCCACTGCAGTGGGCGCGGCCGTTCCCCCAGCACCAGCGTCCCGAGCGCGACCGAGAACAGCGGACTGATGAAGTACCCGAGACTGGCATCGAGGATGTGGCCGGTGAGGACGGCGGCGATGAACGTCGACCAGTTGACGGTGAGCAGCACGCCCGACAGCGCCAGCATCCCGACGGATCTGCGATCTGTCAGAGCGCTGCGGGTTGCCCCGATCGACCCGGTGAGCCAGACGAGGACGGCACACGCCACGACGCCCCACGCCAGACGATGCGCGATGATCTCGGCGGCGCCGGCGCTCGCCAGCAGCTTCCAGTACAGCGGTGCGACCCCCCACAGGCTGTAAGCCGCGACACCGTGAGCGAGGCCCCGACGCGATTCGTTCACTGGAGCCGCTGGATAGCACGATGGGCGGCAGCTGTCGCCGCGTGACAGCTTCGCCTCATGATCGTGGCGTTCACGTCATGTCACCGTTCGGTTGCGAAACCGCGCCTGCGAAGTCACGAGTGGCTTCTACCGTCGCGCGTGTATCCCGTGCCAGCCGACGAGAGTTTGCATGCTCTGGAGCCGCTGCGCGTCACCATCGTCGCGATCGTCACAACGCCGAGCACCCAGGCGGTCGTGGCCGAGCTGCGGCGAGGCGCGATGCAGGTCGAGCTCCGCTCCGCCGAGGTGCTCGACGATTCGCCTCGGGCGCCGGTCTACGTCGTCGCGATCGATCCCGCGACCACCGGCAGCTTCGCAGACAAGATCGTCGCGTGGGCGACGGACAGCGCGTTGCGGCCGGGCCTCATCGGCCTCATCGAGAACGGCCACCCCAGGGACTGCGAGACGCTGCTCGCCGCCGGCTTCGACGATGTCGCGATCACGCCGGTGTCGCCGCG
>Ga0307517_10015154_pt1 | contig 10267 bp, 16 predicted proteins | sample 23_EM_MG_FD_194515 | JGI IMG/M metagenome (GOLD analysis project Ga0307517, IMG submission 194515) | Populus trichocarpa ectomycorrhiza microbial communities from riparian zone in the Pacific Northwest, United States - 23_EM | ecosystem: Host-associated > Plants > Roots > Unclassified | place...
ATAGCCAACCGGCGCCGTTACCAACACGGAGCTATGTCGATAGTCTTACAGATGACGAGTTTGAGGATGTGGACGATGACAATCTTTCTTTGTATGGTCTTGACGATGAACCAGATTTATCGTCCTCCTATCAACCTGGGATCGATATGTGCATCGTGCGTCCCATCATGGAATAATTATCAACTGCAGACGCTCATACCGAACCTAGGTCTGCCGCAGGCGCCCGCCATATTCAAAAGGTGGGACAAAATACCCAACTTGTGGATTGACTTGCGCCGGGATGCTGGAAACTGCTCTCAATCAGCATACGTCCCCGCCACCTCCCCCGGCGCCGCGTAGTGGTGGCTCCTCCTCATATCTTGGCTCCCGTCGTGGTAGGGGAGGTACTCCATCTACCTCATCGCGCACGAGTAGAGATCCTCCGCAACCTATGCCTGGCGGTTTTGCACCACAATATCAGCATCCCCAACCACGTTACCCACAACCACATTACTATCCTCGAGGCCATCATTCTTCTGGTCCTCCACGAGTACAGTATGCCCCTCCGCGACCTTCCCATCCATGTGTGGTGTGTGAAATCAAAGACATTTCGATCTGTCTCATCTTGAACGTCAACCCTCTAGGTTTGCAAGGTCAGCCCTTGCTATGGCAAACACGTTACATGCGGAGCAAAGTGTACAGAGAAATTGTTTACCAATGGCCCACCGGACGCGAACATGTGTAATGTGAGTTATTTAGGCTCTGATACCGTCTGTATCGCGGTCTGGTGCTAAGCTCTAATTTCCTAGTATTGCCACCGCCGCCCGAAAGTTAGTGGGCACAACCAGTGTGGCGATACCTGTAAAGCGAGCGCAAAAGTGGCTTGCCTTTTGTGCAAGAGTCGACCCAAACATAAGAGTTATCATTTGTGTGGCAAGACTTGCAAGGAAATTTCTGTGAAATCGACCCCGCTTCTGCTTGAAGTTCCGCCAGGCCATGCATCATACACAATGGGTGGGCACTCCTTCTCCTTTCCGATTTGTCGTCGCTTACAGTGAAGTTACCCCCAGTGGAAAAAAAATTCACAACTGCTGGCGGTACATTAGCGATTAAGCACATCTACAAGATCATCGAAAACAAAACTTTCTTGCAACCCTATGACGCCTACAAGTGAGCCTATCTCTGGTCTCTTGATTCATTTTCTAAATCCTGTTCATCAGAAAGCGAGTCGGGAACGAAGTATTTAGATACCATGGAACGAAGCGGAGCTGTACTCTTGGGGCGAATGGAAACACCAAGCTCTGCACCGGCAGTTGTGCTCTATGTTCCATTTTGAGGACTTCTTTTAAGACGAGTCTGGCTGGAAACGGGTGGTAAGTGCTTTCTTGATTTTGTCGCCTGCAACGCATTTGAAGATACCATAAACTAGTTTTGGGCGGGGAATATACTCATCCTCCTCACCCCAAAAGTTAGTCTCGGCTCAATCAGTTTATTCTTGCCGTTTAATCCATAATTTGCAGGGCATCGGGTTATATGGGAGGTACCGGAGCCATGATCCTCACGAAGGTCATTCTTGGAAAAATTTGGGATGTATGCGCTCAGAGCCATGTCACGGCCCTCCCAGCAGGGTACGATTCGGTATGTATCATATCTTTACTTTGAATCGAATCGCCACCGCTCACCACTATGATTCGTTAAACAGGTTGTTTACAATCCAGCGGGTTCTCCTTCAGCGAATGAAACGATTGTTTATACAGACGACGCAATTCGGCCCGTTTTTTTGATCATATTCTAATGCGGATTAAATATATTTGGAGTTCGCGTCCCTGTATATCTTGTATATCTGTATCTGTACGTCGGCAGTTTGCACAATTTGCTTGTAATCAACTTTGGCAGAGCCTTGGAATGCGTTTCGATAGGTTAATAAATAAAATCAGGTGAACCTCAAATATATCAATTTCAAGCACGATCGCGGTGAGTCTGAGAGTAAGTACTAATACAAGGTGTACAAGAATATGTAGACTCGACAGGAGGAATCTCCCCCATTCACTCATGGGTGATGAGATACAATGGCTTAATCGCATCACCGTCGAAGACAAGTTGTGATTCTTCGCTCTCTATCGTTCCAAATAAACGAAATAAAAGTTCGCGTCTGTATCGAACGAGATGTACCTGGCATAAAAATAATCATGAGCCATCGGGAATTTTTGAGGAACTAATTACTCACAGAATCGTATCCATGTGGAGGCATTTCAGCAGCATCTTCAACTTCGGCTTTCGACAACTCGGCTTCTCGACCGAAGAGGACATTCGCCAACACGACGGCCTTGGACGTCTTGAAGTGGGTCTGCGAGGACATCTCAATAGCTCTGCGAATTGGTGAAAAAGGGATTGTGTGTGGCAAATTTCATAAGTACCTGGCTAAAGATGGTGTAGTAGCAATCCCGTACTGTGCAACCTCTTTGCTGATGGATGACCGGACGAGGCTGCACAGGATGCACTTTTTGCTGGAGCAGGGCTCCATGTCACCTGTATTGCCGAACCCACAATCACGCTTTAACCCGAGCCAAACTCGTTTTTCGTTCCCTCTTCGCTTGATCGATAGTTTCATCCTTAAATAAAATTATAAAGGGGCTGAATGGTTGAGGTAGATAAACCCATACTTGTACTCCTCGTATCTGGGTGCGAAATCTGGTTTCATCACGACCATGTACACTTTCTTGACTCCGGGACAGGGTTTTCGAGAATTTTTCCATTCTGAATTGTAGAGATCGGAGACTAATGACATTTTGTGACGACGGATACTTGGAAAAGGTGGACATCTCACCTTGTTTGAAAGCATCATGACCGCGAGGAACTTCGAGGAGGAAGGGCGCCTTCTTGACTGCGGCTTCTGCGCACTTCTCTGAGCAGAAGTCGCTCCGGTCCTCACTTTCTGCCTGCCAGCAAATTATACAAGTCTTACATGGTACAGCATTTTCAATGGCCAAGTCTATCGCAGGCCTCAATATACTTAGCGAAATAACTTTGATATCCTGAAACGTCTTCACCTAAAATTTTGGCCTTATCACGGCATGTCGTTCCACAGTGAGGGAACTTCTGGCCATGGTTCACGGCTTTGGGTTTTTCCCCGCAGAACTAAGGAGAGGTCATCGATTCGGTGCTCCGAACGAGATAAAAGGATGTGGAACTGACCTCGCACATCTCGACCGATCCTGGACGCTGCAACTTTGCAGCACACGTAAGCCCACAGGTAGGGAATGTCTTGCCGTTCTTCTGATATTTAGGGCGTGCATTACACACCTAGAGATAAGGGTCAGATATCTTGAACAAAGAGATGGTCAAGAACCAACGTACATCACACATTTTCATAGCCGTCTGCCTCGTTTGATGTGGGCCTGTGGTAGGGCGGTGACCATTGGAACCTCCGGAGCTGTAGGAATGGTTACTGAGGTTACTGCTTCTTATGGAAGGTGTCGTCTTTTTAGCAGCTTCCAACACCCGCGCGCAAGTGTTTCCGCAGGTAGGGAACGCCCGGCGGCCATCGTTATAGGCCGGTCTCTCGTTGCAGATCTGCATGTACAGACAAACTCGAGATAAAAACAAATAAGGTAATTCGGGAATTACGCACGACACACAAGGATTGAGCACTAGGAGTGTAGCCTGGCGGAGGGCCACTAAGTTCGGATGGCAGGTGACTCGTCTGCCAAATGCTAACGCCTCTTGCGGCGGATGATAGCCGAGAAGAAGAGGGGGCGGAGCCTTTTCCCTGAGGCGGAGCAGCGATAGTAGCAAATGTGGGAGGTCCTAATGGGCGTGATATGTTTGTGCCAGTCGAACTTCTTGTCTGAGTCGAAGACATGGGAAAGATAGAGGCAGGTGCTACTGCGCGTGGAAGTTTTGAACCAGCCAAGCCTCTGGTCTGAGTCGGAGGAATGGCAGTGGTAGAACTGGGAGGTGCTAATGGGCGCGGATTAACTGTGGCAGTCGAACCTCTTGCCTGGGTCGGACGGGCAGGGGGAAGTGATGGGAAGTGTGGTATATTTGTGCCCGTCGTGTTTGCTGGCTCGTCGTCCGAGTCGAGCTCAATGAAATTGAACTCTGCCGCCATATCGTATTCGCTTCCAAAGGTTGAATCGTTGTCTTCGTCGGATACGTCCTTGCCATCGACATCCATGACTGGAGGAGGATCAAGATGCAAGTCGCCCTCCGTTTCTGTCTCTTTCTCGTTTTCCTTCATCAGCAAATCCTGATGTTTGCTTGGACTGCGTAGGAGCATCGTCTGCAAGCCGGGGACTCCTGTGGAGCAGATCAGTGATACTGTTACATATATAGTGACCAGCACTACTATTAATATCCCTAAAGATAAGGGAATTTGCTTGTAATCGACTTTGGCCGAGATTTGGAATGCGATTCGGATTGGAGCCGTTTAATCAATACCAAGTTATGTAATAAATAAAATGAGGTGAACCTTAAAATCAAACACGATCGCAGAGATTCGAGAGTAAGTACTAATACAAGGTGTACAAGAATAAGTAGACTCGACAGGAGGAATCTCTCCCATTCACTCATGGGTGATGAGATACAATGGCTTAACCGCATCACCGTCGAAGACAAGTTGTGAATCTTCGCTCTCCGTCTTTCCAAATAAATATCCATAACTGTATCGAACGAGATTCACCTGGCATAAATATAATCATGAGCCATCGGAATTTTCGAGGAACTAATTACTTACAGAATCGTATCCATGTGGAGGCATTTCAGCAGCATATTCAACTTCAGCTTTCGACATCTCGGTTTCTCGACCGAAGAGGACATTAGCCAACACGACGACCTTCAAGTTGGATGTCTTTTTGCGGATCTGCGAGGACATCTCAATGGCTCTGCGAGTCGGTCAGAGAGGGGTTGTGTGTGTAAAAAATTAATAAGTACCTGGCTATGGATGGTGTACTGCCAATCCCGTACTGTGCAGTCTCTTTGCTGAGGGATGACCGGACGAGGCTGCATAGGATGCACTTTTTGCTGGAGCAGGGCTCCATGTTACCCGTATTGCCGAACTCACAACCACGATCACGTTTTACATCGAGCCAGACCTGTTTTTCGTTCCCTCTTCGCTTGAACGGTACTAGGCGGTGACTCGGAGACACTTCCATCCTTAAATAAAATTATAAAGGGGTCGAATGGTTGAGGTAGATAAACCCATACCTGTAGTCATCATATCTGTGTGCGAAGTCTGGTTTCATCACGACCATGTACACTTTCTTGATTCTGGGACAAGGTGTTCGAGGATTTTTCCACCCTGAAGTGTAGATATCGGAGACTAGTGAAATTTTGTGAATATGGATCCTTGGAAAAGGAGAATGGCGTACCTTTGTTGAAGGCAACGTGACCACGAGGAAGTTCGAGGAGGAAGGGCGCCTTCTTATCTGCGACTTCCGCGCACTCGTCTGTGCAGAAATCGCTCCGATCCCCGCTGTCTGCCTGCCAGCAAATTATGCACGTCTTACAGGTCGCGTTGTTTGCACTGGCCAAGTCTATTGCAGGCCTCAATATAGTGACACAAATTTGATTTCCTAAAGGGTCTTCACCTCCAACTTTTTTGGCCTTATCGCGGCATGTCGTTCCACAGTGAGGGAACTTCTGGCCATGGATCATGGCTTTGGGTGTTTCCCCGCAGAACTAAGGAGAAATCATCAATTCGGTGCCCCGAACGAGATAAAAGGATGTGGAACTGACCTCACACATCTCGACCGATCCCGGACGCTGCAACTGTGCAGCACACGTAAGCCCGCAGGTAGAGAAAAATTTGCCGTTCTTCTGATATTTAGGGCGTACATGACACACCTAGAGATAAGGGTCAGATATCTTGAACAAAGAGATGGTCAAGAACCAACGTACATCGCACATTTTCATAGCCGTCTGCCTCGTTTGATGTGGGCCTGCCATGGTAGGGCGGTGACCATTGGACCCTCCGGAGCTGTAGGAATGGTTACTGCTTCTTATGGAAGGTGTCGTCTTTTTAGCAGCTTCCAACGCCCGCGCGCAAGTGTTTCCGCAGGTAGGGAAAGCCCGACGGCCATCGTTGTAGGCTGGTCTCTCGTTGCAAATCTACATTTACAGACAAACTTGAGATAAAAACAAATGAGGTGATCCGGGAATTACGCACGACACACAAGGGGTGAGGACTGGGAGTGTAGACTGGCGGAGGGGGGTCGGATGACAGGAGACCCGTCTGCCAAAGGTGACCGCCTCTTGCGGCAGGTGATAGCTGTGGAGAAGAGGGGGTGGAACCTTTTGCCTGAGGCGGAGCAGCGATAGTAGCAAATGTGGGAGGTCCTAATGGGCGTGATATGTTTGTACCATTCGAACTTCTTGTCTGAGTCGAAGACATGGGAAAGATAGGACTAGGGACTAATGCGTGTGGAAAATTTGAACCAGTCAAACCTCTTGCCTGAGTCGGAGGAATGGTAGTGGTAGAGCTGGGGGGTATCAATGGGTGCCGATTAACTGGGCCAGTCGAACCTCTTGCCTGAGCTGGAGGAATGGTAGTGGTAGAGCTGGGGGTGTCAAATGAGTGCCGAATAATTGTGCCAGCCGAACCTCTTGCCTGGGTCGGAGGGGCAGAGGGAACTGACGGAAAGTGTGGTGAATTTGTCCCCGTCGTGTTCGCTGGCTCGCCGTCCGAGTCCATCTGAATGAGATTCTCTTCGACCTGATTCTCTTCGAACTCTTCCGCCATATCGTCGTATTCGCTTCCAGAGGAATCATTGTCTTCGTCGGATACATTGAAGAATGAGTTCGTGTCGACGTCCATAGGGACCTCGTGTGTCACTGGACGATCAAGATGCATCTTGCCCTCAGTCTCCTCTGCTTTTCGTTTCTCGCTGTCAGAGTTCGAAGATCTATGGGGATCAGGCATATTGAGCTCTTGGGGGTATGGGGGGGCAATCGAACGACGAACGCGCGTTAGTCAAGGGAACAAGTATCGAAGCGAAGCCGAATGTGACTGTCACCGAACCAGAGGACCGGACCTGAAGGCTGTTTCATCTGCGGCGTGGGTGCAGATCTGTGCGATAAGGCCAGGTGACCTGCCCTTAGGCGCCCATTACGGCTGGGTCCGGCCGCTCTTCCGATGACATCCATCTTCCCAAACTGCCATCGTCCGGCACGTTTGAGACACTTTTGGCGCCGAACACCGATGCGGCCAGGATATGTGAATCAGTGCTGTGCGAAAACGAGGACTCCCAGATTCAGTATCATTACGAGTGATACCTGGATTTCAGATAGATCGCCGCTCTCCACTGGATGAAGCTTCTCATCACTCTCCCACAACAAAACCGTCCTTGTACACGCGTTTCCCACCTGTAGTGGCTCTTCAGCACTCATGTCTCACCCATCGCGCGTCGACGACGATGCCTTCGTCAGTGACGACCAAATCGACGACAAAGTCTTCGACGACGACTCGGCCGGCGAAGAATTCCTCGGCTCGGACGACGATGACAGCTTTGGGCCCACGCACCGTACTTACCAGGAACTTGAAGAGGAAGAGGAGGATCTGGAGGATGCACCATCGCCGTATTATCCAGGGATCGATGTGTGCATCGTACGTGCAGTGCGATACTGATCTCCTCCGATTGCTGATCCTGGGTGTAGGTGTGCCAGAAGCGACCGCCGTATTCAAGAGGGGGGAAAAGCTACCCAACCTGTGGATTGACCTGTGCGAGGGCGCTTGAGATGGCTATGAACCAAACCGGTCCGCCTCCACGCCGCAACGGAGATCGTCCTCGTCGCAGCAAGGGTAGCCCTGAAGTGCCCCCATCCCCCGCTGCATCTGCTCTCCGACAATTCTTTGGCAAAGATGCACCCCATAGCCCGCGCAATCATCGTGCTGGGTCTTCAAGGCAACCCTCGCGGGCGCCAGTTCAACCCGCAACTACTACTACCACAGCTCTCTGCGTTGTGAGTTTGTTAAGTCAAGATACTGTATCATGCCTTATTCTCATTCCACTCTCCAGGTTTGTTCGGTAAAACCTTGTCACGATAGCAGATACGTTACGTGTGGGCTAACATGCGCAGAGAGACTGTGTACTACCGGAGGAGCGAATGCAAACCTTTGCGATGTGAGTTCGATCTTCGAGTTCTTTGATTCTTTTCGTCCAATAACCTTCATTTCCTAGTATTGCCATCGTTATGCAAAACTTGCAGGAGAGAACCAATGTAGCGATGCATGTAAGGCTAGTGCTAAACTCGCATGTCTTATGTGCAGAAGCCGCCCCAAACACAAGCGCTATCATCTGTGTGGCAAGACGTGTAGGGAGATTGCTGTCAAACAGACGCCCCTCATCTTGGAGGTTCCAAAGGGCCACGTGACATACGATATGGGTTCGTCTTTTCCTAATGTCTGTAGCAGTATCGCTTACAAACGCGGCCTACAAGTGGAAAATAAATTCACAAATTCCTGGAAATTTCCAAATACAAGAATCCCAACCATCCAGCGAATATACAAAATTATCGAAAACAAAACATTTTTGCAACCTTACGAACAATACAAGTGTGTTTTTTTCAGCTCCAACTTCTAATATCTCGAACTAAATTTTCAACAGGAAAGCCGTGGGTAACGAAGTTTTTCGATACCACGGAACGAAACGGAAATGCACCCTCGGAGCGCCCGGAAATACCAAGCTCTGCACTGACACCACTTGCCCCCTTTGCTCTATATTAAAAACATCGTTCAAGACCAGCCTTGCAAATCCTGGGGGCGCGTAAGTCTCATGCACCTGAAAGCTATATTTTTTTGAGCGCCTCATCTGACACCTCTCCCTCAGTTTTGGGGCAGGCGTATACTCCTCCTCTGCTTCGAATAAGTAGGTTGAGTCGTCTTTCAGTTGTAAAATTGCCTTATTTTTTTTCCAGGGCATACAGCTACACAACTACTGGGGCTGGAGCCATGCTCCTTACAAAAGTCGTCCTGGGAACTGTTCGGAAGGTCAACGGCTGGAACGAAGTTATGGCATGTCCACCAGGCTTCCATTCTGTATGTTTTTTTTTGACTTATCATCGAGTTCAAGGCTGGAACTTATCATCCCGTTCCAGGTTGTTTTTGAACGTCACAATGACTGCTTGAATGAGACCATCGTATATTCGGATGACGCTATTCGTCCTGTCTTTTTGATCATGTTCTAATCCCAGCTCCCACCCTACATATTTTCTGCACTTGTCCGTAACATAATGTATCGTTGTATCTTTTTTAGCTCATCCGGACAGAAGCACTGAATGTAACGTTAGCCACGTAGAATTTATTCTCAAATGTTTCCCGTAGTCGGTAACCCGATGCGAGATGGCCCTACGGTGAAGGTGACCAGACTGAGGATTGTATTTTGCTGTTGGTGTCCTGGGTTAAGTCACCTTGAACCATTTATGTACGCCCGTGAATTTTGCTGGGTCAAGTTACCTATCACCTGATTCTTGAGACTTATGCAAGTTGCTTTCAATGCTTATACAAATCATTAAATATACTACTGCTCACCCGAGCGAAATATCCCCGAAATGAATTATAACATACGCGAGGAACAAAAGTCATCATCAGGGATTAAATGACCGCCATAGCTCTTTGTACAAGTCAATATTGGCTGTAGTCGAAAGTCGAGTCGGGGGGGAGGTTGAGGGTTTCATTCATAAACTTGGAGTATAACGGAGGAAGACCTTCGCAGCACATTTCGGATAGGGACAACTTGTCTTGTGCCAAAGAACTGTAGGCGGCATTTATATGGTCTTCGGATACTTCTTTACTCAAAAGAGCCTCCGCGCGAATCATTATGTGTTCCATCTCCCATGGTAAAGGTGAACGACTGGCCAAGAAAGCCAGTACATAACTCAAAGCGATGAGATCATCTTTCTTTCGAGGATCTAGATTCCAAATAAAGTTAATGCACTAAGCGGAAAGGGATTCACGACTTACGTGCGGGATCCATCAACATTTCGGGACTAGCGAAATTTATATCCCCAACGTACTTTTCCGCTCCAGCCCGTGTTTCGCCTTCCTTGATAGCGGCCTCAAAATCGATTAATAGAACTCTCAGTCCCGGGCCATGGGATGTATTAATCATGAAAATTTCCCGCCTGATATCGCAGTGTATGATACCCAGTGAATGAATATGTGCAAGTGCAGCGATCTAGGAGTTGTTAACACGCGCGGAAATACGATTCAGAATAGTTCGATTTAAAATATACCATATCTACCGCGCATATAGAAACATAGACAAGGAGCTCTGTCTTATTCAGCTGAGGG
>Ga0307517_10015155_pt1 | contig 10267 bp, 7 predicted proteins | sample 23_EM_MG_FD_194515 | JGI IMG/M metagenome (GOLD analysis project Ga0307517, IMG submission 194515) | Populus trichocarpa ectomycorrhiza microbial communities from riparian zone in the Pacific Northwest, United States - 23_EM | ecosystem: Host-associated > Plants > Roots > Unclassified | place...
CATGATTATTTCCACCTTTCAACTTAGCATACCACGGTTAACAGTTTGCAGAGTGACATATTTTTAGGTCAGCATTACTTCTATAGGGGTGTCTAAGTATGCCTCCTGCCATAGTATCTAATACTAATTTTCTTTTCAGGTTCATCTGCTACTGATTGGGCACAAGATGGAGAGTTTGCTGGCTGGTTAGATCAACAAATGTTTTGTGCAGAAAATGATCAGGACAGCAAGAGATGGTCATCACAACCCCAACCTTCTTCTGCTCGTTTCTCAGAATCAAAGCCATTGTACAGAACTTCCTCGTATCCCCTGCAGCCACTGCAGCAGCCTCACTTCTCAAGTGAACCAATTCCTGTACCCAAATCAAATTTCACATCTTTCCCCCCACCTGGTGCTTCTCCACACCACCTCAATGTTGCTTCTCTTTCTGGTGGACTGCAGTCGCACTTGTCTGCTCCAAACCTCTCTCCTTTGTCCAACTCTAATCTTCATCTGGCTGGTTTACAGCACGGGTTACATTATGGTGGAAATCTGCCCCAGATCATGTCTCCTGGCCTTTCTTTTAATAATAGGCCACAAAAGCATTGGCCTAATCATGCTGGTCTATTACATGTAGATCAGTCTAGGCTCTTAGAGAGTATATTGCAACAACAACTATCGCATCAAAATGGCCTAATGTCTGCCCATTTGATGTCACCACAGCAGCAATTGCAACAGCAGAGACTGCACTCTTCACTTCAACCATCACTGGCTCATTTTGCAGCAATGCAATCTCAACTCTTTAATTCCCATCCTTCATCATTGCATATCAGGGATCAAAAACATAAATCATCCTCTCAAAGAAACCGGCGCTTTTCGCAAGGGTCTGACACTAGTAGTCAGAAAAGTGATAGTGGCTGGGTGCAATTCCGATCCAAGCATATGACAGCTGATGAAATAGAGAGTATACTGAAAATGCAGCATGCTGCCACTCATAGCACTGACCCATATATAGATGATTACTACCACCAAGCTTCTCTTGCCAAGAAATCTACTGGGTCAAGAATTAAACACAATTTCTGCCCATCTCACATGAAGGAGCTCCCTTCTCGATCTCGTAACAGTGCAGACCAGCATTCTCATCTCCATTTTGATGCTCTTGGGAAGATTCCTCTCCCACCCATACGTAAACCTCGCCCCCTTCTTGAAGTTGATTCTCCTAGTTCTGGTGATGGAAACTCTGAACAAATCTCTGAGAGGCCTTTGGAACAGGAACCTATGCTTGCAGCTAGAATCACTATTGAAGATAGCTTATCTCTTCTTCTTGATGTAGATGATATTGATCGTTTCCTGCAGTGTAATCAGTCCCAGGATGGTGGGGCTCAGCTCAGGCGTAGGCGGCAGAACTTGCTTGAAGGCTTGGCAGCATCACTCCAGCTTGTTGACCCACTTGGCCAAACTGGCCAATCTGTTGGACTGGCCTCGAAGGATGACATTGTGTTCCTGCGGTTAGTATCTCTTCCCAAGGGTCAAAAGCTTATCTGCAAGTTTCTCCAGCTTCTATTCCCTGGCAATGAACTCACCCGTGTTGTCTGCATGGCTATTTTCCGTCACTTGAGATTTTTGTTTGGTGGCATTCCCTCGGATACGGATGCAGCTGACACAACTACAAATCTCACAAAGACAGTTTCTGCATGTGTAAATGGCATGGATCTTCATGCATTGAGTGCTTGCCTGGTTGCAGTAGTTTGTTCTTCAGAGCAGCCACCTTTTCGGCCTCTTGGTAGTCCTGCTGGGGATGGGGCCACAGTTATTTTGAAATGTCTTCTTGAAAGAGCTAGTAAACTATTACATGGTCCTCAGGCTTCTGCCAACTGTGCTATGCCCAATTTTGCTCTTTGGCAGGCATCATTTGATGAATTTTTTGATCTTCTTACGAAGTACTGCCTGATTAAATATGACACCATACTGCATTCAGTCTATGCAAAGACACCACCTAGTACAGAAGGTATTGATTTGGAGGTGCGTGCAGCTACAAAACAAGAAATGCCCGTTGAGCTTTTACGAGCTTGCCTTCCTCATACGAATGAACGCCAGATGGAGCTCTTAAGACATTTTGGGCAGCAACGCAATGCCAGCACTGGGCTGAGTGCACATCCAGGGAATAGTGGTCACATAAACTCTGAATCGGTGAGGAGTTGAGCGAGGAAAGAATTAAAGATACTGCAACTGGATGACCATTCTGTGTATATCAAGCACTACGCTTATTTGGATACTGAAATGGTACTAATGTGCTTTGGAGCTTGGGAGTGGCAGAGATTCACCTTTATTGTGAGTCTGGTTTTACAAGGGTTCATCTTTATCTGTTTAATATTTTCCTTTAAAAGATTATCAACGACTCTAATCTCATTAAACCTAAAGTCATATGCATAAATTTGTATCATGATGGAAAATATACATGGGAGATGGTGACTGGGATGTCCTTTTTCATTTTATATTCTTCCAAGGAGCTTTATTTTGATGCTCTATGTTGTAATTCCTGGCAAACAAAAGCTAAAGCTTAGGGGATAGATTGTACAGGATAAACACTCCCTTTTATTTTGATCTGTCTTGTTCATTGGAAGTCAAGGAAGTTGTAGTGAAGAGAGTTGTCCAATGTTCAGGACCATCAAGCTGGATGTACTTGTTGGAGCATGTATCAGTCAGAACTGACATTCAAATTCTGTAATAAATTGCAAATGTTGTGGAGGCGCAAGAAATGTTCTATCAGATTAAGGGAACTGGAAGTCCTGAAGTAAATGTAGTCAATTTCTCACACATTTGTGAGAAACTGTTAGATAGACTTAGTTTACCACATCATTGATTCTGTGTCTTGTGCTTATTGGCTTCAAGTGGTGGTGGAATCTTTCACGGGCAGAATTATTTTGATATTGGGGTTTCAGTGTATGTTTCATCACCATGACTTGTTTGCTTCTCTTTCGTTCGCAGAATTTCTGTTTGTTTAAACAGAAATTTGAGCCTTGCACCTGTTTAAGTCGATGCAAAAGGTTGTTCTTCAGTGTATGTTTCATCACCATGACTTATTTGCTTCTCTTTCGTTTGCAGAATTTCTGTTTGTTTAAACAGAAATTTGAGCCTTGCACCTGTTTAAGTCGATGCAAAAGGTGGTTCTCGTAGTTAAGTCGATGCAAAAGGTTATTATTCTATTGATTTTTTTTGTTATTATTATTATTTTTTCCCTTGCCATCAACCCTAAGGTCTGACTTCCAAACTACATATTTATCATGGTGGGGTCTTCCCATGCAGCTTCTTCCTCTGCTAGCGATTCCCATTGGACTAGCACTTCCCATCAATATTTGCCACCAAACCCCATGCAAGTATCAAGATGCTAAAGAATTTGGTATCTCCTTGCCAGATAGTAGCCATACCCAGTGAGCTCTTATGCCCTCGTATAATAGCAATCACAACATTAGATGCTGCTGTACATGGTTCACCAGCATTCGATTTGTTAATTGTTTTACACTAATTGCATAACATGAACATAAATAATAGCATAATGAAGGAAAATAAGAAAGACAATTTTATTGATTGCAGAACATTCTTGGATAGAGATAGAGTTTTAGTTTGAAATAAAAACTATTAAATTTGAAAATTACATAGCCAACAAATTAAATACAATCAAATTTATTCTTAAAGATTTGGTCTTAAAGTAGAGGACCAAAATCTCCTGATCTTCTACAGCTTTTAAGGCATTCTTTCAACACTCCTCCTTGCCTTAACTGCTGTAGACACTTAGCTTGCTTCTTAGTTTTTCAAAACTTATTTTTGAAAGAGCTTTAGTCAAAACATCTGCAATCTGGTCATTGGTTCTGCAATAAAGCAAAGTAACTTCTCCTTTTTTTTTTTTTTTAAACTTCTTTTAAAAAATATAACTTGATTTTAAAGTGCTTAGTCCTGCAATGAAAAACAGAATTATTTGCAATAGAAATTATAGCTTGATTGTCAACATAAATATGTGTTGGCTCAAGTTGATCCTTATGCAAATCTACAAGTATTTCTCTTATCCAAATCGCTTGATTTACAGTAACAGTAGCTGTTATATATTTGGCATTAGCTGTGCTTTGAGCAACCACATCTTGCTTTCTTGAACACCAAGAGAACATGCTTGATCCGAAGCTAAAATAATAGCCCAAAGTGATTTTCATATCATTCATAGATCATGCCTAGTCACTATCAAAATAGCCATGAAGCATAAAAATATGAGAATGAGAGAACTTTATATCGTAGTTTATTGTACCATTGATATATCTTGCTATTCTTTTTGCGCCTTGAAGATGTGATTCACTTGTACAATGCATGAATCGTGAGAGCAAACTTACAGCAAATGCAATATCAAATCTTGTTGCTGTAAGATACATCAAACACCCCAATTAGACTTCTATACTGACCTTCATCTACTTTGTTTGTTCCATCATTCTTGCTGAATTTTTCCTTTAAATTCATAAGAGTGCTTGTGCTTTTATAGTTCTCTATGTGAAACTTTTTCAGGATCTCCTTAGCATACTTCTTTTAACATATGAAGATTCCTCCATTACTTTGTTTCACCTCCATTCCAAAAAAGTAAGACATCAAACCAAGGTCTGTCATCTCAAATACATTGAGCATTTCAGCTTTGAACTCTTTTATTAGTGTCTTATAACTTCCTGTTACAAGTAATTCATCAACATAAACATATACAATAATTAAGTTTGCATCAGATCCTTTTACATATAATGTGGCCTCCCTCATACTTTTAACAAAGCCAAGTTTATATAGATATTCATCAGTTATACTATATCATGCTCTAGGAGCCTGTTTAAGGCCATATAATGCATTCTTCAACAAGTAGACCTTCTCCTCTTGTCCCTTGACTTCAAAACCTTTTGGTTGTTCTATGAAAATCTCTTCCTGCAGATATCCATTCAGAAATGCAGATTTTACATCTAACTGATAAACTTTCCAATCCTTTTGTGCAGACAATGCAAGTAGCAATCTGATTGTATCAAATTGTGCTACCGGTGCAAAAGTTTCTGAGAAGTCCACTCCAAACACTTGAGCATAGTCCTTCACAACTAATATGGCTTTGTATTTGTTTATAGAACCATCTGCATTTTGTTTGGTTCTATAAACTCATTTGACTCCTATAACCTTTTTATATAAAGGTTTGTCCATCAGCACCCATATATCATTTTTTTTATTTTTTTTATCATTCTAAGTTCCTCTTTAATTGCTTCAATCCATTCGTTGTTCTTCATTGCCTCTTCGAATTATGCAGGCTCACAAATAACAATATTGCTACTTTCATAAATCTCAGATAATAATCTTGTACCTCTGACCGACTCATCATCAATATTGTCGTTAACAATCTCCCAAGTTGAAGATTCCTGCTTCTCTGTTGACGATTCTTGCTTCTCTTCTGGTTCCTCTCATTTTCATTGTTTATCTTTCATGAAGTTAACATCTCTGCTTACTAGAATTTTTTCATTTTGAGGTTGGAAGATTTTGTAAGTTTTTGATGAATTGTTGTATCCAATAAATACTTCTAGTTTAGCCTTCTTATCAAGCTTGTCTCTTTTAACCTGTGGCACATAAGTGAAACAAAGGCAATCAAAGATTTTCAAATGTTGTAGGTCTGGTTTGTATCTAAACCAAGCTTCAAACGAAGCTCTTTTTTGCAACAGTAGATGGAACATTAGATAAGTCAGTGGCTGCTCCACATGCTCGTCCCACGTAGTAGGATTTGAGTAGTTGACATAAGCACGCCTTTGGTGTAGAGAATGTCATGAATATACCTTGCAGTTAATCAATAGATTACACATGAAATTGACATACACAATTTATCATCATTATTATTTTTTTGTTCATGCATCTAAGAATACATTGCATCTCATAAAACACATGGAATTACTGGATAATTAGTTCCCTTCGGCTAGGCTTTAAAGCAAATGTGAATTAATTCATGCATGGTGCTGCTGCAATGAAGTTCTAAAATGAATTACTAATGAACATTTAGGCTATCAACTCAAAAAGATTGAATGTCCGTATCTTGTCAAAATCGATGAAGAGTGCCAATGAACCCTAGCATGTGCCTCACTTGTAATGACCTAACCCAAGGAAGCGACATCCTCATTCTCCCATGCAGCCTCACTTCGTCTGGTTACATAGTTTGGCAATATAGCTAGGGCCTCTGATAAAGCCACTGTGGATGCTGCCACTGAACTGGTAATGGATTTGCGCGGCGCTCAAACAGTAGTCCCTCAACAAATAATTCCTTGGCCATCCCATGATATAGATTGTGTACAAACTGTTAATATGTCAATTATACTGAATCAAAGTCGATCGGCTAATGAGACATTTAAATATCTCTACCTACAACTATTGCTAACAAAAAAATTACTCGTCGTTGTATCTTAGTAATTTTTATGTATATCGCACCATTTCTTGCTAGTTTTTGTTTTTCCCTTTACCTTTTCTTACCGGTCCCCAAGACCTAAATAGTGATAACTGATAAGAGAAAGCTATTAAACCTTGTTCGAGTAAGGTAAGCAAGTAAACTTGAAACTCAACTAAGGAGTGAATTAAAAGAAAATAATATTTTATTTAAATATTATCACTTGCATTTCTCAGCCTCCGTATAAATATATGATAAACTAAGAACTTTAAGTTGACAAGTTTTTTTTTTTTTTGATTAACGTGGATGTTCGGGCTAACTTGCGTATATCTCAACTAATCTCATGGATTCTGAAATTAATGACCATGTAAATCTCAAGCGGCTTACATGGTCATGTCTGTCCACATGTGGGTCATATCCAGTGGCTTTTTTCTATGGTTTAGTTCTTGATCTTGTCTGTCCACGTGGGTAATATCCAGAATCGTTTTCATGATATATAAAAAAAGTATGAAAATAAGGCGATTTTACTCATTCAACACAATCTAATTATAACAAATTAAAGAACCACTCTATCAAAGCGAAGCTTCATTTCATTTATATATTTTAGCATTACACACAAGTACGATGTAACAGAGGCAGCAGCCATCTTTATTCATATTAAAGTAACGTAATTGTTATTGGGCAACAATAACTTGTTGCCTTTAATTTGAGCAGGATTAATCATGGTTCTAGATACCACATCTGGTTGTCTCCATCATTGGATTCCCAAAGAAATATTTGTTGAGGGACTTCTGTTTGACCTTCGCGCAAATCCATTACCAGGTCTTCAGTAGTACTGGCAGTATTAATAATGGCTTTATCAGAGGACCTATATTTCCAAAATATATAATCAGACGAACTGAATTTGCATGGGAGAACGAGAATGTCGCTTCCTTGGGTTAGGTCATTACAAGTGAGGCACATGCTATGGTTTGTCTCTGTCCGCAAAGTACCATCTGCAAGGAACTCCCATTTTTGCTCTTTTGTGTCGGCCTTGCAATCCACTAGCTGGGGCACGAATCTGTTTACTGAAACGCAGAGTTTACTGCCTGCCCCGACGATGGAAAACGACCTTGAATTATTGATAGCCTTCCTACCTTCTTCGGAGGCATGCAGTGGAATTATAGGCTCGGGATGAGTATAAACGCCACCATCGTTTGCCACGACATGGTGATCGTGAATTGCCACTAACAAAACCCATAGTGCCACCAACTGCAAAATCCAAACTTTCATGTTTCCTTCCATTATGGATCGTGGGAATTTCCAAATCTCACCTGTCAAAACAGATGAAGAGTGTCAAATCTTACATTATCAACCTTGCAAAAGTCTCCGGCCCACTAGAGCCAGCACAGTTAAAAGACTACATAGTCAATCCACACAAGATAACACATTTAATCACCTTTTGCTTTCATATCCCAAATGTTCTTCATTAGCAATTGATTTTAGAGCTGAATAGCAGCAGAAGTAGGCATGAATCAATTCACACTTGCTTCCAAGCCTAGCTAAAGGGAACTAATTATCAAATAATTCCATATGTTTTATGAAATGTCAAATATTCTTAGATGCATGAAGAAAAAGTGAAGTGTGCTTGCGTAAAATGATAAATAATTTAACCTTCAATGGAAATAAGGGGAATAAACTAGCTGATAACCTGTGAGGATGCCTGTGATTGAGAAGATTAAGAAGAAAGCTAGAGTGCTTGTGGTTTTTTGGAGCATAATCTGCCTTGCTTTTATAACGGTTCTTGGCTGTGCGTATGTCCCCAATCACTTGAATATATTAATTAAGAAGATCACTACCAAGGGTTATAAGTAATTTTTAATGAAATGTTATACATATCCAATGATTCAATATTCATATATAAGCTAGAGGGCTGAACATATCAATGTGCGGAAGCTTATATTTATGAAGATGAGGAAGAGAGAAAGACTACTACTAAGGATTAAAGTAAAAACGTAATCAGAGAGCCATTAAACCAGGTGCACGGCTGCACGCTCCTCATGTATCTGTGTCCATATCACACAGCTGGTTTACTTTTCCTTTTTTTTAATTACTATTATCACCAGCAATGAAATTCCACTTACTTCAAAATAATATAAATTATATTTTAAAATTTTATTTAATAATTTAAATTTTTAAAATAAATTAATTTTTTCACATGTATTAGAGTCTTGATAACCAAGTAGTCATATAAGTTTGAATCTCATCATCCTTATTTATTTGATCAAAATTAAACACAAGATAATATATACATTTACAAATCTCAAATTTAAAAAGCTTTCATTTAAGAAAATATATTAAAAAATAATATAAATCATATAGTGAAACTTTACCTAATAATTAAAATTTAATTTTAAATTGCTATGATTCTTTAACACATTCTAAATATAAATATTTCATTGTATAATCAAATAGAGAATCAAATTATAAAGTAACTAAAAAAATATAGCAAATTTCAAATAATAATTTTAGGTATTATCGGAAGGCCTTCTTGATCCCCAATTGCTGCAAAGTTTTAACCTTATAGAAAAAGAACATCTGAAATTTTCTAGTAAAATTTCAATTTGATCCAATAGTCAGATTGAAAATTATACCCATTAACATAAAATTGCATGTTAGAAAAAATAAATTACTTACATCAGTCTTCCTGTGTTGAAAAGAACTCGTCTTCGAGTTCAAATTATTGTTACCTCGATCTTGTGAATGTCTAATCAAGACTCTCTAGCTCCTTTTATTTCTTTGCTTTAGGTGTATAATATTTTTAGATTTCAACTTCAATCCCTTCATCTTAAAATTTATATAAAAAATAACAATTGACAATTTATTTCTTTTTCATTGACTTTTACAGTAATAAATTTCACATCTCCAACTTCATGAATATGCTTGACAACTATGTAATACTTGAATACATCTATCTTTGTGATAATAATAAACTTGTAATAAAAAAATCAACATAGCTTAAATTAATAAAAAAAAATTGATCACATTTCATATTTTTTTTTGTATTCAACTTCTAACTTATCAACATGGACAACATCAATGATACCATTACTACCATTATTGTTATTATTTATGATATCATCATCACATCAAAATAAACATCATAAATTCATAGAGAATACTAATTCACAACTTCTTCACTATAAACAAGATTATTAAAATCTCCACGATTCTCATCTCGATCAAGAAGCCACCTCCTCTATGCATGCTTCTGAAATGGATTTTCAAAAGTGTCTATAGATATATGATCACTCTTTTTATGATTTTTCAAGCTTCTCACCTCTACCAATTGACAGATTAATTTTGCAATTTGTATGTATTTGTCTTCTATCATCAGCTCTTGAACGTTTCTCTCCCGACAAGGAACCTTCTCACCCCCTCTTACCTGAACATGTTATGCTCTATGACATTTTCTAGCCATGGTTATTTAACAGCACACGACAAGCAAAACAATCTAGGATTGCTGCACACAATAAACACAAAGAAATACAATAAACACAAAAACATAGAGTTTTATCGATTATAGACGATCACTGAGAAACCCTAATTCATAATTTTACTACTGAATATTTTTTTTATATATAACATGTCTCTTTAAGAAGTTTACAATTTTTTAAATAAATCTAAAATTTAACATAAACCAACAAGAAAACCGACAATAAAGAAAAAATAATAAAAATCCTAAACAAAATTAGGAAAAAGCTCTAAATAAAGTTGGGAATTTAATAAAATAGTTCTAAATCCAATAAAAAAAAATATTAGACCAACTTGGAAAATTATTGGAAAGTCTTTCTAACCTCAGCGTGAAAATAATGGCTA
>Ga0307517_10015157_pt1 | contig 10267 bp, 5 predicted proteins | sample 23_EM_MG_FD_194515 | JGI IMG/M metagenome (GOLD analysis project Ga0307517, IMG submission 194515) | Populus trichocarpa ectomycorrhiza microbial communities from riparian zone in the Pacific Northwest, United States - 23_EM | ecosystem: Host-associated > Plants > Roots > Unclassified | place...
GACAAAAATATCCTCGGATTGCTTTAGTCTACTTGTAATGAAATCTTTTGACACTTTCCTTCATGAGAAATAGTGACGAAAGCTTTGGATGGCATCAATTTGTTTTCATCACCAAAATGGTGAATTATGTCCCCTATCTCTATGAATATGAAGAAATTTTGCTAGTATTGTACACTCCAACATATTTGATGTTTCTTTTTCTTTGTTTTTGAATGACTTTGTGTCATGAACTTGAAAAGATGCAACGACTTGATAACGAAAATAATTAAAAGATAAAGGTCTATACAGAGAAAATAAATTATTTATAGGAGGACCAATTCCATATGGAATTTGAAATGCGTTAAAGTCAATGTTTTACTGTACACATTATTTTGTACGGCTGTATAAATTGTTTCAGGGGCTGGACCGGTCTGGGTTTGTTAAAAAACTAGCAGGTGCAACAATCCGGTAAAACCCGGGCGACCCGACGGGTTGACCCATGATCCAGGTGACCTGGGAGAACCCGGACGAGACCCGGTTCTTCTTCAAATGTGGTTTTTGTCATTCGACTTCTCTTCTTATTTCTTCATTTTCTCTATAATGAATTGTTGTTTGCAAATGCTCCAGTCGTCCATGGAAGCTGGCTCGACATAGACAAGCTGGCTGAGAAGTTTGTTGCCATGCACAATGCCAGTCTTGGAAAAGAAACACATAAATGAATGGTTTATATTGTTTGATTCTCAAACCTTTAATGCTACTAGAAAATAAAAATAATGCAGAAAACTAGCAAATCGCCATTGAAGAGCTGAGTCTCTTGGTTTGGCCAATAGATGGTTGGGAAAAAAGAGTGAGGGGCTCTCTAGTTTTGGCCAAAAGGCAGGGGGATGACTGAGAGAAGGATGAGAGAAGTTGTGGCTGGGTCTCTGTGGCAGCTGCTTTGCCCAAGTGAAAAGGGAATCTTTATTGGTTCTGGGAGAGAAAATCCAAAGCAAGGGGGTGGCGACTTGTTTTTATTTCTGGTAGAGATAGGGAAAATTTAGGGTTGTCTGTGCCCTTCTTTTAAAATTTTAAATAACATATTATTTTTTTAATGTGAAATAAAAAAAATTAAAATATTTTTGTAAACTTTATTATTTATAATATATATAGTCTATATTCACATTAATTTTTTCATATAAAATATTAAAACTTTAATATTTTTTTAAATTTTCCCAGGTTGATCCGGGTTGACCCGAGTTGACCCGGGTTGACCTATAAAACCCAGGACCTGGCCCTTAACCGGGTCAATCCCCGGACCGGATTTAATAACCTTGTTTAAAAGTATAATTTGATTAAATATTGACCATAAGCACTTTCAAAATTTTCTCTTTAAAAACACAATACAATAACTAAATTACATTTTGAAGCAAAAAACCTATAACTTGTGTTAAAGGGCTTTTTGATCTTTCCATTTTGATTTTTTTTTTATTATTATCAAGTGGGGGTAGTGGCAATCTAGTCTCTTAATAAATAAAAAAATAAAAAATGAAAAGTGAACAAACACTATTTTTTGTGGTGGCATTAGGAGTGGAGCATCGAGACCTTCATAGTGATAAGGCGCGTGTCGACAACAGACTGGAGGTGTGTTCCAATGGACTTTTTTATACCCCCCTCCCAAAAAAAAGTGTCGATTCATTCATTTTTTATATCCAATTGGGTCAGCATTCTTTTTATTGTTACTTGATATATATATTTTTTATTTTTTTTTCAATTTAGTCCCTCATCATTTGGTTTCATTGAATCTTTATATCAAATTTGGTATTTGTTTTTTTTAATTTCTATTTATTTCTTTTTTATCCTTTTCCTAATTAATTCGATTTCATCCATCAATTTTTTATTTCATGGAATTGTTCTCCGCGCTTGTTTTCTTCGCTTTCTTGTTTATGGGGTTATCTCAATCATATGTCCATGGTAGTGAAGTTAATGAGTTAACCAAGGTAGACTTAGATATTATTTTTCTGCATTTTTTTAATTAACTTATTTTTTTTAGTTTCACACTTTGATATTATATTGTTTGATAATAGAGCTTCATTGTTTTATTCAAATTGCTTTCGACGTGGTTATCCTAGTAACACATCAAGTTGCAAATTTGACATGTTAACCTAGATGAGTTCAAATCAATATTTTTTTACTTTTTTTTGTAGTTAATTATTTTTATTTTTTTTATTATTGTTGTATTTTTTATTTGTATTATTAAAATTATACAAGCTTATTAAAATCAATCAAGTCAATGATCCGAGTACCTATTTATTTTTTGCTTTTTTGAGAACACTTGTGCAGTCCTAACATTTTTTTTACGATGAGAAAAATTTGAGTTGGCCGTAGTGTAAAGAATACCACCTATGTAGTTTAAAACTAAAGACCAGATTAAATTGTTTAGAAAAATTGAAATGCCATGGCTTTAGCAGTTCTCTCTCTCTCTCTCTCTCTCTCTCTCTCTCTCACACACACACACACGAGAGAACCATGGAGAAAAAGTTGAATCTAAAAGGGCATGCATTTTTTTTTTCTAAAAAAATATTAATATCTAAGAATGTCTTAGCAATTTTTGAAAGTTATTTGTTTTTGCAAAACCAATTTTATGAACACATTTTAAATATAATAAGATTGTTTACCAAAGTGCTATCTTTTCTAAAATTTGATAAACAAAAGCTTTAATGCTGGATTGAAAACATTGTTACTTTTATTTAATAAAATAATAAAAACAAGATAACGTTAAGACTATTTTAATTCCTTTTATATTGTTAAATTACAATAATCTAATTATATTTACCATCTAAATATTTAATATTTTGATAAAAATACCTTCCATATGTAAAAGAAAATTACCTTCAACTTTAACTTGGTTCTTAAATATTATTATAAATTTTTATTTGAATTTTACTAATTTTTTTCAATTATTATTTATTTTATCTGAAAATAAGAATATTAATAATAAATGGTTTATGAAATTTTAATTGAAATTGGTTGTTTATTATGAAAATGTTTAAATATATTTGGAACATGATTTTATCACATTTAAAATTGATCTGATGTGACATAATCGACCTGATAAGTCCAAAAACAACATGAATAAATAATAAAAATATAGTTTGACTAAAAAATAATCAACATGATGCCCTTTTTTTTTTAATATTGAGACAATATATTAAATCGACTCGGATCAACTCGTGTTAACCTGTCAAATCCGCTACCTAGGTTATGAGACCCTGATAACTCTATAAAAAGTAAATAAAAAAAAAAATTAAACTCAATCAACCTAATTTTAAAGGATAAAATTAAAAACAAAATTCAACTAAAAAAAATAAACTGATTCAACTCAAGTTAACCTGTCAAACCTAAGTCATGAGACCGAGATAACCCCATATAAAGCAAATTATAACAAATTATAAAACTCAATTATCAATCAACCCAATGTTTAATAATAAAATAAAAAAAGGACATAAAAAACCACCTAAGTCAACCGACCAAACCCATGATCCTGGTTATAAAACTGAGATACCACATAATATGTTAACCGAAATAAATTATGAAGCGTAATTCCCAATCAACATAATATTGAAGGATGAATTGAAAAAAAAAAACTCAACTAAAAAAAGGACAAAAAAACCCCAAGTCAATCGATGTAACCTGCGACCCGGGTTATAAGTCCGTGATAACCTTATAAAAAGACAAATAAAAAATAGTAATAATTATGAATCTCAATTCCCAATCAAATCACTTTGAAGAATTAAATTAAAAATAATAATAATAAAATGATAAAAAAATAACTTGAGTGAATCTGAGTCAATAAATTGATATAGCTCTATAAAAAGCAAAGAAATAATAATGATGATATAAAGTTTAATTATCAATCAACTTTAAAACTTACGACTCGGGTCATGAGACTGTGGTGATAACCATATACAATAAATCAAAAAATAATTATGAATTTTAATTCACAATTAATCCAATGTTAAACGATAAAATTAAGAAAAAAAATTAAAAATAGACAAAAAAATAATCTGAGTCAATACAATTAACCCGCAAAACTCGTGACATGTGTCATGAGACTGAGATAATTTTATAGAAAGCAAATCAAAATAAATTATGAAATTTAATATATAATAAACTCAATGTTAAATGATGAAATTGAAATAAAAATAAAAATAAAAATAAAAAATAAAAATAAAAATATCCTTAAAAATTATGAGAACCATAACAAAAAAACCCTTGACATTAAAATTTCAACAGTCGATTGCTACAGTAAAATACAAAACCTTTCCGGTATATGCTAATTAAAATAAAGTTAGATCGCTATTTGAAGGTGAGGGAATGCCATAATTCAGTTTGTAAAATTTTCGTAATAAATTAATCAATTTTCGTAAAAAAAATCAATTAAAAACTCAATTCCCCTTTTAGCCCACCGTTTTCTCAGAACTAGTCAAACACCATCTTCCACGTTGCACACAAAAGGCAAGATAATCTCCACGTGCCAAATTTCAAGACGCCACTAAGGCTGTTCCACGTGTCAAAATTTTGTTTTTTTCATAAACTTCCTTACATCATCATTGCCATCATTAGTTAAGCTAAGACAACAAGCGCACGAGTCGTTTTCCTGATCTGTCCTTTGAGATCCCAGAATCCTTACGTGGCAATTTTCGTAATTCCTCTCCAGATCCTTTCCTCATGTGGTATTTTCAGCTCTTTTCACAGCGAGCCTCGAGGACCCTCTCCTTGGATCACCAAACAGACCCCTAAATTTTCTATAAATCGTGCCCTAACTCTGCCAATCTTCGATCCCAAATCTTCATTCAATTCAACCTCTAAATTCTCCAATTTTCTTTCATTTTGATTCAATTCGATCTTGCATTCTTTCAATTTGCTCTTTTCTCTATCGAGCGAGCCTACTTTTACCCCTTTCCGTGCTCTCGATTCATTTCTAGGGTTAGGGTTTTGAGATTCTCCTTGATTCTTTGATTCCGAAGTGGGTTTTGTTCGATCTTAAAGTCTAATCTTGTATATTTGAATTTCATGGCTTAAATTTATCTGGGTCAGTTTAACTTCTAAAATATTTTCTTAAATTTTGAAAATTTACGGCTCTTATAAATTCTTCAACTTTATCCATTTTCTGTTTGATTCAATTGTTTTCCCTTCTGTCCCTTGTTTATTACTCTCTCTCTCTCTCTTTTTTGTAAAGTTGTGCTAATACGATAATACAAACTAGGGATCTATAATTTCTTTTATTTGTGAATTAGGGTTTTTGGTAAATTCGATATTTTCAATTTCATCAATCCTGTTCAACGACCAATTTTAGAAAAGGTAAGATCGAGCTCCTCTAGCTTATTCAATATTGAGTTTTTTTTTTCAAGTAATAAATTTAGTTATAGATGGTTATTGTTGATTGGTTATCCCTTTCTTTCTTTTCTTTTATTATAAAAATAATAATTTTCTTACACTCGAATTAATAAAAAAATTGGTTTGGTAACAACATCATTAATTAATTTTAAATAGAATATTTTTCATGGGGTGTGAAGTAAAAATGTGTTAATATCAAGAAATGAAGCTCGTATAGGGAGCGCATAATGGCTACATATAGTAGTATATGTTGGCCCTTTTTGTTAGTATGGTGGATGCTAAAATTCCCATATGCTTGAAAGTCCTTAATCGCTATCCTTTTGGTAATTTGGGTAGTTTCCACTTTAGCTTCTTCTTGTCTGTTTATGTCAAAGGAATCTTACCTTTCTACCTTCAACTTTTCAGAAATGTAAGAAAATAGTAAGAAAAGTCGCCCTTCTAGGCAGCTGATGTCATAATTGTTGTGGGATAGTGTATATTTTCATTTCTAGAAAACAAGTCTGCTGTTGTGTTTTCGTGAAAGCATCTGATACTTTGAATCTTTACTTTGTTTCTGTGTTTCTAATATGAGTGAAGATGATTCTGATTTGCAGATAAAATTAAAATGATTCACAAACGTGCTTTTTCTGATGATAATTTATATGAGTTTGCTTGTAAGCACCCCAGACAAATGGAGCACATTGATCAGCTTGCTCCTATTTTCCCACTTGACAGTGGGCACCAGAAACATCTTGTTTCAGGTAAAGGAGCTGCTGCTGGTGTCTGTTATTTACGAGTTCTTGCATTGCTTTGTACTTCGAAACTTGTTACAATGTGGATTGTGGAGTTGTACTTTTATTCTTTTCTCCGTTTCATTTAGCCTGTCCAATCTGATGACTTGATATTCAAAAAACTTAAGGATGAAATTCTGGCTTTTATGGTATATAGATCTTGGATTGGAAATCGTTCTAATGTTCATTTGTAAGAGTATTTTGGTGGACTTTTCATTATGATTGTTGTAATATGCATGCAGTGGTTCTGATATTCTGTTCAACAAATTCATTTTGCGCCTTATATTTTTGTTTTTTTGCCTATTAGAAGTAAAAAAATTCACGAATTCTCTAGAAGATGCTAACATTCTAGTGCTACAGATCTTATAGGGATTAAAAACACAATAGTGTGTTTTGTAATCTCTTTCTTGTGTTTCCATAATTACATGCCATATTTTAATTTGTTAACGGAGTTCCCTAGTTTATATAACTGACCTGCAATATGATAATGAAGGTGATGACAGTTTTAGAAAGTGTCAAGAAGTAGGGAGGTCTGCAAGTGACTTGTTCAGTGAATGTTCAAATGGGACTAGCAAGGGATTTGAAACTGGTGATAATGGTTGTTTCCCCCACTTTTTGTGGATTGGAAATGGGATTCTTGAAGCCGATAATTTATCATTCTTCCCAGAATATTTTGATCATGGGCACCAGCTCAGGGCTTTACTTGAGCCTGAAGAGGCCTGCTCATCTCTTGATTACCCTTTTCAGAAGCAGGTTTCTGTTGGACCAGAGCATCAAGCTTATGTCCCAGAGTGGGATTCCCAGGGTTCAAGCACCTCCCTGAACCAGCTAGATGACTCTAACCTTCAAGTTGCATGTGCACATTCATCTAGCCCAGGTGTCATAATTGATGGTGGTTACGAGGAGAACCTGATGGGTACTTGTATCCTTCCCATGCCTGACCTGGAAGCATCTGCAAATTACTGCTATGAAGCTACCAATCATGACTGTGCATGCCCTGATGCAGGTTCTATCAGATGCATAAAACAACATGTCTCAGAAGCTAGGCTGAAACTTAGAGAGAACCTTGGGGAGGAGATATTCGAAGGGTTGGGGTTCTGTGATATGGGAGAGGTGGTTGCAAATAAATGGACTGACGAGGAAGAGCAAGCCTTCCATGAGGTGGTCTTATCCAATCCTGTTTCTTTGGGAAAAAACTTTTGGGACCATCTGTCCGCAACATTCCCTTCCCGAACAAAGAAGGAGCTTGTCAGTTATTATTTCAATGTATTCATGCTCCAGAAACGTGCTGAGCAGAACAGGTTTGACCCTCTAAATATTGACAGCGATGATGATGAGTGGCAAAAAATTGAGGGTGAAACAGTAGAGGAAGATGAGGATTCTGTGGTGGAATCTCTGACTGGTCAGGATTCCTCTGCTTACTGTCAAGAGGATCATGCTGAGAAGTTCAATGAATATGTTGAGGATGAGGATGAAGCTGTTGCTTCTAAAGATGGTGTTGATAATGTGGTTCGTGGAATTGCAACTGATGCGGAGTATGAGGGAGATGTAGATGATTTTTCAGGAGCACATGTTGGGATTTACCATGGTTGTGTTGGTGACCTTGGACCTAAACATTTCAATGGAATTGCTGGGACCAACACAGATGATTGTGATGTTCAAGATGATTCATGCACATCGTATGAGCATCATCGAGACAGCATTGATTGCTATGGTCCACTTGATATGGGAACTGATGGGAGACACTCCAGTCAAGAGTAATATTTTCACAGTAAATATTCTTGATGGTTTGGTTCCCCTGCTGTTGTTCTGCAAGACTGGATATTATCAAGGGATTGATATTATTAGTCATTGCAACTTGAAGAAGCTGATACCTTTATTCAATGTTGATTGTTGGGAAGAGTGGTTGTCCCATGCATCCTTCCAAATTAAAGTTGGCTCTTGTAGGCATCAATATTCAAGAGTCTGGCAGGTCACCAGTTTCCAGGACTGGCCTTTCAAGGTTCATGTGGCTCAATTAAGAAGGATTTCAGATAGACAATTACTAGTAATACTACTGCAAAATCCAATTTTGCTTGCAAAATTTTGAATATGTTGGTGGAAGGGCATTTTGCAAGATGCAAGTACTTTTATAGGACGTGGTTGATGTTCTTGAGTGAGCCAATGGAATCATCGTGGTAATATGCAGAGCTATGGGTGCGCGATTTGTTCAACTGTTTAGCGTCACTTGAATCATGTTTCTTTTTATCTCTGCGTGATCAATCTCATGGTAACTATCTTGCAATTTAATCAACCCTCTGTAAGGCCACTTGGACCAACATCTAAATTGAATGGTGTCGTGAAGGCATTTTATTTTATCTTCTTTGGTTCCTCCTCCACGCTTGGCATTTTTTTTTCCTTAAAATTTTCCCGGTGATAATTTTTATGTTATTAATGTTTCTGTTAATGTTGCTTGTGTTTCCTGCCCCCATGAATTTTGTAGATGCGTTAGTGTTAGCTTTGTAAGAGTGACCACCATATCAGCGTAACGATATTGTTGACAGTAATATTTGAGTGCTATTCACTGTTTTCCCGGCAAACAGCCTCACTAGCTCTCTCCCTTTGACTGTGTGTGCATGCCTATGCGGGTCTGTTTATTTCGGTTTATGTAATTGCAGTTTCTTGGACTTGGAAGCGATCAGACTTGTTTTCTTGCCCACTTGATCTTCAATGAACAATTTCGCTGTTTTCGCAGCATTTATGGTTCATTATTTTTGGTTAAATCTCAGACCTGTTTTTTTCACAACCTCCATTTAAGAATGGTTGCATGAAATTTCATCTGCCTTACCTCTCCTTCATTCCATTGGAACTCTTGGGTCTGTCACAGGCGCAGGAAACTGTGTATAAACTTGTTCTCTCTCATCAATGATGATAATTCCACTTTCTAGCAGAAGTGCACAGGAACTCTAAAGTGGCTGTTTGGTTAAGTTATTATAGTTGGGTCGTTCTGATACTGATGACAGCAACCGTGCATGGCAGAGCTGTGTGTTTCCAGTTTATATATATAGTTCTTGCAGCTTGCTCAAATGGGGTGGAAACCGAGCAGCCATTGCATCAGTAGATTTTTACTAAACTAGAAGCATACAAGCAAAAAAAGGTTAAATCTGTGGTCTCATCATCAAAATAGAAAGCAAGGTACGAGATGGACAGCACTCTAATCCAATTTACTGCTGGAGTGTTGACGAAGCATTGAATCTATAAAGTTGCTTGCCAAAACAGGCATCACGGGCTGTTATCTAATAAACAAGCAAAAAGAAAGGGGAAAAATACAATTTCAACTCCAATCACATTAAAAGAGCACAGCATCTGCATCTTGCACTAAAGTGCCTCTCTGTAAACTGGACTGCAAGATATAAAATTGTTACTGCTCAAGGAGTATGGTGCCACATCTCGGAACTTAAATGGCAAAAGAAACGAGATTGTTAATTTCTAAACCAACCTTTCATGGATTGTTTATTAATATTTGTAGCTCCAAAAATCAAGTACAAAGTCATGGTTTTTCCTCCGCTTTACTTGTTTTTTCTCCATTTTTTTATGGGCAAAAACAAGTTTTTTAAGCTTTTCAATAATGGCTCCAATTCAAAATTGGGATACTCTTTCCTGTCCTTCCTTCCTTCAAGTATCTAAACAGAGATGATACCCTTTTCGATTCCTAAATTTGTAATTAGCAATTGTCTATACCCGAATACCAATTCATATCCGCACCTATTATGAGATGATAAAAGGGTTGCTTGGCAGCTTAGAGGTAGTCTGGCTGGTAGAGGAAGTCTGGTGGTGCTCGGTGCTGGTGCGGAGGGGGTGGTGGTGGACAGTGATGAAGCCAAAAATTTTTAAATAAGGGGCAAATTATTAATAAATACTTGATATTAACATGTGTTATATAGAAAAATCAATTTAAAACATATATACTAACTTATATTAAATAAAATTAATTTAAGAATACTTTAAAAATGAAAAAATTTACATTATAATTGTTCTTTTTGAGTTTTTATATTTTAAAATTGCTTCATAATGATTTTATTATCAATCTTATCGAAGATATTTTTTTTAAAATAGCCCAAATCATATAAAAAAACGTTGTTGAAAAAAAGATTTTGTAGTAA
>Ga0307517_10015158_pt1 | contig 10267 bp, 9 predicted proteins | sample 23_EM_MG_FD_194515 | JGI IMG/M metagenome (GOLD analysis project Ga0307517, IMG submission 194515) | Populus trichocarpa ectomycorrhiza microbial communities from riparian zone in the Pacific Northwest, United States - 23_EM | ecosystem: Host-associated > Plants > Roots > Unclassified | place...
ATTAAATAATATATAGATATTATCAAACCTAACTTGAGTTGATTTAAATTGTTTTTTTTTAAATTTTATTTTTTAATACTTGATTAGCTAAATTATTAAAAAAAATATTAGTAATATCTAAATATTTTTTTTATATTAAAAAAACATTAATCCTACCAGCAATGTACCATGAACCAATTATCTAGCATTTAGTAGGGTTCAAATGACCTAAAATTCAATGAAGCGTAGGCCAGCTTAACCATAAATAAAAGCAGTGAGAGTGTGGTTATAATATTAAGGGCAAGGATATCTCCTTCCATTAAATAACTCCTTTTTTTTTTTTTTTAATTTGGTTTGTGAGTTGTTCTTTTCTATTTAAAAATAATGAGAGAAAATAATAAAAAAATATTAAAAAATAAAAAAAATCATATATTTTTAGCCCTTTAATATCCTGTAAAAATTAATTTTTTTTAAAAATACACGGGTAACATTGAAAATAATAAAATATGAGGATAGAAGTGTAACATTGAACAATCGACGAGGGGGAACCTATAGTTTTATCCTATAAATTCTTTTTCTCCGCTTGACCTCAATTTCCTAGCAATTTTTAATTTCCTCGGCTTCTCCCTCTCCTCTGGTTCACAGTCTCGACTCAGCTATGGGTACTCAGTTCACTGCTATTTGGATGGCTCTTCTCCTTTCGTTCCCGGTGGTTTTGTCCGCACGCGATGATGGGCTGATGAGAATTGGACTAAAGAAGAAGAAATTGGATCACCTCGGTCGTCGGGTTGTACCTGGATCAGTCAACTTCATTCCCAAGGAAGAGGGAGGAGGAGCTTCCAAACCTGCAGCTACCAAAAAGTATTACAATATCGGGGAAACCGAAGCCGATATTGTTGCACTAAAAAACTACTTGGATGCTCAGTATTATGGTGAAATTGCTATTGGCACACCTCCTCAAACTTTCACCGTTATATTTGATACAGGAAGCTCTAATCTTTGGGTGCCCTCGTCAAAATGTTATTTCTCGGTTGGTCCCTTCCTTCCTTCGAGACTCTTTGGCATTATTGTGGTTGGGTTTTCTTTTAAAGTGTTTTTAGGTGATTTTTGATGATTTTGATACGAGGATGTAAAAACCATCGAAAAGTTTTCGATGATTTGATGCTTTTCAGATAAAAAAAATCACTTTGAATTTCAACAGCATTACCAAACTCACACTTCCTTCAAGTTGTTGCCTTTTGTTACTTTAATAGTTTGCTGTCATCTGGGTGCAGCTTGCTTGCTATTTCCATTCCAAGTATAAGTCCAGTGCGTCAACAACCTACGTCAAGAATGGTATGATCATTTTCCCTTTGTTCTAGGAACTTACTGCTTCAAAGGTTGCCATGTTTTTCTTGAGATTTTTTCATTGACGCAGGCACCTCTGCTGCAATTCAATATGGAACTGGTTCAATTTCTGGTTTCTTTAGCCAGGACAGTGTTGAAGTTGGTGATCTTGTTGTTAAGAATCAGGTAAACGATAATGCTTTTTTAATTGTTTCAGTTAATTATTGTTGCTGGTGTTCTTAATCTGTGCTACTGTTATTAGGGTTTTATCGAGGCAACAAAAGAACCAGGTGTCACGTTCTTGGCTTCCAAGTTTGATGGTATACTTGGACTTGGGTTTCAAGAAATCTCAGTTGGAAATGCTGTTCCAGTTTGGTGAGTAGATTGTTTTCTTTTAGTTTAAGAATTTTTAAATTATTTTTGCCGTTCCTTGTTATCATCTCTATTTGTAATTATTATTACTATTATGCAATCCTTGTAGGTACAATATGGTTAATCAAGGTCTTGTTAAGGAAAAAGTTTTTTCATTTTGGTTGAACCGCAATGTTGAAGGGGAAGAAGGGGGAGAAATTGTGTTTGGTGGGGTGGATCCTAATCATTACAAGGGCGAGCACACATATGTTCCTGTGACTCATAAGGGGTATTGGCAGGTTAGACTCCATAATATTTTCATTATTTGTGCAATTTTCCTTGCCTTTTTATAATCTCTTGTTTTTCTGTTCTGTTACCTGTTTCCCTAATTCGCAGTTTGATATGGGAGACTTGTTGATTGGCACTGAAACAACTGGTAATTATACAAAGCTTACTGCGCATGCTTAGCATCTAGACTCTGGGGACATTAGCTTCTTGACAGATTTGGTGTATATGTTTGTTTTATGGTATTGAGAGATATGAATATTGCTTTCAGGATTGTGTGCTGGTGGGTGTAAAGCAATTGCTGATTCTGGAACCTCTTTGCTGGCGGGTCCAACAGTACGTAATTTTGGCAGCTATATGTCCTTATTTTCCCTAGTGAACTCCTACATAACATGCTTAGTTGCACATTGCTGCAAATGCAGTTCAATGCGTTATTATCTTTTATAAATGACTTAGTACATGACCACTATTTGGAGTAGTAAAATGTCAAATGTGAAAGCGGATGAGTTATTATTGCATTACAAGATTGGATTATTACATTATTTGAAATATCATTGTTTGCGTGTTTGAATCTCTTAACATTTTTCTTGATAAAAAAGAAAACTTGAAGAAATGATAGAATATTATGAAGGGAGACTGAAACATCCTTCTCAACAACAAAATTCGAAACAGAAGAACTCTCAATGTAGAACATCGTAAAGATGCTATTCCATATATACTCCCAAAGTAAAACATAGTAAAGATGCTTGAAAAGTATTCTATCCTATGGTAATTCCCGGAGGGAAATTGATCTTGACATTCTAGAATTTTTCTCCTTTCCCAAACTTCATATCACCACTAACATAGTGCGCTTATGAAGAGTCTTTGATTCACAAACTCCATATCACCACTAACATAGTGAGTCTTTGATTCACAATCTCCATATCACCACTAACATAGTGAGTCTTTGATTCACAATCTCCATATCACCACTAACATAGTGCACTTTTGAAGAGTCTTGAAATCCTTATCCCTTCCAAAAATGAAAAGGGCATCAATCCACATCTTTTATCACATATGAAAAGGGCTATTCCTTATGCTACCAAAAGCCATGGAACAATACAAAAAAGATGACCCTATGTTTCTGCACTGTCAAGGAGCGCAACTTTTAATGTTACAATATATGGATGCAGACCACAAATCATGTGGAATACTTCATTATGATACTCTTATGATATCTTCGCTCTACCATTGGCTTGGCATAGCTCATCTACCAGTTTCAGAAAGCCATCTATCATGTTTAACAGCCTTATCTTCTGAAGTGTGTCCCAAGACGGGTTTCATATTTATTTTTATTTTCAAATTTGAAGTCTGTGATCTATTTGTTTTCTCTATAATCCAATGTGGTGATGAGGCTGCAATAAATTCTCCAAGAATGTGTTTGGTTTTCTAGCCACTTTGCTGTCATTTGAATTGAGCACATGACGCTCTACACAATTCAGAGTGAATTATTACTGCTTCATTTTGCCAGGGAATATGGTGGTTTTTTTTTTCCACTTTCTTGGCCTTGGATTTTGATACATCTGTGTGTTTCAGAGGGATAGCAGTTATCACTTCTAAAAGTGTTTCACCATGCAAGTGCAATGAAAAAAGATGTCACTTAGTGATATAATTATATCATCTGTTGGTTGGACATGGCTTAGCTTCAGTTGGTTTTGCAATTATGTTATCGTTGACTTGGGAAGATCTTTTATTTGATTTTACCATGTCATTTCACATTTTCAGACTGTGATCACTCAAATTAATAATGCGATTGGAGCCTCTGGCATTGTAAGTGAAGAATGCAAGACGGTGGTTGCACAATATGGGAAAATTATACTGGAAATGCTGGTGGCTCAGGTGAGCATTATAGATTCTTAGTTTTTCTTGCATTCTGATAGCATGTCCTTCCATCTTATGGTAGTGGGAGAACGGAAATTTTTGTTCTATTATTAGGCTGGCTAACTTTATTTTGAAAATCATTTTAATGAAGCGGCGTCTGTTTTGTTCCACCTTTTCAGTTATCTTTCTATTTTGTAGGCTCAACCACGAAAGGTGTGCTCTCAAATTAGCTTCTGTACTTTTGATGGGACTCAGGGTGTCAGGTCAGGTTCAACTCATTGTTGCTGTTTATATGATCAACATGCTATATATGTTAGTTATTTGATAGGACACTTCTGCTGCACCAATGAAATCATTAATTAAGTCAACTCTATGGTTTCAGTATGAACATTGAGAGTGTGGTAGAAGAAAACTCAGACAAATCATCAGATGGTCTGCATGATGCCATGTGTACTGCTTGTGAGATGATGGTTGTATGGATGGAGAATCGGCTCAGGCTTAATGACACTGAAGATCAGATTCTTGATTACGTGAATAATGTAAGTTTGCTCCATCTTCTTTTAGTTCTGTGGAGGAATTGTCCTTGTGACAACTCATGCCAACAATTGCGACTGCAGCTCTGTGACCGATTGCCCAGTCCAAATGGAGAATCAGCAGTTGAATGTAGCAGTCTATCCTCCATGCCCAGTATCTCATTTGAAATTGGTGGTAAATTATTTGAACTGTCACCTGAGCAGGTATGGCAATTTTGTTCAGTATATTTATTATGCTCCAGCTATTGTATTCAAAATTTTTCATATTTCATTTCATTTAACTTAATTAAGCTCGAAGGTAGTCGGTTAATTGCCAGGGTTGACCTGTCTATTAATTCAATTTTGTTGCACTCCTCTCCATTGAAATGTCGGTCAATCTACCTCGTGGAAATATTCTTTCATGTCCTTTTTCATATACAAATATGATCTCTGGTATCTGTAACATTTCTGGATTTATTATCCCTTGAATGGTTCAGACGTTCAGTGGGACTTTCCTCTTTGTATGTATATCAGGGCATACCTATGTGTTTTATCCTAAATGTGTTGTCGCTGGTACCCTGAGGCACTTCTATGGTGGCAGCAACAAACAGATGCCACCACGCAGCTAAATACACATTTTATGGCTAATTATGTGGCTGTGTGTCAAATTACAACCATGAGATTAATCAATGACAGAGCTGGCATAGGAATGGGTGATGGTAGATATTCATATCAAGAGAGAAAGAGTGAAGGGGCGGCACTTCTCTTGCAAATCAATTTATAAAACTCAACAAGTTAAACTGCTGACTCTAGATATGTTCCCTGGAGTGGATGTGTGGTTGTTTTGATAAACTAATCAACTCTGTCTACACTAAGCATATTTTAACTGTCCTCTATGTATAGTGCCAATGTTTTCTTTTTTAGCTTTTTTTTGTTTTTTGTTATTTTTACTATGGTATTGTGGTTTTGTTTTTCTGGAAACACTCTGAATGGTGGTGCTGTGGATCAACAGTATGTACTTAAAGTGGGAGAAGGAGTTTCAGCTCAATGCATCAGTGGATTTACTGCTTTAGATGTTCCTCCTCCTCATGGACCCCTATGGTATTTATCTCTCCTATTGTTTCTTATATAATCTTATAAATTCATATTAAACACTAGATTGGTGATATATGCAGTGGCTACTGGTTCTTGATATACTCTTAAATCTACAGAATCTCAGAAATTGGCCCTCAACTCCCATCTAGTGTTTGGCTAAAATAAAATCTCATATGGCACGTAGTCATCGGGAAAACATAAAAGAACCCGACTAATAGATTATAGATATCAAATATAGTCTTTGATTGTAAGGGTTTCAAGCTTTCCTTCCATAATCTCTCTTCCTGGTTGTCTGTTGGTCCCTTTCAACATGAATCAACCATGGGCATCCAGGGAAGGGAAGCATCATCAGAATTACAGAAACTCTTTCTCAAATTCCCATTTAGCATTATTGAAAAAATGGCAATGAACCCTTCCAACCAACCTAAACAACGCTGTTATAGTTTTTCTCTGGGTTTGATCTTGTTAGTTGGACTTTTTCGGTCTGTTCAGGCGCTAGCTTCTAGCTTGTATTATGCTGTGTAATGCTTCAGAGATAGTATTTGCCTTCTCCGGTCTATCAGGAAAAACAAACAAATCAATTTGATTAACAATAAGAGTTTATTTTTACCCTTCACCAATGACCATTGTATGCTGTCACCTTTCTCTCTCTCTGCGTGAAAATCTGTCCACTCATCAAAGTAGCAGAGCTAACAGGTTTATTTTCTAGCAATTGAAATTGTATGGTACAGATACTGGTGCTCTACTATTCCTAGTTTTGTGTTAGTGAGTGGCTGCAACCAGAAGAATAACGTTAAATGATTTTTACTAATCAGCATGAAGATTTTCTTCAAATAATTTGCTTGTGAGTACTGCGGAACATTATCTTATGATTTTGCTCGTGGGATGCAGGATCTTGGGAGATGTTTTCATGGGACGGTATCATACAGTGTTTGACTATGGGAACCTGACAGTTGGATTTGCTGATGCAGCTTAAAGTGAATTGTCACCTCGGCGTCTCGTAGTTTCACTGCCACTGACATTTGTATTGGTATTAGCTTGACTGTGTGCACGACTTTATAGTTTATACACTGCTGTTTGTAAATAAATGTGTAATGGAAAGAGTTCTGTGCCATCTTCACAATGATCTGTGAACCTAGTTTGAACTTGAAGATGGAAGAGAGTGGGTTTAAGGCTATATAAACAATCCTGTCCCCTAAGGTATGTAATCATCTCCTTCTTCATAAGAAAATATCGTTCTTTTCAAGCTTTACGCTCTGTAAACACACACAACCTAACCTTCTAAGGCTCCTTTTCTTCATAATTAGTGCTAATTTAAGCATTAAAGAGTCCCTTAAACTCATAAATAAAGCATTAAACTTGTTTTTGGAGGTATTTCAGTTACTCGAGCCCATCATTCTATACCTTTGATCTCATCACAGCCTCAAAAAGACCATATAATCTTAGTGAGAATTCCAGCAACCTCATCAAATGGCAAGCTTAACCATGAGCACTAATTCATCCACTAAAAAGAAAGGGATAGAACGTGAACGTGTACAGGTAGTTATGGCAAGATGGATAAATAAGAACAATATAATTGTAATTCATGTGATATTAAAACGAGCCAAAACACCCTGACATTGTAGCTCTACACTAAAAAACATTGTTCATTGTAATAATATAATAATGTTTTTAGCTCTACATCCAAAAAACTTAACACAGGCTTTCAAGAGAGCATTAGAGTTCTTTCACGCGACCCATTTTTCATTACCAAATATACAGGGACAAAAAGTATTTTTGTAACTTGATTGTATAGAGAAATAATTAAAATACCTTTGAAAACAAAAAAAAATTAAATTTAGTGTTAAGGGGTATTTTTATATTTTCACAATGGTTTTTTTTGGTATTATAATTTAAGCTAAGGAGCAATTTGATATTTGATCAAATATAAAAAATAATAAAAAATTAAAACACATTGTGAAACGACAAAAATATCTTTAAAATCAAGAATTCTAAACTTGGAGTGAAGGGATTTGTTGGTCTTTTCACAATAATTTTTTTTGTAATTATAAATTCAGCTCAGGTGCACTTTGATATTTACCTAAATAAATAATAAAAAAAAAACGAGCACGTGTGGTACACCAAGAGGCGCGTGCGGCGCCTCACTACATCCAAAAATGCAATTCTGACATATCATTGGAAGTGACGCCACGTTCTTTTCCTGTTGGTATGACACATGTATCCGGTGATGGTCCGGTTTGTCGCTGATGAGTCTTTCTTTTTTCTTTCTCCTTCTTTTCTCTCTTCTCCCCCGAAAATTACAGCTTAGCCCTTGGTTGTTGGTATTTTAACTTCATTCATTATTCTTTGGGTTTCTAATTTTTGGTCTTGGCTTTTTTTGTAAAAATTTTATTTGTTTTCAATTTCATCATTCAATCTCAATTTATCAAATATTATATTCTCTAATTTGGTCCTCATTCTTTGAATTTTTAATTTTTTTGTTCTAGTCTTTTTGTAAAAGTTTTATTAATTTTCAATTTCATCATTTAAATCAAATTGATGGTATTATGTTTTTGAATTTGTTCCTCGTTGTTTTGATTTTTTTTTCTTAGCTCTTTTGTGAAAGTTATTATCTTTTCAATTTCACCCTTTAATCACAAACATTGTTTTTATTTTTATGTTAATTTTGACCCTCATTTTTTTGATTTTTTTTTATCATTTTACTAAATTGTTTTTTCTTTTTATTTTCACCCTTTATAAAATATAAAATATAAAATTTATTTTGTATTTTAATTTTAATCACCATTCTTTTAATTGCTATTTATTTTTTAATATTTTTGTATAATTAATTTTTTTTTCAATTTCATCATTCAATATATGATTAATGAAAATTAAACATTATAGTTTTTTCAGATTAGGTGCTTTGGGTCTAATGACCCAGATTAAAATTAACACAAGTTTTTTTAAAATAAAAATTGCTTTATAATTGTTTAGCACGTTATTTCAATCTTATTATCTAGGTTAGGAGTATGATGATATATCTCGTATTAACTTAGCCCATATTCCTATAATTACAAGTTTGTTATGAATATGTGTATATATATATATATATATATAAAATTCTTTTTTACTCTATTTTGACATTTCAAAATCATTTTTTAAAGGAAAAAAAAAATAGCATGCCCCATGGTGAAATGTGGACACCGAAGCTAGTTGTCATTGGATTGGATACTCGTACTCCATGTATTCGACTTTTCTATTCTTTGAGAGGTTTATTGGACCACTCTTGATTTTTTTTTTAATAATTTGGAATTAAGATTCAATAAAAAAAACATTATGTGAACAGGAAAGTAACCCATATGAGAAAGAAAAAATAGCTTGAGAGGGAGGAACCTTAAGAGCAAAATAATTAAACTTGATTGGTTCATTCTTGGGCCACTCTTGATCTCTTTATTTTCCTTTCTTTTTTAACATTTAATATTTCACTTTTTTGTATTTCCCCCCCACAATTACAACCATCAATCCCACAACATAGAATAAATAATAAATAAAAAGATAATATATATATATATATATATATATAAAGTTAAGAATGGTTGAAAAGACTTAAGATTTCTTGGAGTTTTACTCAATTATCAAATTTAATTTAACAACAGAAACATTAAGATTTAAAGTAGAAGTTAAAACCCTGGATTCCAATCCATTTAATAAACCTCAAAAATAGATTACTAAAAAGGAGAGAGTTAGAGCCCATGGAATTGATGAACAATAGGGAATTAATATATATATAAAAAAATCGAGAATGCATCATCCGACTAGAAACTTTTTGATAGAACTTAAACTCAATTTGAAATCCCATATTAGTGGCTAATTAGGACGCTATATTAATAGTTATTGGTTAGTGGGGCAAAAAAGTTTTAATACCATATCGAATTTAATTGGTAATTAACCACTATTAAGATGAAGGTTTAGTACTCTAGCCTCCTTTAGTAATTAATGGGGGATTTTTATATTTTTTTAAAAGAAAATCAAATACTCTAAAAAGGGAAGACTTTCATCTCATAACTTCTTGCATAAATAAATACTACCACTACACTAGAGGGGCGCACCTTTTATAATTGAGTCAATGGATTTATTCATCTCAATATTCAATATACTTCACAAAGATTTATATAACTATATTAAAAGGATATTTGAAAGTATGATAGTAATTATTTTTCAGAGTGTGTTTTACTTTGAAATGTATATATATATATTTTAAAAAATTTATTTTTAACATCAACATATCAAAACGATCTGAAAACACAAAAAAAAATAATAATAATTTAAAGCAAAGAAAAAAATAAAAAAATTCAAATTTTTTTCAAAAACACTTTTGAAATACAAAAACAAACGAGTTCTAAATCTGATAATCGAATCTGAGTTTTGCTTTGAAAACTTAAGAAAAGGGTTTATTCTCAAATTTTAGTTTTCTTCTATTTATTCAGTATGAGATTTGTTTTCTTGATTGTAAAGTGATTTTGATTTTAGGATCTTTACTAAACCGTTGAGTTCTTTAAAGATTCGTATACTATATATTGAATTTGATGATAAGCTATACGTACTTATATATTTATTTTGATTTTTTACATATTGTTTGATTTTCTCACTGGTTAAAAAGATTCATTCACATGAGGAAAAAGAAAAAGAAAAAGAAAAAGAAAAAGAAAAAGGAAAAGGAAAAGAGACCGAGTGAAGCTTAATAGGAGCAAAAGCATGGAAAGCGTTGGCACTCTCATGCCCACACGAAGACAAATTAAAACGTTTCCCTTGTTGTGTAATCCCCACATGAATTAATAGAATAGACACCAAAATTATAGATGTCACCCTCGACTGGGGGA
>Ga0307517_10015159_pt1 | contig 10266 bp, 11 predicted proteins | sample 23_EM_MG_FD_194515 | JGI IMG/M metagenome (GOLD analysis project Ga0307517, IMG submission 194515) | Populus trichocarpa ectomycorrhiza microbial communities from riparian zone in the Pacific Northwest, United States - 23_EM | ecosystem: Host-associated > Plants > Roots > Unclassified | place...
GATAACGGTGTGCGACACTGATAAAGGACGATGTGCTGTTCAACAGTTGAAATTCGAGGTTGTAAATGGGTATTATATATTCTACATTGTTTCTCCATAGATTTGTCAGTTCAGATTCTCTATATTCCTGATATTAACTATTTCCAAGACTGATCTTTATTTGGGTGACCCATTGACCGGTGAATGACTGTAGATTGATGGATTGAGCAACTATTCGGTACATACATACATCGGCGAGAAAATTTCAACGAACCTGTGTCTCTTATTCTTGGTCTTTGAATTTATCAAAACTCTCATGATGACCGAGAAATATATGCTCAGAGTCATTGGAAAGAAGTAGGCAATTCACTTGAAAGGTATGAAAGGTACGTCTCTCAAGAGAGCGAGGTAGATCTATCTGAGCACAAACCGCAGCGCCAGAGAAATAATCCAGAAATTCCGCATGACCCCCCTTCTCCCCATTTTTTCATTCATTGATATCTCTACTTATTCCACACATCCACAATTCTAACAGAGCGGCCATGAACGAAGGAGTTGTAGGCCAGTACTAGCTACATACTTTCAACGCGAGCCTCGGGAACTGTAACATAAAATCAAATAAATCCAATTATTGCTTTTCCTTCGAAGTCATTCCGATAGGTTCGATGATATACACAGAAAGCTGGAGAGTACAACGAAGCACATCGGCTGAATCTAATTTTAGCATGGGCGCGAACTTGAAAAGACTAATGAAAAATCCAACTATCCTCGTGGGGGTGGCTGTGCATTACCACTACACATGCAAAAAAACGTGTTCGCCATTGTAACGATCGACTTCTGACGATCATGGATTTATCCGTAGAATAGCCCTTACCCAATTGGTGCCCTTGAACCGCTCTCCGTAGTCCTTGGAACAAAGAAATAATGTTATACCTGTCAAAGCCTTCAGCGCTTCATGATCAGCGCCTGGTGAATGGAAGGTGAACGACTCCGATGCCATGCACATACACAGGTAATCCAACCTCTGTTGTTGAAATCTGGTTGTATTTTTGTCTTTTTTCTCCGTCCAATGCAGACACGCGTGTGGAGGGGCCGTGAAAGTGGCTTGAAACATACCGCGAGGATAATAGGATTCACAGGAAAGGGAAGGGAGGCGCCAACCCCATAGCTATAAAAACCAGCAAATGTTCTCGTTTTTTTAAAAGTAACAACTCCCAATCGACCACCACACCAAGTTCGAACATCAAACAGTCTTCTAATAAATCAACATGTCAATGAATCCGAGAAATCTGAATCCTGGGTAAGACTTTATACGCACCATTGCAACATATTCTAACGCGTTTCTTCTGGCCATTAGCCGCAATAACAACTTGATCGTCCCAGGGCAGAACGGCGGTGGTATACAAGACCCAGCGTTCCGCAACAACAACTTGGGGAACGGAGTTGGGAGAGGTATGGGGCTCGGCGCGAATCTGGGTGGTGCAGGCGGCATGACCAACAGTGCGCAATTCGGAGCGTAAGTCAAATCCAACTTTCTTCGAAGAGAACAACGTGGCTGATAACGGTGAATGAAATAGTGGATTTTCGAGCAAGACTTCGGCGGCTTCAAGGACCGACTTTAACGCTACACAGAAATCGTCCTCAAAGTATAGCTCTGCCGTTGAGAGGTCCACCTCGGCATCGAGCTACTCTTCGCAAAGCCTCGAAAGGTACGTGAGCAACGTAGGAGATTCGGAAAACCAACAAGCTGATTACAATCCCATAGCACACACCAGAATCTCCGATACGCACTCGGCAGCGTTCCATGGATGAAATTCAAGATCGTCGCAGAGCCCGACATGGGAGCGTTCATGAACAACCCCCAGCTCGAGGCGTTCATTCGTTCCATCACCGAAACCACGATGTCCAAAGTTACCGAGGATATCGTTGCCGAATTCACGGCGACGCTGCAGCAGGCGATAGAGAGGACGAACGAGACCATTACGACACGTTTGTCCAATGTCACAGAGAGTGTAATCGCGCAGATTACTTCCCTTACCAATGTTGGGGGGGTGTCAACCGAATTGGGTATCCTTGACTTTGGGAATTACGGAAATGGTGGTGATGAGAACATTGACATTCAGGGTGGAGGCGGAGGCATGGGTGGAGGTGGAGATGAAGTCGACATTGATATCTTTGGAGGTGGGGGTAGTGGCGGTGGCGGTGGAGGTGGAGGCGACATTGAAATCCTTGAAGGCGGTAGCGGTGGAGGAGGAAGCGGAGGCGCCATCGATATCTTTGGGGGTGGAGGCAGAGGTGGAGGCGGAGGCGGAGGCGCTGTTATCATCGAGCAGCCCACCGTGACCATCAACGTCATCAACAATTGCGGTAAAGACCACAAAGATGACTGCGACAACCATGACAACGGCCGCGACTGCCCTTGCCCTCCTGAGGATAGCTGCCCTGCCATCGACCGCAATATGGAACCAGCGATGGTCGCTCCTCCTAACCTTGCCCAGGCCAATTGGATCTGGACACAGGAAATCGCTCAAAACTCAACTCCCTCTGGCGAGGCGCGTCCCTTCCGTAAAGTTATCAAGACCAAGTGCCCCGTCAACCGCGTAACAGTCGACATCACCTGCGACAACTATTACTCCCTTTATGTCAACGGAAAATTCGTTGGAACCTCCCAGAAGTCTGGCTGGATTGCTGCGCAGAGGTACACGGTGGAGTGACCACCGAAGTGGTTATCGCAGTCTACGCCGTCCAGGATCCAAAGTTTATGTTACAAGTCGGACTCCTTTGCGCTGGCGTGGTGTGGCACAGCCAAACGAAGTCCCCAGTTCGAACCTCATTCATCACCGACGAAAGTTGGAAGACTTTCTCTGGAGACGATTTCGACATGGACTTTTACAAGCAAGGCTTTGCCGATGGAGGCTGGGAAAATGCACACTCGGAAGGGCCTTACCCAACGGCGGCTCCTTGGGCGGGTAAGGTGGCTATGCCTACTAAGACCGAGACCCAGAATGGTTCTCCCTGGACAAACCCATGGAAAGGCGATCCGAGCGGCGGAAATCCTGTTCCAGACGCGCCTAATGCAAAGCCCGCTAAACTGGTCACGTCCGACTCCAATGCGCAGAGCGACAACGCCACAGACAAGGCTACGCAGGGCGCAGCGCCCTCGAAGGACTCCAAGGGTCGTGAAGGGCGCAGCGGCAAATCTTCCAGAGTCTGAAAGGAGGACGCAGTGGGGCCATGGAAGAACGACTCGATACACGACGAATTCCGATTTTGAGCTGAAAATTTTGCTGATACTCGTATAGCTTCCTTTCTTATACTCGCTTCTATGACTTGTTCGTGATTTGTACATATGTGATGGACAATTAATATCATACCGATAACTTTGCTCCGAAATGGGGGATTCCGTCGATCGATTCCTTTTGATAGTACTCGATCACGAAATGCTACTCTGAAGGGAGGAACTAAAACAAAATCATCAGTCACAAAAAAGAGGAGGCGAAGGAAACAACAGCGGGCAGACGCGAACGAGGAATACAACTCCAGCAAGAAGGGAGAAAAGACAAAAAAAAAAGCGGCCGACAGAATCGCACAGTGGAGCGAAAATGATGAAGTAAAAATGCGACGTACCCATCCCGATAGCCGCCGACAATATCCACCAAGGAGTTCGCTGTACGCGGGCGTACTAGTCCATACCTTGGTCAAAGGGGAGAGGCAAACTTTGAACCCAAAGGTGTAATTAGAAAAAAAGGGGGGCGGAGTGACGTGGCATAGTTGAAACTCACCAGAAAATCATGAGAATCAGTAGACGTGGAGAACACCACCATATTGATATGAAAAAATGATGTGTATCGTGCGGGGCACTTAAAGTAAAGGCGAGTTAGCTTGAATGTTTAAGACCTGACGAAGAAAATATACCGTGGCCTACATGGCGGTGCGAAGACAATTGGGGACGGTAATTCTGAGCCAATGACGAAATACCTTCAATAAGTGCAGATGTGGAACTGAAAATTGGCAGAAGCTAGCATCGCTAAAAGATCTAACGATGAAAAGATTGCTTACCTGTTTGATGACTCTATGGATACGACGATTTTTTTGTCGACTGTCCACCTGTTGTCTCGAGATTCTGAAGTAGTAGATGAATAAGGGATCCACAAATGCGTTACGCATCAATGGAGGAATTACGAAGTTCCCAGAGCTCCAACTGTGTCGGAGGGATGACTAGAATGACGCGATAAAACAAATACAATGGCTCATACAGACCAAAGGAACACGCCTCAGTTGACGAGAAAAAGCCAAGGGCGCCCGCCGACCATCCCTCGGATAGCATTTCCTCGCCCATCTCGACATCCACATTAGGTATGTGCTTCCATCGACAGAGAAATTTGGACATTTCAGGCGAAATTCAAGATCTAGGCACGGTCGTGGGTGATGCAGATGTTCTTGTCGAGGCAGAACGATACTGGTTTAAGAGCATGGGATCGTAACGCCTTAGATAGGGGAGATGGATAGGGGTGGCTAGAGGAATTTTTGAGAAAAGGAAGTTACGTATGCCAGATCGTCCTTATGGTATTCTTAAGGCCTGGGCGAGATGAAGACCTGTTGTCCTTGTTTGTGTTTTGATGTGATAAAATAAGATATCCCCTGCGACCCTGAGCGATACGAGACGTGCTGGTTCTATCAAGGTTCTATGTAGGAACCTGGGCTTTCCGTACTATGATTGTGAACCGTCAAACGTGAATCATCGCATTAGAGTCCACCTAAGGTTTAATGGTTTGATTATATACAGGGCTATACAACACCGCCTCGGAGCCAGGGTTCAAACGTTCAACGTTCAACATTCAACCAACATTCAACCCATACGGTCGGCGAGTACTGCCAGCTTGCTTTTCGGCTTAAGCTCACAGGGTCCCTGGTGCCACATCAAGCGATGACTACACACGTGGCATCAGAGGCATCATACCGTATTTGGACGTCACCACATTTCATAGGACTCAGTAATATTATTCTTGACGGGATGTACGGATATGTGCTTCATATTTCCAAGATAATTATAAGCCTTTGACACATACTAAATCTTTTTGGGGAGGGTGAGGGAAAGCTCTTTTTGTACGGTGCCTTACACATGCTGACAAACGTGATGTGAATGTGACCGGCAGATTCCGGCTTCCTCAAGAATTCCATTTGAATAAATTGAGATATTTCCCAAATACAATTTGGAACGGGAGGGAAACGGGAGGCGAGAGTAAGAACAAAAAGTTGACTGGTTCAAGGAGATTCTTTCCGTGGCGAGAAAGCTTTCGGCTTATTCCATAAAACAAGAATAGATGACTTTCCGTAAGCTTTTATTTTGTGGAATAAAATATATTCGAACAGCTCCTGATGTTGCTCTATTACATTTGCACATATAGAGCATGTATATTTGCACCATATGCTCTCAAAATACAAGTATTTTATTCAACTATCCTTCAACTGGTGAATTGGACTCAGCAAGGACTCGGATATGGGACCTAGACCCTTGATGCGAAGTCGCGAACGGGATCACAACAATTACAAATCTTGAAAGCAAGCTGGCAGTACTCGCCGACCGTAACCCAGGATCCCGCAATTCTCCATTTCCAATCGCGCGCCATCATCATTGTGTCGTAACATAAGACTTCAATCAATGAGACCCTTTTAACCGCAGTTCATCTAATTGGCTCGGTAACCTTGTGCGTTGTTCCTAAACCCGCATGAGTCCCTTTTTGATCATGATAAGGTTCGTCCCTCTTTGGCAATGAGTGCCTATCCGGAGACCCCCGGATTGTCATTGTGTCATCCCAAGTTTTGTCCTAAAGTACCTTCTCCTCCAATTCTCCTCCATTCCGTAGACAATTTGAAAATAGGACTTGTTAGTATGTACATTGTGCGCGCAATACTGTATATAATAAGGAGAATAAGGAGAAAACATCCAAACTAACGGTTAACCAAAAATAAACAAACCGCTGAAGACCAACCGCCGTTGTAACTGGACTATTGTTTTGCAATCGGCTGCGCATCCAGAATTGGATCAGTGCGGCAATTTTTTCCGGAACTAGATAGAAGGTTGATTTAACTTTCGACCCCGGCGAAGGCTAAGCCGTTAATTATGGAATGTGAGTAAAGGTACTTACTAGTATGCAGCCGTAAACCATTGGATGAAGCAGCCTCGGGGTCCGTGCCCTTCACCCATCCTGTTGGCAGTTGACAGACAACAGCTCAGTTTGATTTTAGCCTTTTGATGTGCGCAGCCTACACAGCAAGAGATAACTGGATTCGTTTGAGCCCTGATGTAAGCCAATTTGTTAAATGTGGGCCAGAAAGACGGAGGGATGATGAAGGGTTGGCTTACTCCTCCGTACTATTTGAAAACCTACGAAACAATAGCCACTCTCATTCATCGCCAATCTACCAGTACTTTTCCACAATGCTGCCCAGACCTGAGGTCCTTCATCAGTCCACATTCAATATCCCCGCTACGGAAAATCCACCAGGATCTGCGATAGAAGAAAATCCACCAGGAACTGCGATAGAGGAAAATCCTGGTAAGCGTTGTTTCCTGGAGATCCAAGGCCATAGCCGGTATTCATATGCCCTAACAGTACCAGATAAGGGAGATCCTACTTCGTATCTGCTGAACTCTAGCATCCACGGCAGCCTTGGTCAGTTTTTTCGCCACCAAATATTCATGTAGGCTATCACTGATTAATTCCAGATACGAAAGGAGGGGCCTCTTTTCAGGCCGGAACCAGCGATAAGTTCGTTCTGGCTGGTAGCTTCGTCACTCTGGTGGGGCCTTGGGTATTGCTTGCCATATTTTGGGCTCGGAAGGGTGTACAGATGCCCAACCACCTAGCAAAGACTGTAATAGACCACCCAGCGACCACTAACTTCTTCGCAACGTTCCTCAGCAACATCGTCAGCATCGCCGTCAGCTACCTCTTCTCCGTCGCCGTTGTTCGTTATTCCCAGGGATGGGTCATGAATAATGACCATGTTACAGCCTTCGACGTTTCATTGATATCGGCCTTTAGGAATCAAAATTGGCCATGGAGCATAACGAAAGATCCTAAACATCTGCTCGTCCAAAAGAGATGGTTCCCTGTGGCCTTAGCAGGAGTTTGCGTCACTGCTTTTTCATTCGTACAACCGGGCATGTCGAGTCTCATAACTCCGGTTTCGTTCTACCGAACGGTGCCTCTCACAGGCACCGAGATCGACTTCTCATCAAACGCTACTGACTGTGTCAGCTGGTTCAAGAATAATTGGAAACCCAACTGTGGTTGGACGGTGAGCACATTACCGCAGAAAGCATGCCTCACTGACCACACATTCCTATCAGACCAGTCTGAATGGCCCCGTACACCTCAACTGTTCCGCGGAGACTCAAATTGTTGATATCCTAGAATCCGGTCGCAATAACGTCAGTCGCAAACTTGAATCGCCAATGATTTATTTCATCTGATGGACATCCATCTATCCGCAGGTGCAGTCGTTGTTTTCAAACAGCTCGGAAAGTTTTGCTTTACCTCAGCTTGGTGCGCATTCTTCGCTCCATTTCGTAGGACCTCTGCGCGGTGTCTTACCTAGCGGTCCCAATGGCCTTGACTTGAATACACTCCAGCCCTCTCCGCTCTCAGATCCAAAAGAAAAGGCAGTGATGCTTTCATACAATTATACCCTTGACCATCAAGGTATCGCCATTAACGTTAGCTGTATCTTTGACCACAGTCCTATCGATAAACCGGTAGTAACCACTAGCAACGACTCTCCTTTGCCACTCATGCAGTACAGGGGTTCTTGTGACGGGCTATTTGATGTTTTCTCGTTTGGGATGGTGGTGCCCAACAGCGAGAATCTCTTAAAAATCTGGGCATGCAAGTCCGTACACGAAGACCCGACCTATTACGTCTATCTGAGTGGACGTCTAAATTCTGCGCTGGAAGTTGGCAATATCACTTGCACTGTTCCACCAATACAAACTCCCAGATTCCCGGTGATGTATCAGTCGAATAAGGGCGTTTTCTCGATAAAGGAACCAATCAGTGAAACTTCCGGACGTATGGACACGTTATCCAAATTCCTCGAAAGTGCGATAATCCTTCTAGGGCTCATTGTATCGGAAGTTCAAACTCTACAAAGCAATCTTCTAGCCGACTTGGTCATGAACATCGGAGTCCAGTCTCTGGGATCCCTGGACAAAGACAACGGCGAGGAATATTTACTGTTGTACGCAGCGATGATACAAGGTATTTTGTTGAACCAGGTTCATTTTACGAGTAATGCCTCCCTTCCTTTACTCATGGTCGTTCCACAGGTTACCTACGATCGGTTCATATATTCGCTGATCGCCAACCCAGGGCCGCCTCCATCTTGTTTGCGCCCAGTGAACGGGACATTGAGTGAGGAGGTAATGGGTTGGGTCGCGAGGCCTGTGCATATCGCATTTTTGTTGCCGGTGACGATCATTAACCTGGCTTCTTTGGTCGTCATCATTATAGCAAAGACAAAAGAGAAAAGGGGGTGCTATGACTTCGACCCTAGCGACCCCAGGCCACTCGTCTTGGCTGAGAATATTCTAGCTAAGGGCGACCCTAGTGGATGGACGGATGGTGTGTCGTATCGCCCCAGGGAGGTATGTGAATATCGCACGATTTCGGTGTTAATTAATAATAACTGGTGGTTTCAGTGGTTAAGAGAAAAAGTTTGAACGCAAGGTCCAACCGGGAGCAACGATGTGGCCTTCATTTCAGCTCGAGGACTATAATCCATTCACTAGCACGACACGCCAATCTATCTTCCCAAAATAGTATCGTCGTTTCACTCCCATTATCTATTTGTTTTATAAGTTTAAACTTATCTCATTTTACCGTTTCCTTTCAATTCTTTTTGCACATCTGTGTAGTCGTTTTCCTGATTTCTGCCACGCTCTGGAATACTGAAAGATAGATGATCCCTTTCCTGTGTAATGAAATTAAGTTTGTTCTGTCAAACAAAACCTCATTGCAGGTATGAACAAGTGCCAGATTCTTTGCCCCCCCTCTTTGAGGGATGTGGGCACAGCACTAACCACGGCACTAGGGATGTGACTGCACATGGTAGCCAATTGGAGTTGGGTACCTGCAGTTATAATAGAAAACACATGGGCTTGTCTTGAATTACAAGCACAAAGAAATCATTAACCGAGCATGGCCAGATTAGGTGGATCAGGCCATGGATGGCATATCTAATCTGAATGATTGACGTTCATCTAAGCGAGTATGCGTGTTCTCGTGCATCAAAAGGCCGCGCAGCGCGAAAATCCAAGCGAGTATCCAAATCTAAGCGAGAATAAATTCTGAAAAAAGGGTTCTTTACTTATTAATCATTTCCCCAACCTTTATCTATCAATCCCCTTCCTCCTTCCTAATGCGACGGTCATTGGAAATGGCGAGTTTTATTCTACACTTTGTCAGCATTCCCTCTCTATGAGGACCGTGTCCAGCAACGATCCCAAAGCACAGTTTATCAACCCAAACAATGCGACTGTGCCTGGGTGTGATGCTCCTGATATGAACGCTTGTGTCGCTGATTCCGTATCCAACGCGATCTTCAGTTTGTGGGGTGGGATAGGAACGGCAATTTGGGGTGTTAGTTGTCGCGGTGGGGTGCTGGGACCACTGAATCGCGAAAACGATTCCGAACCCTGTCCATTGACGGTTGAAGTCTGGAAGGAAACCGCAACAAGCATGCTCGATGGAATCATACAAACATCCCCAACAAGGGCCTCATTCCTACCTTGTCGGCACTGCTCTATTTGGTATCGCTGATATACACCTGCTACCTCAGCAAAGGAAACTCAAACCTCAAAGAGTTGCATCTCGCTGAAGTCATCAGTGCTGCTCAGACTGAACATATCCAAGATCTGGTGCAAGCAGGCCGCCTGCGCAAGGCGACTGTGCGTTATGGGAGTAATCAGGGATTCGTGAGTACATCAGGATAACAGGGAAATGGTAATCATGGCTAACTAATTTATTACTATGAATTAGTTTCCCCCGAATAGTGAATGACACGAGTAAGCGTGGAGGTACGCCTACAGTACGAAAATTAGAGTAAGTCTCTGCCGCATGGGGAAACTTCGACGCAAACGGTTGTTGTCTAAACCTCAGAGAAGAGAATCGCGGTACCTGCTACTCGGAGGGAGCCGTTGGACCTAGTGAGTTCATAATGAGGATTCAGATACAATGCGGCCAACATCCTTGGTTCTGCACAGTTCCAAGACAAAAGAAAGCC
>Ga0307517_10015160_pt1 | contig 10265 bp, 11 predicted proteins | sample 23_EM_MG_FD_194515 | JGI IMG/M metagenome (GOLD analysis project Ga0307517, IMG submission 194515) | Populus trichocarpa ectomycorrhiza microbial communities from riparian zone in the Pacific Northwest, United States - 23_EM | ecosystem: Host-associated > Plants > Roots > Unclassified | place...
ACAGTGCGGAAGGGGTTGGTATGTCTTTGATCTTCATGGTTGACTGTCGAACGTTGACATAGAAAACACACATCCGCACTTCCTCTTCCCTCTTTTAACCCGCCCCTCTTCGCCCCCTAGCCATAACGCGAGGTATCGTCATGTTGGGGTATTTGAGTCACGTGCCACTCAGCAACCCTCTCCAGGCTCCCCTTCAACCTCGGCAATGGCCTGGCACTGTGATGGGAGATATAATAGCATAGTGTCTGTACGAATCATTCATGCGGAGTCTCTTAAGGTCCTCTATCTTTTCCCGTCACTCGGTGTGGCGGCGCGGGGGGTAAGTTCTGTTTCCGGCCCTTTTCTGCTGGTGAGGCGCGGTGCGATTTCCGATCCTTAGTAGACACGGATCCAAAAAACTTTCACAGCAAAAAACAATTGGATTGAGACGTCTCTGAGTGTACCTAGTTGTGGAAGTTCCGAGCGAAGTTATCATAAAAGACCGGGCAGAAAATCAAACCCGCCACGCGATACCGAACTCAACCACGGTAACATTCTCGGCCCCTTGGCTTGGGAGTGCAAGCGCGTCCGTCCCCACAATATGCAATTTACCGAGCCAGGTTGCCTGGACCGGGTAGACGAGGAGTCGACCCGTTAAGCCGACGAGTCCAAGCCCGATAAAATTGGTGGAGAGGGCCGCGAGAGCTGGGTGGCGGTAAGTCATGAATTACAATAGGAGTGGAAGCAGTCTGTGCTACGTACTCTGGTATCAGAAGTTGGAAGTGTACGCCTGGTTGAAGCAGAATGGCAGGTATTGGACCCAGATGATATATGGAACCTTGGTCCCGTGCTGGACTACGCCGGAGGTATTACGAAAAGACATGCATTGGCGGTGAATGGGGGGAGAATCTGACGTTTACCATAATGGTGATCACCATGTGCTCCTTGAGGTTGAATTTACCAGGGTTGAGGCTCCATGTATAACCGATGGCGGTGAACTGCCTGATGAGGAGGATCCCTTCCCAGAGTTTACCGGTGGGGAAGGCAAGGAATTGAGCAGCATTGGGTAAGATTGGGATACATAGTCGACGAACGCTGATGGACTGGTTGGTGAACGGCGAGGTTTCAACGAAGACGGTTCCGATAAACCAAGTATGGAGGACACTCGCAGGCATCGTGAGGTCATCGTTGTTATCAACCACGACACGGCCTCGACGTGTGGAGAGTTCTGAAGAGATGACATTCGTATTTAAGGCCAAGTTAGAGTAATGGTAATACATACGACACCAGCTTCGACCTTGAACTCTTTCATGTATCCTCTGGTGCTCGACAAGGTCGTTCCTCAGCTCTCTTTCGGGACGGTAGCGCTTAGCTGCTTTGGTAACATAAGGGGAAAGTTCTGAAGAGAAAACCGATGAGCTTCGATTTCGGAAACACGCAAGAGGTCAGGCCACCACCAACAGGGCCACCCGAATGCAGTGTCCAATTCAAAAGGGGAAAAGCCCGTGATAGCGACTGAAGGCGAAAGTACCACATTGGGGAGGTGGCCTGTGGTCTCCTCGATCTCCTCCGGGGTCGCCTTGGTATGGACGGCCCCCAAGGTACCCGGCGCGAGGCCCCCATACATACCCAGCCAGGGCACCCTGCGGAGAGCGAGAGAGGGGGTAGAAAGTGAGGTGTGGGGCCTTCTCATGGTCATCGGAGGCTGAAGTCTCGTCGATGCTGCTTGAACGACGTTTCTCTACCACGATTACTGCCGCTGCCGAGTATAGACGGAACACGCCGAAGGGAGGGCAACGAAAAGAAGCTGCCTCCAGCAAAATATCCGAACCCCTGTATCGTGCCCTTCCCCCTTCCCCTCATCCCCTCGGCAACCGATTGTACATACCCCAACTTCTCAAAGTTACGGGTCCCGCCCTTGTTCGTTGGTTGGTTGTCCGTAGTGGGGGAATGGGCTGGGTACATTTTCCCGGTGGGTTGGTTGGGGACAAGTGGCGTCCTTTATAGGGTTCTGAAGAGCGGAGGAAAAACCAGACAGTAGAACTCACTTACATACAAGGAATCGCGCATCGGACCTCAGACCGAGATGCCGAACCTTTACCACCGACTCGACGTGGTGTATTAGACGGGACGGATCTGGTGGGTGCGTAGGCCAGAAGGAGTAAGGAAACGCGAGGTGAGTAAATCGGTACCTGACCACACAACCGACGCGCCTGTGAGGTCTTTTGAATTGGTGACACTCCTCCCGAGTAATTGTGGCGGACTCGAGATCCGCTCTACCACCACACCCTACGACAAATACTCCAGAGAAGCACGCTGAGTCCTCGGGAAAATCGGGAAAACCAGAGGCAGGACTGGGACCCTGATAAGCGGTCCTTAGGACTCGCCGTAGGTTGCAACGCCATCCAACGCCACTACGAGATCGGCAGATATAAGCAAGCACGTGGCAAATCAGTGTGGTCTGACACAGAAGGAACCACAAGGAGGGAGGGACCCCCTTACCGCAGTTTTGTCATTCCGGTGTTACGGTCGCAGAGGGGGGTAAGAAGACGATGGTGGAATGATAGAACTGCATGGTATGGCGTGGGAGGTTGCTCCATGCTCGGTGCGGCTTCGGACCGTCCGCGCAAGGATTCGGACCCATTCGGAATCGCCAGGGCTCGCCGCTCGTGGCTCAGCCCGGTTTCGATCGATTGATCCAGGACCAAAGAACACGATGTCGACGCCCATCGGTAAGCCCGACTCTGATAAGGTTACAAACACGCGTTCACGTTTTGAATCGAAGCTCTTCTGTCGGTGTACGACAAGTCTAATCTCCTCGAGTTCGCCAAAGGCTTGAGCGAAGCAGGTGTGAGATTGTTGGGATCTGGCGGAACGGCCAAAAAGATCAGGGATGCTGGTATCCCTGTCGGGTGAGTTTACCTCCTCTCGGATGAGGTATGGTCTAAGCGAATGCCCCCGATTTACACAGAGATGTTTCTGATATCACAAAAGCCCCCGAGATGCTAGGCGGAAGGGTGAAGACTCTCCATCCCGCCGTGCATGGAGGTAAACGATGCATTTCGAGTCGTCCCACTGTCCTTCTCATCCGAAGAAATTCGTTCCAGGCATCCTGGCCCGCTCGATCCCTTCGGACGAACAGGATCTCAAAGCCCAAGAAATTTATCCCATTTCAATCGTGGTTTGTAACCTCTACCCGTTCACAGAAACCATCGCGAAACCGGGATGTACCCTCGCAAACGCGGTCGAGGAGATTGACATCGGGGGTGTTACCCTTCTTCGTGCTGCGGCCAAGAATCACGAGCGGGTCTCCGTCCTTTCCGATCCCTCCGATTATGATAGCTTCCTCAAGGCTTGGAAGGACGGCCAGGGGGATGTCGGACAAACGCTGAGAAGTACACTCGCGCTCAAGGCTTTCGAGATGACGGCAAAGTATGACGACGCTATCGGCGGATACTTCAGAGAGAAATACGCTTCTAGTGATCTCAAGCCCGGGGAGCTTGCTGGACCTGTTCAGAGGACTCCCCTGAGGTACGGTGCCAACCCTCATCAAAAGCCTGCCCAGGCGTACGTTACAAGTGGGGAACTCCCATTCAAAGGTACTTACGCGGGAAATAACCCCTTTTGATCACCGGCTCATCCAGTTCCCTCCAGCACTCTGTGGATCTCCCGGTTATATCAACCTTTTGGACGCCCTCAACTCGTACGCCTTGGTCAAGGAACTGTCCGAAGCCCTTAGCCTCCCCGCTGCTGCATCATTCAAGCATGTCTCGCCTGCTGGTGCCGCCGTCGGAATCGAACTCGACGATACAGAGAAGATTGTCTACGGCGTTGAGGACTTGAAAGAACCTCTGACCCCTCTAGCAACTGCTTATGCTCGTGCTAGGGGTGCCGACAGGATGTCCTCGTTCGGTGACTTCATCGCCTTGTCTTCTCCCTGTGATCTTGCCACCGCGAAGATAATTTCGAGGGAGGTCTCAGATGGTATCATCGCTCCTGGATACGACAAAGACGCTTTTGAGGTGTTGAGCAAGAAGAAGGGTGGAAAATATTGTGTCTTGCAGGTTTGTGTGTTTGCTGGCCAATGTTTCATTTACGCGGTGTTGAGAAATGTGTGATTAGATCGACCCGAACTACGTCCCTGAGGAAGTCGAGACACGACAGGTGTATGGAATCCATCTCTCACAGAAGAGGAACGACGCCAAGATCAACTCGCAGTTGTTCAACAACATTGTTACCCAAAACAAGGATGTAAGTTGCTCTTTGCACGATGAAATCCTTCTTCTCCATTCTGATCGTGGTTTTAGCTCCCAGAGGAGGCCGTGCGGGACCTGATCGTTGCCACGCTCGCCCTCAAGTACACCCAATCCAACAGCGTATCCTACGCATACCGCGGGTCGATCATCGGCATCGGGGCCGGGCAGCAATCTCGCATCCACTGCACCCGTTTGGCGGGATCTAAAGCCGACTTATGGTGGCTCAGGCACCACCCCAAGGTCCTCTCTCTCCCCTTTAAAAAAGGCGTCAAACGCGCGGACAAGGCGAATGCCATTGACCTCTACGTCAGTGGTGAGGTCCTCGAAGGATCTGAGAAAACGCACTGGGAGGGCCTTTTCGAAACTGTCCCTGAGTCCTTGGGCGATGAGGAGAGGAAGGAGTGGGGGAGGAAGTTGGACAAGGCCGCATGTTCGAGTGACGCTTTCTTCCCATTCCCCGATAACGTGCATCGAGCGAGGAAGAGCGGTGTGAAGTACTTGGCCGCTCCTAGTGGAAGTGTCATGGATCAGGAGTGTATCAAGGCAGCTGACGAGCATGGAATGGTGTTTGCGCATACCTCGTTGAGATTATTCCATCACTAAGGTGCGGTTTCCTTACGCTTTTCCTTCTGAGGGTGTTGCTCAAAGGTTCCGGGACGGAAAGATACAGGTATCTAGATCTAGGATAAAGGTTGTGACGTGTTTTCCGTGAGGGGGTGCCAGAGTTGCTTCTTCATGACAAAAATAAAAAGGTCCGTCTAGAACCAGTATTGAGTGTGAATAAAGAAACCGTGTTTTTTCAGACCTTGTCTGGGCCCAGGATGAATAGTATCGTGTCACACCGGAAGAATTTGAGCGTCGGCAATTCCGCCTACGGAAATACGCCGATCGCCTGACGAGTGTCTTTAGCGGCGTATCCCTGTTGTCCGCCCTCCCAGAGATGATGAAGTCACGAAACATATGTGCATACATATGGCTGTCTGATCTTCGAATTCGTCGACCCTGATGTATGGTCACTCTGATCACCGTCAAGTTGACCACCAGACCACCGGGGAGGTTCTTGTGCCATCGGATGGTCCCCGTGCAACGATCTGGGCACATGATTCCAACCTTAAACAACGCTTCTGAAGGTTGGGTCGCCCCGTTTGGAAAGGAAATCTTCCATGTGGCTGTTACGAGAACCTTTCGTACGTGAGTCACATTGAAAAGAGGACGTCTCGTGAAGATCGCTGATTCGTTTGGGAAATTTCATCCCTGGCCGTTTGAATCGACTCTGCTGGTGCGCATCTCTAGTTCGCTCTAGCCTCTTGATTCGTTAAAGCGTCCGACTGCGTCACCAGGGAACCGCGGTCCAGGCATTCACTGACGGACGCGGCGGGAATGGTCTTTATTGGAACGACAAGGACCACAATGGGTGCGTAGACGGACGTATATATATATATACTTTGCAGTGGTTTATGATGGATGACGGGGAATGCCATGAGTGGTGGGGGAAGAGGAGGGAACCGTGGAACATCGTGGGAGTAAATGGGAAGTTGGGGTTCGAAAAAACGAAGAGAAGAAACGAAGAGAAAAAAAAAAAGAAAAAAAAAGAGGGGAGGATTGCAAGGGGGAGAGCAAATTGGATGATAGATGGATGGTGGCGGTGATCTAGAAAAAACACAACATGCACATACAGCATACACATACATACATACATAAAAAGCGTGCAAGCAGGAATGAATCCCAAACCAAAGAAGGAAAGGAGAAAAATGGGGGAAGCGACCACGACATCAGAACATGCCCGTGGGGAGTTGAGATACGGTTTTAATCCGACAAGGGGGTGGTTGAGTTGGGGCGAAAGCGTCAAAAGCGTGAGGAGGCGTGAAGTTCATGAAGGTGTGTTCGTACCCGACTCGAGGAGAGAGGGAAGTGAGCTCCACGTCGCATATATCCGCTTCGAAAGGTGAATCCAAGGCAGATCTGACTCCGTTGGTGGTTTCCCCGTTGTCAGGACCGCGATCGGCAAGTGGGGAGCGTTCTTCTCTAACGTTTTTGGAGGATTTGACGGCGCCTACGGGGTGCCGTTGAGTCTTGATGGTGGTGGAAAATCCCGAACCAATGTCGACACTAGCGTAATCACTAGCTCCGGCATCGATGTCCCCCACGCTCGTGTTAAGAATCGTGCCCCGACGCCGGTCCGATTCTGAATCCATCGGAACCCCTTCCCCAATGTCACCATCAAGGGGAACATGTGAGGACCCTGACGCTGATCCAAACGTGGAATTCAAAGCGTTTCGGTCCTGGCCACACTGAACCCCCGGAACCCCGTTTGTTCCAAACAGCTGTCGCACTAACAGTATCTGGAGCCCAAAGTCGAGGTCCTTTATCGAGTCGATATCTTCACGGTTTCCAGTATAGGACGGGGGCGGCGAAGATGACGAATTAGGGAAATCACCAAATGTGGTGGCGTAAAGGCCTCGCTTGCGAACCGATTCGGAGTAATAGTCGGTGATGTCCACGTCCTCCCTATCTTTTGAGCCTGGAGCTGGGGGGCTCAAAGCTTGGTTGGGACCGGAGTGAAACGAATGCCGACGGTGGTTCTCGAAAGCGGACGAAGATGAAGACAGGGGCGACGGGGAATGTCCTGAGGAAGGCGAAGAAGCCATTGACGAGGGGGAACGCCTAGGGGGTGACAGGAAAGCAGACATGTACGACTCAAGTCCGGGGGATCTGGACTTGCTCGTGCCGCCCGAGGAAGTCGTAGTCGCAGACGAGTTGGAAGTCGAGCGCGAAGCGATAGAATGAGTTCGCTGGAGGATTTTCCTACGAAGATCCCCTCCCTCCCCGACTTGTAGGCTGTCCGGGAGCTGGCCGGGGCTTTGTCTGGCCTTCGTCGAGGAGGAACGTTTGGTGTACCTCGTACTTGCGCGGTGCATGACTGTCCTGTCCAGATGAGCGTGGGGGTCAAGCCGTGGTGTACCACCGGAACGTGGGGGGTGGACTAAGAGGACGCTAGAGAAAGTCACGGTCAATATCAAGATCTGATTGGTGCTTTCCCACGTTCGCTACGCCTCCCGATTTTGGAAGGTCCGCAGGCTATGATCTCAGTGGGTTCAGGGTTTTGGTATTGCACCAGCGATATGTGCTTTACGAACCACGAATACTACAACTACCAACACGATAGATGAAGGGGCTAATGTCCCATGGTCTTCCTCTCCTCTGCCCTCTCCCGTTCCAGGTCTCGCCCCCAGGATTGCACTTCTGGGTGGCGTAAGAGTGGGAGGCTGCTATCAAAAAATGGTTGCAGGGATGCGGCTCCACCAGATCGTTCGTATTCGAGCGCTAGACCTGGCAGTCAGTAATCTGAACCAATTCTTGAATACCCGGGGGACCTTGGCTAGCCATCTCGAAACGATCCAAATCTATGGCAAATGTCCTGTTAGGACAGGAGAAACCAACAGGCCGGTTCCTCATACCTTTCACAAAACGAGCTTCTGGAGTCAACTGGTCCTCGTACTCCTGAGAGGAAAAGTGGACATAAGTTTCAGCATTATCAGCGTAAGGAATAGCCGTACCTGCCAAAGTGCTTCTATTCGCTGAGCGGCGGGGCCGTTATGGAGCATCTCATGGACGAAGTTGTGCATAGCTTCCTGTCGCTCGGGGGAGCGCTTGATCTCACCATCAGACGATGGAACTGACGCAACTTACCGCTTCTAATCTGCGTTTCTCTTCCTTGGGGATATTTTCCCGTGGGGCAATGTCTCCAACTCCAATTGTTTCTCGGTCCCGGCACCTGAGTACGTGAGGGAAGAGACGACTCACCCTGGGCCTCGGCGAGGTCGTGGACAACCGCCAACATCACGCATCTTGCCGGTTGGTGTTGTTAGTCCTACCCGAAGCCATCGGATGAAGGAAAACGCGGACTTGGGGATATCGAGTGTCTCGTCTGTGCAACACAGGGCCAATACAGCCATCCTGTACATATGGTCCGAAATACTGTTAGAGGGTTCTCGGTCAATTAATATCATTAATCGGGTCAAAACCGTCGAACCTTTCTGGGTTTGGGATCTAATGGGTGTTATCCACGACCCATGCAACGAGGGGAACTGCCCAAACCTTATTATCTACCCAGCCTGTGCGCTTTTGGGTCTACTGGTGATAACCAATAAACGTTGATCCTGCATCAGATGTTGCGATGAAATCGGAAATCGCACCTTCAGCCTTTCGAGGATATGGAAGAATGCGAGTCTATCCATGGGCTCGTTTCCGGTCGATTTGTGTAAAGGGGGGAACGTTCGTCTGCTCGACATTATTGGACGCGGTTTCTACCAAAGCGTGCTAGGGAACCAGAAGGTTTCGGAAGGGGCTTGGCGCGGTCCTGCGTTTAATACCAGTTAGAACCGGGGTGGGTGGGCGGTGTGGTCTGGGTGAGGCCGGGTTTTGGGTGTTCGGTCGGTCGAGCGGGCGTCGTGATCAGACTCGGGCCCAGAACCGGAAATTCGAAACGTGACCAGATGATTGTGTGACTCTCCCTTAGCCCCCCTCGACGGCAACAGACTTTGGTAGCGTTCCTCCTCAATGGTGGCAAGATTTCTCAACCGCCCCCGACGCTTTGCCGCGCCTGCGACATTCCGAAGTTCACCAACCCACCCACACCACTTCGCCGTCTCTCTGAGGGAGTCCATGTAGTGAATGAAGATTCCTATCGTCCGGCGTTTTGCCATTGGATATGCAACAAGGGTCGGTAAGACCCTGTTCGTATCACTCCCGAAGTTAGTTTGATCTTTTCGTCAGAACAGGCGAGGCGGGTGATGCGGTTCAGCCCGGAGCCCTTAGCAAACATTGTGGCACGAGCAGTAAAGGTCCAGGAGTTGTTTCAATTGCTCAAGGTCCGGCGCAGTAACCATTTCGTGTTCTTGTCGCTCACCAACGTGCAGGGTCGTGTAACAGGGTGTTCTCACTCCACTCCAATAATGGGTCAGAAGCCATTTCTCGGATGCAATTGCCGATCGTCGGTGGCACACGCTCTTGACCGCAAGTGAGGCCGCGACGACGGATCTTGTAAGGGTGGTCTTTAACATACCAACCCCCCGTGTCTTCTCCTGGTCCACTGGGTCTTTCTGAGTTGGGGTAGACCTCACCACCTACGAGAAGGCTCCCAGTCGGAAGTTAGACCGCATCTGATCCCGAGCCACAGGTGAGTCTCGCCGTCCGTTGCTCTGCGTTAGTATCTGACCAAATCAGAAATTCCTTGATAACCTACTCTCGAACTGTAGTATTTTCACAGGAAGGATATCGAAGATCATGGCGAAACCCCGGGTTTCCCAGACTTTCTGGAGGCGGTAGCGGTAAATCACTCGGAACTTACCGTGGCGGGGCGTGTGGAGCGGCTGCAAACAACTTGGCTTGCTCTTTGTCGTGGGAGGTTCGCAAACTTCCAAATACATCGTGGTGGTACAACTAATCAATATTAGATGCCGAATATCTCTATCTGTGCTATACCCACAACCGTCGCCCCTGGTCGTACATGACCCTTGAGATTTCCTGTGAACGCGCTTCTATACTACAACTGTCCGAGATCTGAAGCACTCGCGTTTGACCTCTACGGGACATATCCCACCCTAGCTTGAAAAGGTTTGGATACCAAGCTACCAATACATACTGAGGCTCACGCTGAGGGATGGAAACTGCGCGACAGAGACATCGACACGAATGGCACGACGGGCGACCGGGTGTCATCTGCGTGATTCCAGATTACTAAGTACGTGAGTCTGCCCTCGCCACGGCTACGAATCCGAACTCGGGTTTGAGATTCATGCAACAAACACACGGGTCCCCGTTCACATGGAGTCACGGACCATTCTGCACCGCGCCACAACACTCCTTTAACATACATGCGCACCGTGATCGATTGATCAACGAACCACACCCGATATATTGTCTGCTACTGGAGGCCCTCGCAAAGGTCATCGTGCAGCATCGAGACCTAGCCAACTACGAACAGCGCCGCACAAGCCGCACAGGGGGTGCGGCTCGTGCTCGTCTCCG
>Ga0307517_10015161_pt1 | contig 10265 bp, 6 predicted proteins | sample 23_EM_MG_FD_194515 | JGI IMG/M metagenome (GOLD analysis project Ga0307517, IMG submission 194515) | Populus trichocarpa ectomycorrhiza microbial communities from riparian zone in the Pacific Northwest, United States - 23_EM | ecosystem: Host-associated > Plants > Roots > Unclassified | place...
GTTCGTCATCCGTTCGGAACCATTTGCCCCGATCATCCGTTCAGATGCCATTAGTCGAAGCTAATCATTCATTTGTCCCGATCATTCGTTTGAATGACATTAGCCAAAGCTAATCATTCATTTGTCCCGTTCATCCGTTCGGATGTCATTAGCCAAAGCTAATCAATCGTTTGTCCCGGTCATCAATTCGGATGCCGTTAGCCGAAGTTAATCATTCATTTGTCCCGATCATCCATTTGAATGCCATTAGCCGAAGCTAATCATTCATTTGTCCTAGTCATCCATTCGAATGCCATTAGCCGAAGCTAATCAATCGTTTGTCCCAATTCCAGCACACATTTGTCATCAAATCCCAACAGAGTCACATGATTTTAACATGAACACACACATGCATCTTCTTACACAATGCATTCCGGCTAGCCCCATTGTTGTGGTCGACCCTCTACCAAGTTTTATTCTTTCCATTTTATTCATTATCCTTAGTTAGATGCTCTAGAAATTGGCCTTATTTCGTCTTTGTTGCTTGTCCTCTTAGTTGTTTTCAGTTTCCTTTACAATTAGCCTAGGAGGTTTAGGTCATTTTTTCTTAGGGATCCTTCATCATTTTCAATTCTGGGTTAGAAGAATAAGAAGGAAAAAGGAGACTACATGACCCATACCTTTCAAATCTAAATAGGTCTGGACAATTTGGTAGTATTTTCCCTCTCTCTTTCTCCCATTTTTCCCCTTCTTCTTCCTCTCTCGATTCTCTTTTTTTCTGTCAGTTTCATCCCATCCGTTCCAGCCCCCTTTCCTTCCCCTTAAGTAGCTACTCAGCCTTCATTCACGATCTCAACTCTCTCTCACATGTTCAAGAGGTATCCTTTACTGGTTTTGGTTTGATTTTTCATTGGGAAGAAGGAGGAAAAGAGAGACATGCAGCTGCTGCAGATAGACTTTGGGAAGAGGAAGGGTCACCTCCTCTCTCTCCTTGCATTTATACTTCACATAAACTAAGGTGAGGTGTTTGGGGTTGGGTTAAAGGTGTTCTTATCCGTGTGTTGGTCTGTTTAAAACCAGTTTTACCCCTCCCTCTTGGCTCTTTAAGATAGCCTAAATGCTTTCCTAACTTTCAATTAAACTGAGTCGCTGCCAATTCAGAAATCGACAGCGGCGGCGGGGTTGTTTAGACCCTCTTTTTTTTTAAGGTGTTTACAATATAAATAAATGAGAAATCTCATAATGGATCATTTGTTCTCTCTTTAAATCCTTGGAAAAAAATCAATTGCTTACATCATTGTGGAAATAGACGAGCAATCTCATAATAAATCATTTTTCTCTCGCTTTAACTCCTTGAAGAAAAAGTCTTTGCTCACTTTATTGCAGAAATAGATAAGCAATTTCTTATTAGAGTTGTTGAGTTAATCAAATTTTATGTTAGGAATAATAAATGTTCATGTATCTAGGCCCTAACATAAAAATTGACTTTCAAGGTATGTTGTTGACACCCTGCTAAGCATATTTTATCAACATATGAAGATGATTAAAAAAATGTTTTTAAGAAAAAAAATTCAGAATGGTATGTTTATCTCATTCACACACTCACATCTTTATTTGGTCAAATAAAGGGATAGTCTTTCATGAATGAAGATTGACCATTGATGTAAGTATCTCTTTTCAAAATTGTCAATTATGAGTGTTTTAAGCTAAAAATTAGCTTACCTTATTAAGGTCTACATATTTGAATGATGTGGATATTATTTTGTTTTTATCAAATGTAAGAAATTGTATAGATCAAAAGTGAAACAGAGCTGGAAATCAATAAGTCAAGATATACCGACATGAATATTCAAGCGAACAAAGGGAACAGGCTCCCTTAAACAAGCAAATACAACCGAAAAGGGAATAGGCTCCCTGAACAAAAGGACAAAACCAGCAAACAACAAAATCTACAAGCAGACGCCATACAACCATTAATTAAACTCCAACATCCAAGAATACAATCAGTAGCAAACCAATCAAGCATCCTACCACTAAAGCTGCAACTCTAAGGCTAGGCCCAAGGGGCCCTCCAAAAACAGAATAATCAGTAGAAGATCTGCAGAAAGCAACAAAATCTCCAACAATCCAAACTCTGCATTAAGTAGCAACCAGACATAACAAACAGTTAGGAACATCGCCCTAACAAAACAGGCAAGCACCAGCGAATCCAGCGCCCAGCCAAGCCGCAAGCCAGCCTCAACTTCAATAGTAGGAGATTGGGTCTCAACTCAACCAGCTATTATATGCGAAGCCAGCAGCTAGGAGAAAATAAGCAGGCACCCACAGAGGACAAGGGTCAAAAAGAGGCTAATATCCAGACCAAAAGGCACACCAACCAACTACTACTAGAACATGAAAGCAGCTGATAGATCTAATAGGCATTGCACCAGCATCAGCAACGCTACAGCAAGGAAACCAGAGAGAACCATGCACAGCAAGGCCATAGGCAAAAGCTAAAACCAGCGACTCTGCACCTAATAAGGAAACAGACCTGCAGAAGGCAACAACAGAGCAACAAAACCAGCCAGTACTACCAGAACATGGAAGCAGCTGATAGATCAAACAGGCATTGCACCAGGCATTACAACACTACAACAGGGAAACCAGAGAAAACCAGGCATAACAAGGCCACAGGCAGAAGCTGAGACTAGCGACTCTGCAACAAATAAGGAAACAGGACTGCAAAAGGCAATAACATAACAACAAAACCAGCAAAAGGCAAAGCAATCCCAAGCTAAATATTCACAAGAGATTTTTAAAATAATAAGTGGTTCGAAGAAGGTTTTTGGGTTTCAAATAAGGTCTTTAAACAACTAAATGACATGTTTTAATAGGGAAAAGCCAGTTGAACTTATCAATAACAAGGAAAGAAATGTGATTTGATATGACAGAGCCTTTGTTAAATATTGCATTATTATATCTGTTTTCACCATAAGCTTCAGTCAAATCAATTCTCTTTTTCTGTCATCTTGACTTAAAGTCCTTGTTTTGCCCATTTCTTAGACAAAACCTTTCATCTCTTTTCTCTCTTGATATCCCTGATAATCTCTTCAACACTCATTGAAAATCTTCTTTTTAATCTTGCAATCTACATCGTTCTAGAAAAATGGTAAAATGATTGTATCTTGATCTAACAAGAGAATATGTCAGATCTTGTATGAGGTTAAAAAGCAAGAGTTTTGATATTTTTTGGAAACATTATTGATGAGTGTTATGTTAATTTATAAAGGGTCGACATAAGATGAAAGCACAAAAAAACCTGTACCACCTTCTTCAATCTCCTCGGATGAATAAGAGCAGGAGACCTCATCTCCTAAGAAAACCCTTGTTCAGCCTTCCAATATTCAAAAGACTAATAAGAAAGGAAAAGTCGTGGCCAATTCATTAAAACTTGAACCATATTTTGCTAAGATGTAGCGTTTCACCTCACTAGAGGCAAAAAAAGGCATACAAGACCAATTTCTCAAGGAAGAATGTGTTGGGAGAATGTGAGGTATCTATAAGTGATTTATCTAATACTGCCTTTTCTTTCATTGAAGAAATTTTAGAAAAAAAATAGGAAAAGTTGACTGAAGGGGCACTTGCTCCTTATATGGAAATTGAGAGGGAATTTTATGCTAACTGTGACTCGTTTGACTTAGATGAAAAGTCAATAACTTTCCAAGAGAGGGGTTAAACCCTTACCTTATCCCTTTCTATCATTGGAGACTTGTATGGCATGCCTAATATCAGTAATTCAGGTTTTCCTTTCAAAGGAACTAAGACACCATCTAAAACCTAAATGAGTGATTTGTTTATAAGACCTAATGGATCTAAATGGACCGTGAATTCACAGAGGTAACCTATGAAAATAGTCGCACCCTATAAATTGTTAGCAAAAATTATCCTAACCAACTTATGGCTAATTGCTAGACACACAGAACTAACTGTTGAAAAGACACAATTCATGTATGCAATTACGACTGATATACCCATTCATCTTGCTACATATATTATATATGTGATTCAAAAAGCTCTCTCTGATAAGGAATCAAGTTTGCCCTTTAGGGGTCTGATAACTAGAGTAGCTATTCTAGTTAAGGTTCCCTTGACAGATATTGAATCCACAGTGAAAATGTTTGGCAAAATTTATGTTATAACTATTGTGAAATTTGAATTTGTGGTTAGCAAGAAAAGACCTTTTGCTGATGAGTCCACCTTATCTCAACCAAAGTTACCCTTAACTAGCCTATTACTTCCACTTATCATGGATCAATTACAGTTTTTAACCAATAAGTTTGATAGTTTTATAAGAAGGTGAGATCGAAAGGCTAAAAAAATTAACAAGTTGCTCTCTAATATCCAACATGATGTGGTGCAAGTTAATGACAGACTTGTACAATTGGGGTAGGATGTTAAGCAAATTCATCATACAGTTGTGGGAGATGTTGATGATGAAAACCTTGATTAGTGCCAAATCAAGGGGGAGATACATGGATTATGGTGCTGTTGATGCTGATATTTGTCTGTTCTTGTTGTTATTGATTTTAAATTGATTTTAATGGTCTGTAATATTTGGGATAAGTATAGGACCTTTTTATGTTATGGCTGTATGCAATACTTTTAATTTAAACTTCATGCATACACACAATTATCTAAATAACTATTTAAATTTTTTACATTAAAGTACTTTTTGAGCATTTTATGAACTGTTAGCATGATGCATCTTATGAACTGTTAAGAATACTAACAATTGAGTGCCTGCAGCTAAAGAGAGAATTTAGAGAGAGATGCTCTCCTTTTTTCTCCTCGTATAGGCGTTCTGCAGCTCCTAAGTTCCTATTTTGGGTCTCTTCCCTTGGTTCTGGCCTTATGGCCATCGAGATTCAAAACTTTTTATCTTTCTTCTCTCGGTTTAAACAACCATTCCAAGAGAAGCCTTCGATTAACTTTTACCAAAACCTTTTGTTCTGTCTCCCCCAGATCTCAAGTATCCAAACCCCAATACCCTAGTTAGAGTGTTTTTTGCTGAGGATGCCCTTGATGGATTTAGGGCTGAGAATGCGTCTCCTTCTACAAATTATATTCTGGTGAAGGATTTTCGAGCTGACCTAGTCGGCTTCACCTTCTCTAGCATGGAATTGAACTTTGCTTGTATCAATTGGGTCTCTTCATTTAGTGCGAAAGTGCAGATTTCCCCTGATGTTGTTGGGGTCACCTCTACCATTCATCCACGGACTGATGACCTAGTTGATGGTGCTCATGGATGTCTTTCTAGCTCAGGTATGGTACTGTTCACTGCTTGCAGCTTGAGGTCAATTGTTTATCTGCTGTTTAGGTACAGAACCTTTGCTCAAACATGGACATACCTAGTGTTCGCCCTATTGGGGTTTTTTTATCCTCTGGTGTTGTCACTCATTCTTAATCCTCCAATCTTGGTTTCGGGATCTGGAATGTCTGGTTCGTTATCCCTTGCTGCTTTGGTTATTGGCTTAAGCTTATGGAGTTTTCTGTTGGAGCTTTGGAAAGAGGTAAGTCTCTTACCCCTCTATGATTTCCTGCTGGTATATCAGAGGCTTTATTGCCTCTAAACTAACATGAGGCTTTTACCTCATGTAGTCTGGTTACTTGGTGTTACTGTTTGCTGTGAAGTTGTTTAATGTGGTTATTCTTTGTCTCGCAAAGCTTGCTTTTGCAGACAGTTGTGTTTGTATGTTGGTGCCAAAGAGTTTGCTTAGTTAAATTGTTGGACATAGATTGATCTCTTTCTATTTCCTTTTCTGCTGGTTGGGTTTTTGGGCTCTTGGAGTGATTATGGTGTTTGTGCCTTCATTACGAGCTGATGATAAGTTTGGCTAGCTTGGTGTCCATAACTGACTGTGCTATCAACCTTCTCTTTGTTGTTGTGTTGTTGTTGTCGTTTATCATGTCTCTTGCAGGATGTTTTTGGTTTGCTAGAGTTGTTGTGGTCCTTGACTTTTTTCTCTAGCTTGTTGCTTCTCGCTTAATGCTAGGTTGGTTTGTGTGTTGTTGAGGTTCTCCTATCAGGGTTGCCTTTGGGTTTTCCTTGTTGGATTCATGTCTGTTATTCATTCCTGCTGTGTTGAAGTGGTTGTTAGTGTATTGCGACTACTCCTTGGTCTGTGATTGACGTCCTTGTTACTTAGGGGTCTCTCCTCCCCTGCATGTTCCCCTGTTATTGGGTGTGCAGGTTGTAGCTTTCGTTAGCTTGCTATTTTATTATATTGCAGGAGTGACTTGGTTTGATGGTCTTCTCTGTTGGGTGGTGGTTGTTGGCTGATTGGTCTCAGTACTTCCCTGCATGATCTTTTATTTGGGAGGTTTGCTATTGCGTGGACTCTGGTTCCCTTGTTGGGTTTCTGTTTTGATAGCTCATTCCTGCTGTGTTGAATTGGTTGTTGGTGAATTGAGGTTGCTCCTTAGATTGGTGATTGATGTCCCTATTACTTAGGGGTTTTTCCCCCTCTGCATCTTCCCCTACAGCTGCTTAGATTTGTTAGCTTGCTACTTCATCTTATTGCTGGAATGGTCTTGGTTTGATGGTCTTCACTGTAGGTGGAGGCTGCTTCAGGATGCTAGCTAGTTTGTTCATTTATGCTTGTCTGCTATAAATTGGTTTTGGTTAGTTATACTTATTTGAGCTCTTATGGGCCACTTTGTGGCTGTGGTTGTTCCCACTCTATGACAAGGGTTTTTTCTTATTGCTGCTGGATGTCTACTTCCACACTAGAGTCTGCTGAAAGCCATAGCTTTCAGTATGTTCGGTTGCATGTTATGGTTGTCTTACTGCTAGTCTTCTTCTTAGTCTCGGTGCCTCCCCCCTTATATGGGAGCTGGTTGGGCTCCATCTTGCTGTATATATTGTCCTGGGTGTTGCTGCCTTGGTACATTTTGTATGCTATTTTGTTGTTTGTTTGGTATTGCCGGCTTGTATACTTGCAGGTTGTTCATGTTGTTGCATGTGTCTATTGGTTTGCTGGTTGGGTAGCCTGTTGCTACTATTTTGGAGTAAGCTGCTGAAATCCCCTTTGCTGGACTGGATGCCTTACGGGAGTTGTTGCTCCCTCTCTGTCGTGCATGTACATAGGTTCAGGCTGCTACCTGCAGCGACGTGTGTCCTTGACTAGCTACTGTCTGGGCTATTTTTGGTTATTGTGATCCCTCTTATTTGTTTGTTTGAGGGTTGCTCTGTGGAGATGTGTTTAATAGCCATATCCTATGTGGTTTCGCGCATGTTTGCTGATTTTGTTTAGCTTGCTAGATTGTTATTTTTGTATCAGGGAGCATGTTCCCTTCGCTTATTCAAGGGAGCATGTTGCCTTTGTTCGCTTATATGTTCATGCCTGTATATTCTGACTTGCTGGTTTCCAGCTTTGTTTCACTTTTTGATCTATACAATTACATACATTTGATAAAAAAAAAAAAAACACTAACAATTGTTCTCATACTAATTGATTGTGTTTGCATAATTTTTTGTTTGATCTGAACTTGATGCTTACTAATTCATTTTTGTATGTTTTGTCACAAATCAGGCTAAAACAAGAGATTGTAAATGTCGCTTTGTTGACTTAGATTAGTAAAGATTTTTTTACGGTTGGTAAAAAGATAATTAGGTTAATATGGAAGTTTATCAAGATTAATTAGCATTATCTTCTCTGTAATTATTTTGATTATTTAAGAGATAAGTTCATATAGCGTAGAAAACATTATCTGAAGATAACTTTATCAGTTTTTTTGTAAAACACGTGAGCAGTCTATTACCAACATGACAGGCTAGGAAACTTGAAAATTATCCTTATCCATATCACATAAGACATGTATATAAGGAAGATTAAGTCTAAAGAAATGTGTGCTTCAAAAGAGAGTTTCAAAATGTAAAAGCATCAATTATATTGAAGCAAGTGTGCCAACCAGCTAAGCATTTTACACAGAGTTTCGCAAGATATACTTTTGACACTGAGCAGTGTGTAGGAAATTCAGGAGAATTAGTCCTGAAGAGTTGGAGAGCCTGCAGACTCCTAGGAGGAGTTCCTATGTGAACTGTTAGCAATTGGAGCTTCTAGTTAGGATGACAACAATTTGAAAATCATTAGATGTAGTGGTAAGCTACTGTGGTAAGAGACATAATATGGTTCATTGTCTTATCAAATAAGGTAGTATAGACACAAAGAGTTGTGTTCAGAAATATGCCTCTTGTAATCTTTCAAACTAGTGAGAAAATTATCTATCCTGGGTTTGGCTGCCCCGGATGGTTTTTTAACTTTTGAAGAGTTCTTCAAAAGGCTTTCCCTTCATAACTAAATACCTTATGCATTTAAGTTTTCAACATTATTTATTTATTTGGTTACTGATTAGTGTTTGCAAAGTGTTATCAGATTATTTATTAATAGGTGGTAAACAGGAAAATGAACTTTCACTCACAAATCTAGTTATGTTGTACATCCTAAAAGTACTAAGATGTACAGAGACTTAAATTAATTTTATTGGTGGCCAAACATGAAGAAAGAAATAGCCGAGTATATAACGAAATATGGTGTGTGTTAACAAGTGAAAATTGAACACTAGAAGCCAATAGACCATAACAATCACTCTTGGTACCTAAATGGATGTAGGAAAACATTACTATGGATTTTGTATAGGAGGGAAATGAAATGATGCCATATGGGTCATCCTAGATTGTCTAACTAAATTTGCATTATTCCTGCCTATGAAAATTACTGACTTAATAGATAAATTGGTGAAGTTGTATGTAAATGAAGTGGTGAGATTATATGGGGTGCCGCTATCAATCATCTTAGATCGAGACCCTAGACTCACTTCATGCTTATGGCCAAGTATCTAGCGTGCTCTGTGGATAAAAATAAATTTAAGCACCATTTTTCATCCTCATGCTAATGGATAGTCAGAAAGAACCATCCAAAGCTAAGAGGATTTGTTAAGAGTTTGCATATTAGAATTTAGGGGCAACTGGAAAGACCATCTTCCACTTGTTGAATTCACTTACCATAACAATTATTGGGCTACAATAGTAATGGTTCCCTACGAGGTCTTGTCTGGAATGAAATGTTGAACCGTAGTTTATTGGGAAGAAGTTGGTGATAGGAAGTTAATTAGGCCGGAGTTGGAGCAAATTACCTTGACAAAAGTCAAAAGCATAAAAGATATAATAAATGGGGCTTAGGACAGAAAACAAAAAGTTATGTATATAATAGAAGAAGGTCCTTTGAGTTTATGGTAGACGACCAAGTATTTTTAAGGTCGCACCTTGGAAAAACATCATGCAGTTTGGAATGAATGGAAAATTAGCCCTAAGGTATATTAGTCCTTATAAAATCATTCAAAGAATTGGTCTTTGACACGACCAAAAGATTGATGTCTTGTCCCAAGTGCAGGAGTGTCAAAGTAATAAATAACCCGGCAAGACCGGGGTCGAACCACAAGGAGGTTAACTATATAAATTATAAATAACAACAACAACAACAACAATAATAATAAGTTAAAGAGAGCTTTGAGATGTGATATTGATGTAAGGATTAAACAAGGATAAAATAATTCTTAAGGTTAGAGGATCCACTAATGGTATTTCAAACAAGTATAGTATAAACTCTTTTTATTACTCAACTGGAAACCACACACAAAGGAGGTTCCAATCGGATTATAAATTGTTAACATGATTACATTAGTTATCTTATTCGAATAATGCTAATACTTGTAAATGTTGTCAGGCATTCATGATTATAACTTATGTTAACAACAAATCAAGTTCCTTTCATAGCATAGGTGTCGGTTATACCATACGGTTGGGCTATGAAAGTGCCAAGTATTTGTTGTACCAAGGGTTATACAACATAAACCTAGATTAACCATTTAACAAGAAAAGTATTAAAAGTGAACAAAATAAAAAATATAAAACATGTTCGTATCAAACATTAAGGTCCATGTTGAGTTTATATTATACTAATTCTTACACCATTAGTGTAACCTTTTCACCTTGACTTGATAAACTTAGCTAAACATAATGAAAGAGAGAAACATAAATAAACAAGGAAAGGAAATGAAAAGCATAAGCAAGAGATTAATATAAGCAAAACTTAAGCATTACAAAATATAAAGAGAGAGCAAGAGCATGATCTTGATCTGAAAACCAAGATGCCTAAATACATGGCAAATGCCTCCTTTTATAGGCTAAAATTCAGAACTATTGATTTGTTGACTAATTGTTGAGTGGGTGGCCACATCTTGAC
>Ga0307517_10015162_pt1 | contig 10265 bp, 9 predicted proteins | sample 23_EM_MG_FD_194515 | JGI IMG/M metagenome (GOLD analysis project Ga0307517, IMG submission 194515) | Populus trichocarpa ectomycorrhiza microbial communities from riparian zone in the Pacific Northwest, United States - 23_EM | ecosystem: Host-associated > Plants > Roots > Unclassified | place...
GAGCCTCCATGTGAGTTTTTTTTTTTTTTTGAAAAGAACAACTCAATAATGTATTTCGACATTTCTTTTGACTGCAAAATGAAAGAAGTCTTGGGCTATGCATGCCTATTATAACAAATAAAATGATACAATAATAAGTTCATCTGAAAAGAATATTTATGAATGTGGTAGTGATTATTTTTTAAAATATTTTTTATTTTGAAATATATTAAAATAATATTTTTTTTATTTAAAAAAATTATTTCTAATACCACCATATCAAAATAATTTTTCAATTTAAACCATCAACCATTTAAAAAAAGTTGTAAAAGCAACCATATTCATGCTCTCTAGTTAGTTAAACCCCTTAACTATAATAGCACATGCAATATTGTTGCCCCTCGAAACTTATTTTAGCTTTGTAAACAATCACATATTCCCCACACCATAGCCTGACGTGGCATGATCTCGAGGCCGAAGCCACGTTGACCTATGTGCCTATCGCCATCCAAATTCGCCGAAGCCACGCTAGAAAACTTGTAGCTCAAGGTACGACCTCGACCTCCAGAGCTTGACTCGAGTCAATCAAAAGATTCCACGTGTCTATTGGACTCTTTCCCCTCGATAAACCCTCAAATACCACGTAATTTCTCTGCAAACTCCAGGCAACTTCCAGTTTTCCTTTCCAGAGACACTCCCTTCCCGCTCTCTCTCTCACACAAATAAAAATCAATCGAGCAATCAAATTCGCCATTTTTAAGGTTTTGAAAGGTAAAAACTATCCTTCTCTCTTTGTTATTTCCACAATTATATTAACTCGATTCATCTTTGCTTCCAAGGTCAACTCTTCTCTGTTTTGTGATTTTTTTAGTGATTTTTCGTGAATTTTGTTTTAGATTTTGTGTGTGGTTTTTTTAGTGTTTCAAAGAAATCATGTTATTTTTTTCTTTTATTTTTTTTTTACTATTTTACACTAACTATTTTCTGGTTCTCGTTTTCTATAGTGATCTTGTTTTTGATTGGTGTACAATTTGAAAAAAATGCGATTCTCTTTTTCCATTTTGTGTGTGGTTTCGTGTTAGGGTTTTGAAAGAAATCGATTTCTGTTTTCTTTTATTGAGATTCTAGTTTGTGTGCGACTTCTTTCTTGTTCTAGATGCTCTGTTTCTTTTTTTTTTTTCCTCGTAAAACGTTACTTTTTCTTTCGTTTTTTTGGTTTGTGATCAGTTCGACTCTTTTGTTTATGATTATTTTTTCATTGGTGTGTAATGTGAAAGTGTGATACACACACATTAAGGGTTTAATCAATACTGTTCTTTTGGGTTTCAAAGACTTTGTAATACTACTTTACTTGGTAAGTTCTGTTCTTTGGCGTTTTACTTGCTCTGTTCTTTTCTTATTTTATCTTTCCTTTGCAGATTTTTTGCTTTTATGGGTTTTCTTTTTAGAGTTTTAGGGTTTTTATGGTGGGTTTTGTTTCTTGATTTTTTGTTTTTTGTATGTTATTATCTGTTTGGATTCTGGGAAAGAAATGAAAACAGGTGAACGGGAAAGAAATGACAAAAAATGAAATTTGTGTCTGTAAAGTGATTAGTTGAACAATGAAAGGAATCTCGGGATTCAAGAAAGCAAATGTGATAATTCGTAGGAGTTTCTTGATATGATTTGTGAATGTATGTGAAGTTATTTTTCACTTTTTTGACTGATTTTGTTTCCTTGATAGTACTTCAAGATGATAAATTCATTTTCTCCTTATTTTAATTTTCTTAGTTGTGATGAAAGGCAATAAATTGGAGTTATGTCGGCTGCCTCTCCGTCACCTTTCTATTCTATATTAAGAAACAAAAATCAAGAATCCCTGATCAACTGTGATGATCTTATTTTCTTTCAATTATTTTTCATTTTTTAAACGGGTCACGGAAAAGGTGTTTAAAGCGTTCATTAGCAAATGATGGTAACAGAAAAGAATATTGGATAATTAAATTTGCAATGATTTGCTAAACTCTTATTTGGGATTTTAAATTTAAGGCATGCTAATAGAAGTTCTTCTGAAGTGCATCACTGTTTCCATTTTCAGTTATTGGATGAGAAGTTTGAAGATTTTTTAAAATTTTGCTGTTTTTTGATATGCTCAACTCAGAAGGAAGTTTTGGAATTCGTAAGCAAGTTATTGATGATGTTTAACTCAAGGTCTGGCTGTGATGAGAAAAAACACGAAAACCTATGAAATTAGACCCTCTTTGTGTTGAAGAATGAAAAGTTCTTATATTTTTGGTATCGTTTATATTTATGAATGTATATGTTATTTGTTTCTTCCTTTTTCGTAGAACTGATTGGCTGCTTCATTTGATCATAGATAATGGCTGATTTGGAGGAATACCAAATGGAAGAAATTGATGATGACCCCATCCATGTCATGTTAGAAGATGAGGGCACACATGACATGGTATGTTCCGTTGAGCTTATTATTAGATGTAATGTTAATGTCTTGATGACAATTGCGTGGTTTCTGTTTTGTCACTTTTCTATTGGTTTCTGTTTTCTTAAGAAAGTTAACACTGCCTTGGCTAGAAGGTGGAGATAAAAAAGGCCTTTAAACTAGTTTGGAGACATAGTTAGAAACAGTGTAGCTTACTTCAGACTCAAGTATTTCGGGCTCAGTATCTATTTGAAATAGTGCATTGTCATTGTCATGACCCTCGATTTGAGGGATGGTGATAGCATTCCTTTTTCTTTTCTTTTCTTTTTTCTTTTTTTTTTGTCAGAAGTAATTGGACATGTGATCAGTTTACTAATTTTTATATAAATCTCTGAAATGCATGTGGGGCCATGTAATCTTTCATGTGATGTAAAACCTTGCTTCCCTTTCCATGTTAGATTTAGATAGTATTTGTTAATGTGATAGTGGATTGCTTTTTTAAATGTTTTTTGTTTGAAAATAAATTAATTTTTTTTTATTTTTTTTAATATTAGCATCAAAACGATTTAAAAACATAAAAAAATTAATTTTTAAAAAAAATTGAAAAGCAAGGTAACACCTCAATAACAATCAGACTCTTATATGATTACATAATACATTACTTGAGCCTTGTGGTCCCTCCTGATCCTGACACGTGTCTCTTCATTTATGCTTAATTGTTACAAAAAAAAAAGAGGCTTTCTTTTGTATATTGCTTGTCGTTTTGGTGGTTTTATGGAGACTAGATATTAATTCAGCTTTTCCATCTTCATTCGCAAATCCTTTCATAACTGTTCTTTTCTTTGTTTGCAGATTCCAACTTATTCATACAAGTCCAGTTCTTACAAGAGTTCAGCAAGCTGTGCTAAATTTCCTGGTCACGTAAAGCAGGAGGACATAAAAATTGAAGATGTTGTTAGGCAGTATGCTCTTTGTTTCCTTCCAGCCAAGTCAATATGCAGGTTCAAGACTGTTTCTAAAGAGTGGCTTAAGTGGATAGACAGTCCTTTTTTTTCCCACAAGCAGACCAACCACTTCAAGCATGTTTCTGGTCTTTTCTGTCAGTTTCCTGGCGAGAGTCCCTCCTTCATATCATTCAATCCAGTTGCTTATGGCGTTTCTAGCCCCACTCTCCGTTTCTTGCCTGAACCTATTGATGTCCGAACCTCTTGCAATGGATTACTTGGCTGCCAAAGCCGCCTTGGAGATAATGCTTACTACATTTGCAACCCCGTGACTAAGGAATGGAGGGTGGTTCCAAAGCCAACTTTATATCATGGACCTGAAACAGCCATAGCACTTGCCTTTGAACCTGATGCACTCAAATTTGGAGCGCAATATGAGCTTGTCTGTGCAGTCACTCTACCAGATAGGGCAGCTCTTCTGTTTGAAATATACTCTTCAAGGACAAACTCTTGGAGAGTATGCACAGCTATGTGCTTGGAGCTGGATGCTCTGCCTCTTAATGGCGATGGTTTCTACATCAGAGGATTTGTCTTTTGGGAAACCCAATCAGGTGCAGTTCTGGGTTTCGATTGTAAGGAGGAAGAGTATGGAATTCTCAGTCTCCCACCTAGCAGCAACCCGACAGGTGCTTTGACAGAGTTGCGGGGGGAGTTGTGCTACCTTCTGCCTCACAAAGAAGATGACGCATGGTCAATTGAGGTCTACGGAAATATGGACATGAGCCTGAGGCGTGTAATTCGTCTTCATTCTGAGGTTTTGGGTCATCTTGTAGATGGACAGTGCCGGGCTTTGGCATTTGTGAATGATGACACAATGATCATTGCTCTTGGGATGAAAGTGATTGCTTATCATGTAAGAGCACATAAGATGGAGCGGGTAAGTGATGCCAGGACTGATGGTTTTGTGAAGTATTTGCCATACGTGAACAGCCTTGCACCCGTGGGCCCTTTCATGCGCGACACAGCTTTGTATCCGTGAGATTTCCACAAAGACTCTCTGAACCTGGATTGCTGATTCCAGGATGGATGTCTCAGGACTATCGACTATTAATATTCTTTCTGTTTTTGTGAATTATCAGACATGACTTCTGCTCAAACCGAGAATACGGTGGAAGCTAAACATAGAATTTCCTTTTGAATTCCAATTCTTCCGTGGGATATTTTGACCTTGTGCTGGAGCTTTTAAAGCATGATTGAATGATGCAAATGATTTTCTTTTTTGATCTGCTGTCACTGTTGTGAAGGGTTAAACTTGTGAATTCAAGCTAGTTATGATGGAATTTCATAAATGCTATCACCTTCCATTTTCATACGCGTTCTGTTATGGTTACTGATTGCCTTATTCTTTGATGATGCCCTTTCGCAAATCGTTGAGTTTTGTTATTTGATAGAAAAAGAACGAATGCAAAAAGAAAGGTGTAACCATATGTTTGTTTCTAGGGAAAGAAAGCTAAGAGATTTTCCTGACGGAAGTTCAGCGATTATCCTGAAATTGTTTTCTGAAGTTCCTGTGGGCTTCAAAGTTGAAAGATTGGTTCGTTGTCTTTACATCTACCTTTTCTAATCATGTAATGCATTTGTACCTTTTTTTTGTAACTACAAAGCAGCAGCAGCATCGGCTAGAGTTTTATCGAACGCACCTCAATACTAGTACTTCGTATCTCGCATCGACTGCTAATTCAATGCTTGGCTTCCTATAGATTTAATAAACGATGACAGGGTATGAAGCAAATTCCTATATATCTTCGGGGAAAATCATGGCCGGAATAATCTCACTAGTCATATAGCAACTACAATTCCAAAGGCTCCCATGAAAAGTAGCTGCCTACAGGATATCGTGCTTTGCTGATTTTGCTAGAATGAGTTTTCACCAAATGCGTGCCTTGTTATTCTTTGACTTCATTTATTTTTTATTTTATAATTAATCATGCTTCTGCTTGGATCAACTGTAGCTTATCAAAATGTTTTGTCTCCGACGTTGTGCTTCTTACAAGTGTGAAGACAAGCATCAATCAAGAAATGGTAAAAAAAAAGAAAAAAGGTGGCAGAGACAGTAGGGGAGAGAGAGAGAGAAGTCCACCTTTGTAGGAGGTTTACAGGTATCTACCATGCAACCCCTTTTCCTTCTCTTTTCTTTGAGATCCTACCCATCTTCTTCATTCAGGTAATTTTTTTTCCAGTTTGTAATATCATTCTCCATTCACTGGAATTGCAAAGTTTGCGACAAAAAAAAAAAACACATCATGAAATTACAGGGGGGTCAATAGAAGGAAATGTTAGAAATTAAATGCCATAATTCCATAAGATCTGATCATAGGAAATGAGAAATAGTGAGGCCTCTAAATTGGAGTCGTTTTGAAGACATGAAGGTGCATGCTTGAAGGAGAAAATTTATGATCATGCTTTGTCGGAGCAGCCTAATAATACCATACTACAAAAAATAAACATCCTTGTTCTGTTTTGTTATAGTTCTTATGTTAGAATATATGTTTTGATTCATCATCTCTTGATTGCTTCTGATCCTGTCATTAATATTTTCAGGGATCCTAAAATCTTGAGACGAGCAGTCTGGGGGATTCGTGGAGTTTCCGGCGTGTAACGCTAAATAACCTTTTGGCCGGAAGTTCTTCATGAGATAAAGAAAAAAAGAAGAATGTCTTCAACCCCTGATGCTCCCTCGCCAGATTCTGGCTCCCCCCCTCCTCCACCAGCGTCACCACCACCTGAGAATTCAACATCTGCACCCCCACCTCAATCGGATACTCCACCACCAGATACATCATCTCCTCCTCCACCATCTCCACCACCTCCACCAGCGTCACCACCACCTGAGAATTCAACATCTGCACCCCCACCTCAATCGGATACTCCACCACCAGATACATCATCTCCTCCTCCACCATCTCCACCACCTCCACCGCCAACTAGTGATTCTCGTTCTCCACCATCTCCACCCCCTCCTAAACACAGAGAAGATGCTTCGCCACCTCCTCCACCCCCTCCTAAACACAGAGAAGATGCTTCGCCACCTCCTCCACCAAGTTCAGAAAACTCACAACCAGCACCTCCAGATTCATCAAATAATGGTGGAGGACTTACTTCAGATCAGATTAAAATTGTAGTTGGCGTGGCAGTTGGTTTCGGTATATTCCTTATTGCCTTGATTTTCATCTGTGCATACTGTTCGCGCAAGAAGAAAAGAAAAAATAGGCATTATTATGGAGAAAATCCTCAAGGAGGTACATATGTTGTTTCACCAAACCTTATGTTTTTGTAAATCATTTTTATCACCATTGATTACTGTTAGGGAGTTGTCTGTGTTTGAGGAGATGTGTGGGCTCTCGCATCTGTGTCGGGTTTGTGTCTGCACTATGAGAGCTTACACATAAAACAAGACTCATCTCCAATCCAAAAACCTAGACTATTGGATCATGAATCCATCTTATATAAGATAAGCATCTCTTTTTTCTCATTCCTTTGTAGAAGTATTTAACACAACTCCCTCTCCTGTGGAGGTATCTAAACCTTCACATGTAAGCCAGACCCATTCGAACACAACTCCTTCTCTTGGAAGTATTTAACATTCCTAATATGATATCTAGAGCTTGGAGCTTAGCTCGTTTGCTCAATCATGGCGAAGTAAACAAAGCTACGAGAGTCTAACAACAATCGCCACTCATCCCAAGCCGAACCATCATCTTTGATACCAATTTGTCAAGGAGCTTATACACAAAGATGTTGAGTCATGAGCCAATCTTATATATAAAAGCACCTCTTTTTTCCGTTCATCTTTTAAGTATGAGATAATTACTTCTAATTTGTGCACCCAACAATTACATTATAACACTCTACCGATCATCATGGTTGGATTGCATTATCTCAACTAATGTACAAATATCATGTTTTGTGATAGTATACCTTCTTTTCAAATACAAAATGTATAAGCCCTCCTTTTTATATAACTTAGAAATAAGTAGATTTCAAATGGTTCATCCGATTTCAGAATGGTTCAAGCTATTTCTTTCCTTCAATCACTGTTTTGAGAGAAGGGAGTTGTATTGTAACTTCGTTAGTCTGATTTTATGTTCAGAAACTGGTTGTGCTAGAAAAGCTTCTTCTGTTGCTTCAATTCATTTTGAACTTGTTATAGATCACGTATAGCCCCTCCAATCTATTCATAAAAATGACGGAAAAGATGTCTTGATATCTCTGCTAAATAATTTTGAAGAGCGTTCAAGTAAATATCAGGTTGAATACTTATGAGATTATTGCTGAATCTTGTTTCTGTATCTGGCATCCCAGGTGATTCATTTTTTTTACAATTCCAAATCAATTAGATCCTTTATTGATAATGTTCTATTTTTACGCGCAGGGAGTGAACAATTTTCTTATAACTACAGCGCACAGCAATCAAACTGGCAAAATGGTCCCCCAAAAGAACATGTTGTGAAGCTATCCCAATCACCAGGTGCAATGGGGTCTCCCTGGCTTGCACAACCTCCACCTCCACCGATGGGGAACAGTGATGATATGAGCTCCATTAATTCTGGGCCATACCGCCCCCCCTTGCCGCCTCCGCCACCAAATATTGCTCTTGGTTTCAACAAAAGTACCTTCACATATGATGAACTAGCAGCAGCTACAGGTGGATTTGATCAAGCCAATTTATTAGGTCAAGGTGGGTTCGGTTATGTGCACAAAGGTGTGTTGCCTAATGGGAAGGAGATTGCAGTTAAGAGCTTAAAGGCAGGTACTGGACAGGGTGAACGAGAATTCCAGGCTGAAGTTGATATCATTAGTCGTGTCCATCATCGCCATCTTGTATCACTTGTTGGTTATTGTATTGCTGGAGGGCAAAGAATGTTGGTCTATGAGTTTGTTCCCAACAAGACCTTGGAACATCACCTTCATGGTAAGTTTCTGTTTCTGCTTCTGCTTCGTTTTCTAAGGCACCTCTCAATTGTAAAGTTTCTTGTTGAACGATAAAAGAAATGTTATGGTGCCTTAATTGTAGACTTTCTAAGATTACAGAGAAGTCTGTCCAATCTTAAGCCATCGATAGATCTAGATTTGTCAAAAGAATGCATACAGACAGTACTACGTCAAGCCTTCTAGCTTCAAGGCATCTTGATACGCACCAGCACCACCTCTTATATTATAAAATTTCAGCAAAAAAATCCAATTAGGATGATAACCTCAAACTGTCGGTTGCAGGAAAAGGTCTTCCAGTCATGGAGTGGCCGACTAGGCTCCGTATTGCATTAGGTTCTGCCAAAGGGCTTGCTTACCTTCATGAAGATTGTAAGAAATTCTACCCCCCCAACACATGCACGCAGTGATCACATATTTATGTTACTTCATTGAAAAATATGTGCAGGCCATCCTCGGATTATCCACCGTGATATTAAAGCTGCTAATATTCTTATTGACAACAACTTCGAAGCCATGGTACCTTCTCTTGGTGGAACTAGATTTATAGTTTATCCTATACATACACACATATATGATACCGGCCCCCATAGCAGTAGATCCATCAAAACAATATTGCTGATGTTGACAAAGCTAATTGATCACGCTCCTTTGCCTATTCAGGTTGCTGATTTCGGATTGGCTAAGCTGTCTTCTGACAATTATACGCACGTATCTACCCGTGTCATGGGTACTTTCGGGTAAAGCTATGATAAGCCATTCTTTTGTTAGATAAGGGTGGACTTGAATCAATTTCAAAGCTCTTTCCATAGCATGGCAAAGTCTTAACCATCTACTTTCTTATTAAAAAATGATAAGCAGTTAGAAAAGGTTGCTGCTAATAAACTTCCTTGATGCTAATGCAGGTATTTGGCTCCTGAGTATGCAGCAAGCGGCAAGCTGACTGAGAAATCTGATGTTTTCTCGTATGGAGTCATGCTCTTGGAACTCATAACCGGGAAGAAACCTGTTGATCCTTCAAGTGCAATGGAAGATAGCTTGGTGGACTGGGTTTGTGGTTTCTCTATTTTTATCCAAGTTTGACTAAAATGCTTTTCAGAATAAACCTTTCAACAAAGTTTTTGAAATACTTGCCATCTTGTGTTCTTCTGTACAAGTAAATATAATTTTTTGTGCATGTAACGGACAGGCTCGACCACTTACGATTTCTGCTTTGGAGACTGGCAACTTCATTGAGTTGGTCGATCCAATGTTGGAGAGCAAGTACAACCATCAAGAGATGCAAAGAATGATAGCTTGTGCTGCCGCCAGCATTCGCCATTCTGCTAGAAAGCGCCCAAAAATGAGCCAGGTATCCAAAGAACCTCACTTCCACAAGTAAATTTCTAATAATTATCATGAGACGCTATTTGACATCTTGTAATTTTTCTGCAAAATAGATAGTACGTGCATTAGAAGGAGATGTATTACTGGATGTCTTAAATGAGGGCACAAGGAGTACTGGCCAGAGCCCGATGTTTTCCAGCTCGAACGGAAGCTCAGACTACGATACAAATTCGTATAATGCAGATATGAAAAGGTTCAGGCAGGTGGCGTTAGGTAGTCAGGGATTTGGGAGCAGTGAGCATGGAACATCAAGCAATGACTCCCGAGAAATGGACCCTTCAGGGATCCACAGGAATTATCAATGAAACAGCCAGTCTAATTACTAACCACAAAAATGGACAAAAAGCTTAAATGCCTAAAAGCCAATTTATGAGCCATTTTTGGTGGTCAAGAACAGACAACGATCGCAGACATACAAATAAAAATGGTCATTATTTTTCTTTCAAGTGATTCTGTTGATTTGAAACTAGTTACTTGGTGTCTATTTCAAGGGTTAACTCTAGAGAGGAGAGACTAAGTATTTAGGTGGTACTAATGATTCTTGCTAT
>Ga0307517_10015164_pt1 | contig 10263 bp, 1 predicted proteins | sample 23_EM_MG_FD_194515 | JGI IMG/M metagenome (GOLD analysis project Ga0307517, IMG submission 194515) | Populus trichocarpa ectomycorrhiza microbial communities from riparian zone in the Pacific Northwest, United States - 23_EM | ecosystem: Host-associated > Plants > Roots > Unclassified | place...
AGTTTCATAAAAAATTAATTACAGAGAAAAAAAATTAATATATACTTTAATTACCTTTTAATAAAATATTGATTATCAGAGTAATATGTATTTGGTATTTTTTTCCAAAATCGAGTTAAAATGGGGTTGTTTTTGGCAATTATTTTCAATAAAATTCTTTTTTTCAGACAAGTTACTGACGTAATTCTTCTTATTTTCCAACAAAAGGTCACAAGTTTGTTACAAATAGAATTATTTAAAAAGAAGCAATCTCAGTTAATACAGAAATAAAGCGATAGCGCCTAATCATTAAAAAAGTATTTAAAATAATATTAAGAAGTTTAAATCTGGCCGCTAAACAAAAAAAGTCAGTAGCTCAATAGCAACTGACTCCTAAATAAATATAAGGTTACTCTAGTTTGATAGTTTCGCTAAAGAAATAAATTATTTTTTTCAGTCAAACAGTTTGTTACACATTTTCCAATACCTTATTATAAAACTCCACATAGTTATTGGCTGTTGTAACAATAGAGTATTTCTTTAAAAAAGGCTGCCTTGCATTTAGCATTTCCTGCTTGCTTTCAGTATGAGTGAGCGCGGTTTCGATGTTACTTATGAATGATTCTTTAGAGTCAAGGCTAGAAATATAGCAATATGGCATATCTGTACCTATTTCTATATGAGGAGGAATGTCGGAAAGGACACAAGGTATTCCGGAAAAAAATGCTTCAAGTACAGTAATTGGAAGACCTTCCCACAAAGATGCATTAAAAAAACAATCACAATGTCCCATTAATGAATATACCTCGTCCTGTGTTTTTATACCTATGTAATGAATATTCGGAATAGTACTAAAATTTTGGAGATCCTGTTCGGCTGTTTCTTGTTTTATTCCACAGACCAGGAAGTGTATGTTTTTACTCTCAAAGTGCCTCGCCACTTCGCATACCATATCGTAGTTTTTTTGTTTCGATAAGCGTCCAACGCATAAAACAAACTTGCGGGGCATTCCATTATTATTGAACTCTTTTAATATCGGAATAGCACGATCATCAATTCTCAATTTAGGTATACCGTTTTGTATTGCAATACTCAAGCAATCCCTCTTTGGGTTCATATCCAAAGCAGAATAAGAACAATATATACTTGGAGTATGTGCATTGAATCTATGAGTCATACGGCTCCATTCCTCAGGAGCATTGTGTACCGTAATAATATGCCTGTTTTTTAACTTCTTTAAATTCGCCAGTCGCAAACAAATGCTTACAATTAAATGTGAAGTAGATATATGTGTATTGATAATATCGGGTTCGACACTTGAAAGGGTTCTGATAATTCCGCTAATTGTGCTAACAATTGTAATGTTTCTGCCAGGTCGCCGATTTAGAAAATATAAGTCAACCGATTTTTCCTGTAGGCTGTTAATTAGTAGTTTTTGAAAATTTGAATTTACAAGTTCATCAATAATAATAATTGAAACATCGTGTCCCAGGTCTTTTTGTTCCATTGCCAATGATGCCACAAACGTCTGTGCACCACCGGCGTCCAAATTCATAATTATATGGGTTATCTTCATTTAGATGTATATATTCTATAATAATAATGACCACGTGCCAGACAAGGTCACTATCATAGGGGTTTTATAGTTTTGTTATTATAAAGATGTATTGTTTTATATTGTTCATTTGAATATTTAATTTTTATCTGTTTTTTCAACCGAACTATCCAGAACTTCCTGCAAAGCCTTAGCAAACACCTCTACGTTTGGCTTTAGCATCATTGTACGGTGATCGCCCGGGATTAAAAACTCCTTAACTCCCTTTAATGCATATTTTCTCCATCCAAGGTACACCTTGTCATCTGTGTAATGCAGGCAATCCGTTGCCCTGAATAAATAGACAAAGTCATTAAAAGGTGTCATACGTGACTTCCTGTAGGTATCGTAATAAGTCTCCCTGATATGTTTCATCAGCTTATAAAACTCCATGTCTCCGCTTTCTTTTGCCAATTTGATCGCATCATACCGATATTGCTTGTCTTCCAAATAAATATTCCGTTGTTTTTGAATTGTTTTATTCGGACTCCGAACAAATGAAAAGCCCAGTTTGATCCATTTTTTTATGTGCCGTTTTAACTTTTTAGGGAGCATGATAAAGAAATCGTCTGTATAATCAGCATATGTATCAATTATTGCCAATACCTTTACTTCTTTGTTCATTAATTCAAATTCCTTTCTCATTTCAGTGGCTATAAATCCACCTAATGAGTATCCGGCAATAGCATAAGGACCGGTTGGATTATGTTCTATTATTTCCGAGACATATATTTTAGCTATCTCACTTATACTGGTCACAGGCGGGAATTTCCCTCCCAAACCCAGCGCCTGCATTCCGAAAACCGGCTGCTCTTTATCCAGGTACATAGCAAGATCCGCAAAGTTCATGACATTCAATCCAACACCATGAATAAAATACACCGGCATCTTGCTGCCAGATGGTTTTATAGGGACTAAGGATTTAGATACTTTTTCTGTATCATTTTCGTTTACGAACGTATTTAATGATTCAATATTGCTGTATTTAAATAAAACCGAGATTGGTAATATTTTGCCAGTTTTCTTTTTTATCTGGTTTACGATCTGAACCGCTAACAATGAGTGTCCACCCAGATCAAAAAAATCATGGGTTATCCCTACATTGTTTACTTTTAAGACATCCTCCCATATTTTAACAAGTATCCTCTCTGATTCTGTACGTGGTGCAACATACTGATCTTTGATCTGCTCTTCGGCGTTAAACTCAGGAAGTGATTTTTTATCAATCTTGCCATTGGCGGTTAATGGAATATTGTCTACCTCCACCCATAACGTTGGAACCATGTAGTCGGGCAATTTGCTTTTCAGGAAGGCAATAACCGTTGCCCTGTCATAGTTCCCTTTACCTACAACATAACCCACCAGTCGTTTTTTTCTATCCTTATCTGCTTTTGCCAGCACAACTGCCTGGCTTACCAGCTCACACTGCCGTAACACACTTTCAATCTCTCCCAACTCAATGCGATATCCTCTTATCTTAACCTGATCGTCCTTCCGACCAATAAATTCCATGTTTAGATCGGGCAGCATTCTTCCAAGGTCTCCTGTACGGTACATGCGCCCGCCGGCTTTATCATTAAAAGGGTCCTTAACAAAAGCATAATCCGTCTTTTCCTTGTCATTCGCATACCCCCTTGCTACACCAACACCGCCTATATACAGTTCACCTACCACGCCAATTGGCGCAGGTTGTAATTTCTCATTCAGGATATAAAAGAAATTATTATTCATTGGCCTGCCGTAGGGTATACTGCCCCAGTTGCTACCCACTTCTTTTACCGGGTAGAAGTTAGACCATACTGTACCCTCGGTAGCACCACCAAGACTTATAACCTGGGTATTTGGAAAATAAACCTTAATTCTGTCGGGTAGGTTTACAGGTATCCAGTCACCGCTCATAAACACTACCTTCAGCGTCTTTTGGAGATATGAATTGTCATGTGCTTCCAGTTCACGCACGAGGTAATCCATTGTAGTAGGGACTGAATCCCAGAAGGTGATTTTATTCCTGATCATCATATCCTTCAGTCTTGGAACGTCCATCAGTTCGCTTTGTTCAACGATAACAAGCGATCCCCCTGCCGACAACATACCGAAAATATCATACACGGAAAGGTCAAAACACATGGAGGTGATGAACAACAAACGATCGTCAAGTCCTATGTTATATTCTGTATTTACCCATAGCACCAGGTTAACGGCCATGTGGTGCTCGATCATCACGCCTTTCGGTCTGCCGGTTGAGCCCGATGTGTATATAGTATACGCTAATTGCGTACTATCGATTTTAAGGCCTGGATTTTCATTGCCGTATGAACTAAGGTCAAGTGTCCTTAACTTAACAAATAAGTCAGGTGAAGCGAGTTTTTCGAGTGGGTAATCTCCATCGGTAACTACTTTTGTAACTGAAGAATTCCCGAGTATATATTCTTGCCTGTCAATCGGGTATTCCGGATCTATAGGTACATAGGCCCCGCCCGCTTTCAGAATGCCGAACATACCGATGATCATGAAGAAGTTTCGCGTAACGAGCAAGCCAACGTTATCCCCTTTGTTTACACCGTGATCGATCAGGTACCTGGCTAACTGGTTTGCACGTTCGTTAAGCTCACGGTATGTTAATGTCTCTTCGTGCTGACGTAGTGCGATTGCATTGGGCGATCTTAATACTTGTTCTTCAAAAATATCCGCTAGTGTTTTTTCTTTGGGGTAATATACCAGTGTATCATTAAACACATCAAATAGCAGATGCCTGTCTTCCTTGGTCAGGATATCTATCGCAGCTAAACTTTGTTTGGAGTCCTGAACAACTGCAACCATTAAATTCTCAAAATGACTGAGCATTCGCTTCATCTGTTCAGCACTGTAAATATCCGTGTTATACTCCAGAAATAAATCTAATCCATTTTTAGACTCTGAGAAAATAAAATTGACATCAAATTTGGCTACCCTGTATCCTCCTGCTTCATACTGGCTCGTTTGCAACCCGTTCAATGTAAATTCTGCATCCTGCTCCATTGAATTTTGCAACACAACCATCACATCAAACAATGGATTGCGGTTTATATTTCGGGGGAGCTTTAATGAATCCACCAATTCGTCATATGGATACATCTGGTGTTCATATGCGCTTAAAGTGACTTCTTTAATATGCTGTAATAAATCCTCATAGCTTCCCAAGCCGTTAAGACGTGTTCTGAGAGCAAGGGTATTAATATAAAACCCTATCTGATTTTCAAGATCCGGATGTTCGCGACCTGCTATCGGACTGCCAATTACTATGTCCTCCTGACCTGTATATCGATACATTAGAGCGTTAACACAAGCAAGTAAACTCATAAACAATGTGCCGCCTAGTGCTTTACCTGTTCTGTTTAACTTATCTAATACATTGCTATCAATTGTTGTTGTAAGGCTTGCTCCGTTGAATGTTTTAATGACAGGGCGTTCCTTATCAGCGGGTAATTCTAAAATTGGTATCTCTCCTTCAAATTGCTTTAACCAATACTCCTTATGCGGGATAATATCATCTGATTCTAACTGCTTATTATGCCATGCGGAGTAATCTTTATATTGAATCCTCAATGGCGAGAGTTGCGGGGCGTTCCCTGTTGCGTATGCATTATACAACGCACACCATTCCTTCCGGAATATATCCATTGACCAGCCATCACTTATTATATGGTGGTGGACCATTATCAGGACATTCCTGTCATCTTCCAACTGCACCAGGTGACATCTCCATAATGGCCCTTCTACCAAATCAAAACCTCCAAAGCTTTCCTGGTCAACTAATTGATTTAACACTGCTTGTTTGTTAGCAGTTTCCCGCAAATCAGTTTCCTTGAGCTCGAAGGTATAAGCATCAGGGCTTATAACCTCCTGATATACATTACCTGCGTTATCCTCTTTAAAATCAGTTCTCAATATCTCATGGCGTAGCGCCATATCCTGAAAAGCATTTTTTAAGGCAGTTTTTTTCAACTGACCGTCTAATAAAATAACGTAAGGTATGTTGTATGCGCTTTGAGCCCCTTCAAAGTGATTTAATATCCAAAGCCGTTTTTGAGCCGAAGATAATTTATAGTTCGGCGCCTCTGGTACGGCCGGTATAACCTCGTACGAATTTGATTCCTTATTAACTATCATTGAAGCCTGATGTTCAATGGTGCCTTTTGCAAATAACTCATTCAATGGTAATTTTACACCAAGTTTCTTATGTATTAAACCAAGCAGCCTTATCGCTTTTATACTATGGCCACCCATATCAAAAAAATCGTTCTTTATTCCTAATGATTTTTCGGGCAGCTTTAATACTTCGGCCCAAATTCTTACCAGGGTTTTTTCAATTTCCGTTGAAGGAGCAATATATGGTGGCTTGAAAATACCACTGCTTTCTGGTATTGGCAATGCCTTTTTGCTTATCTTCCCACTATTTGTCAAGGGCATCGCATCGAGATGAACATAATATCCCGGCACCATATATGATGGAAGATGCTCCTTCAAATAATCTTTTAGTTCAATGGCCCCTGCGTCTCCGGTAGTGTAAGCTATTAATTCACTATCTTGTTCTTTTATATCAGCTGCAATTACTACTGCATCTTTTACTCTATCATGTTTTTGCAACACAACAGCAATTTCATCCAGTTCAATTCTATAGCCGCGAATCTTTACCTGGTTATCTTTACGTCCAAGGTACTCTATATTACCATCTATTCTCCATTTTCCGAAATCTCCGGAACAGTATATTTTTTCACCATCAACAAAAGGATTGGCTATAAATTTCTGTTCGGTTAACTCCGGATTGTTCAAATATCCTTTCGCTAAGCCTATACCTCCTATACATATCTCGCCTGTTGCTCCCGGCGGTAATAAATTCCTGAACTTATCCAGTATATAGATCTGCACATTATCTATCGGTTTACCAATTGGCACCGAGCCTTTGGCAGCTTCCTTTTTACAATCAAAATAAGTTGCATCGATGGTTGCTTCCGTTGGTCCATATAAATTTACCAATGATTTATTGAATAATAAATCATTAAATCTTTCCACCTGATTTAGTGTCAGGATCTCACCACTGATAAATACCTGTTTTAGTTCCTTTAGCAGATATAATTTTGATTTATCACTCTCCAGATATTCCAAAAGCACACTTAGCATTGACGGAACAAAGTGTATTACACTTACCTTGTATTGGTCAATTGTATTGATAATTGTCTCCGGATTTTTTTCGCCGCCGGGCTGTAACATACAAATACTTGCACCCTGCATTAAACACCATAAAAGCTCCCATACCGATACATCGAATGAAAATGTAGTCTTTTGTAAAATAACATCGTTATCAGTAAGAGGATAAGCTTTCTGCATCCACGCCAACCGGTTTACCAAGCTGTTATGCTGCAGCAAACAGCCTTTGGGATTACCCGTGGATCCGGATGTATAAATGCAATAAACCAGGTGATGTGGTTTCAAATCAATAGAATGATTCTCCTGGTTATATTTATTTTGTGATTTTTTAAATTTTTCTAACTCTTCTTCATCAATCAGTGCCTTACAGTCGCTGTCTTTCACCAAGTAGTTAATATGTTCTTGCGGAAAATCAGGATCTATTGGCACATAAGCACCACCGGCTTTTAAAACACCCAGGATCACCACAATCATCCATTCGCTACGATCTAATTTGATTCCAACTAGATCATCAGGCTTTATCTTATAAGTTTTTCTTAAATAATCGCCGAATTGATTACTTAAGAAGTTCAATTCCAAATAACTAAGCTTGACTCCTTCAAAAATAACGGCCTTGTTACCAGGTGTTTTTTCAACCTGGTCTTCAAATAAATCTACTATGGTTTTGTCACCCGGAAATTCAGATGCGGTATTATTAAATTCTCTTAATAGTTGTTTTTTGTCTTCTTTGGATAAGAAATCTATATCAGCCAAACAACGTTTAGGATCCTGAACAACAGCAGCTACGATATTCTCGAAATGCTTCAGCATCCGTTTCATCTGTTCAGTGCTATAAATGTCCGAATTATATTCCAAAAACAAGTTTAATCCATTTTTAGACTCAGAGAATATAAAATTAACATCAAACTTAGCTACCCCGGATCTGCCTTCATCATACTGGCTTGTTTGCAACCCGTTCATTGTAAACTCAGCGTCATCCTCCATAGAACTCTGCAATATGACCATTGCATCAAACAATGGGTTGCGGTTTACATTTCTTGGGAGTTTTAATGAATCGACTAACTCGTCATACGGATATAGCTGATGCTCATAAGCACTTAAAGTAACTTCTTTTATTTGTTGCAACAGGTCCTCATAGCTTCCTGAACCATCGAAGCGTGTTCTAAGAGCAAGGGTGTTTATGTAAAGGCCTATCTGGTCTTCCAGGTCTGTGTGTTCGCGCCCGCCTATCAGGCTGCCAATCACTATATCTTCCTGTCCTGTATATCGGTAAAATAATGCATTCACGCACGCAAGCAGGTTCATAAACATAGTGCTGCCGTATGCTTTACCTATTTTATTCAATTTTTCTAATGCTGGGCTATCAATTTTTAAGGCAAGACTTGCACCGTTAAAAGTTTTCAAAACAGGCCGGCCTTTATCAGCAGGCAATTTCAAAATAGGTATTTCACCCTCAAATTGCCTTAACCAGTATTCTTTATGAGATATAATATCATCCGACTCAAGCTGTTGATTGTGCCATGCAGCATAATCTTTATATTGGATACGTAATGGAATAATAGAAGGTGTTTTATCTTCAGAATAAGCATTATACAGTGTACTTAATTCCTTACGGAAATTAGTCATTGACCATTCGTCGCTAATAATATGGTGATGTACGATCACCAGGATATGCTTATTTTCTTCCAATTGCACCAGATGGCAACGCAGCAATGGCCCTGTGCTCAAATTGAAACCTCCGCTGGTCTCTTTTTCGACCAATTTATTTAATACGGATTGCCTGTCGGCCGTTTTCCTTAAGTCGGTTTCTTTTAACTTGAAACTATAGTCTTCAGGGGTTAATATCTGTTGGCGGGGATTACCTTCTTTATCTTCTTTAAATACTGTCCGCAGTATCTCGTGACGGGATATAATAGCCAGAAACGATTTACTTAAAGCTGTCTTGTCCAACTTACCTTCCAATGATATTACATAAGATAGGTTATATGCACCCTGGGCAGTGTCAAACTGCTGCAGCACCCACAATCTGCGTTGGGCAGATGACAATACATAATCAGGTTGCTCTTTAACTAATTCTTTTGCCTCGTAGGTATTTACTTCCTTGTTGGCTATTGACTTAGCTTGCCTTTCTACCGTATTTTCAGAAAACAATTCTTTTATCGGCAGTTTTACTCCTAATTCCTTGTGGATCAATCCTCTCAATCTTATCGCCTTGATACTATGCCCCCCAAGATCAAAAAAATCACTTCTTATACTTATTGTTTTTTCCGATAGGCCCAGCACCTCAGCCCATATTTTCACCAGGGCCAACTCAATATCTGTTGATGGGGCGATATATAAAGTCTCACCAATACCGCTGCCGTGGGGTTGGGGCAACAGTTTTTTGTCTACTTTACCATTACTGGTTAGCGGAACCGAATCCAGGTGCATGTAATACCCTGGTACCATGTACGATGGCAAATATTCTTTTAGATAATCTCTGAGTTCAATACCCTCTGCCTCACCTGTTGTATAGGCAATTAACTCTTTATCCTGTCCTTTTATAGCTTTGGCTATTACAACAGCAGCGTTTACTTTAGGATGTTTTTGAAGTGTGGTTATTATCTCATCAAGTTCGACCCTGAAACCACGGATTTTCACCTGATCATCTATACGGCCAATATACTCCATATTACCGTCGGCCAGCCATCTGCCTAAGTCTCCCGTACGGTAGATCACTTTACCGGGTTTATATGGGTTTTCAATAAATTTTTCTTTGGTTAATTCTGGTCTGTTCAAATATCCCCTGCTCACTCCATCTCCACCTATACATATTTCACCTAACGCACCAAATGGTAATAAACGCTGATGATCGTCCAGGATATATACATCGGTATTTGCTACCGGCCGACCAATCGGAACAAAAACATGGTAATTATCTGAATGTTCTGCCTTGTATTCAAGTGACGTGATGGTGGTTTCTGTCGGGCCATATGCATTGATGAATGTGCTACAGGTTTTCCATTTTTCAGCAAGCGACGGCGGACAGCTCTCTCCACCACTTATCACTCTTTTTACACTGCTCATATCCCTTATTGAAAGCTCCGTTAAATATGCCGGAACTGTATCAATATGACTTACCTTCTTATCAATTATATAATTTTCAAGGGATTTTGTATCTGAAAGAATGGACTTCGAAGGAACAACCAAAGCAGCACCTGATAAAAATGCTATCCAGAGCTGCTCTGCTGATGGGTCAAAAGTAATTGTGGTGAACTGTAGTACTCTTTCGTCTGAAGTTATTTTGTATACTTCCCGTTTCGACCAGATCAGGTTAATCACATTTCTGTGTTCAACCAATACACCTTTTGGATTACCGGTAGACCCTGAGGTATAAATACAATAAACCAGGTTATTTGCTTGTGGCCCCTTTGTCAGGTTCTCTTTGCTGTAATTATCTTTAGATTTCGTAAACCTCTCTATCTCTTCTTTGTCTACAAGCACCTTACAGGCGCTGTCATTCA
>Ga0307517_10015165_pt1 | contig 10262 bp, 3 predicted proteins | sample 23_EM_MG_FD_194515 | JGI IMG/M metagenome (GOLD analysis project Ga0307517, IMG submission 194515) | Populus trichocarpa ectomycorrhiza microbial communities from riparian zone in the Pacific Northwest, United States - 23_EM | ecosystem: Host-associated > Plants > Roots > Unclassified | place...
GTCTTTAAACAATGCCCGAGCCTTCTCCCATTGTTTGATTAGTATCTTTTTATTCCAGTTTGCTTTATTACAGCGTGGGCAATTTTCTAAATCGATGCTCGTTAATGAAAAGTCACCGATGTAGCTCCCACGATTTGTTTTTTTTTTCTTTTCTCCTTTTAGCCACACTTGCTTTTTTTTTTTCCCCTTTCTTGTTTAGTTAGGTCATTTAACCTAACAAGTTGTTCAACTTGCTTTTTTTTCTTTCTCCTTTTCTTTTGTTTCTCGATTTGGTTATTAGCAGAACTACTAACTGATTGAGCCATTAGCCTGACTAGTGGCCAAATAGGCCTTTCCCTTCCTTTTTTGTTTTTCTTTTCTTATTTTTGTTTCTCTTCCTCTTCTATTCTCTAGTTAGGCCTTTCCCTTTCTTTTCTCTTTTTTTCTTCTTTTCTTTCTTATCTTCTTTTCTCTTCATCTCTAGTTGAGTTAAGTCTATTCGATTAAGCCTTGTTAAGCTCTTATTCTTTCTTTTTATTTTTTTTCCCTCTTTCTCCTCTTCTTCTTCCTTTAACCTAGTTATGCTACTTGATTTTTCCAATGCCAATTACCTTTTAAAGCTTTTTATCAACTTTAAGTTTTTTCCATCCTAAAAATCAAAACATTGATGATTTATCAAGTAATATTGCTACAATAATGACAGAATATATAAAAACATGTAATGGGGACATAAAGAAAACATTTTTTATAGGCTGCAGTAGTGAAGACAATTTGATTGCCATGTAATTCTAACTCATTTTGTAGTATTACTTGTGAATTTATATACTAATTATATGCTATATTGCCAAATGATGAAGTTGTGAAAAATGTAGATTGAATGTTGACTTTCCATGGCTACATTGCAGGTTAGTGATTGGTCTTTTTTTCCCCGCAAAATAAATCCCTGTCAGAATAGGGGATTCTCTAATACTTAGGTCATTAAATGTAGAAGGAGGGTGATGTGTGTGAAGAGAGATTTTGTGAACATGATCTTGTGTCTAGATAAGTCAATGTATAGAGTCTAGTCTAGTATTTATCTCTTATTTAATTTATCTGTGACCTAAAAGGTATTTATAGACCTAGTCATGTTGACATATCGCGTGGAGAAAGATTGTGTGCCATTGGTGGAGAAGTTGGTGCTCATCGTTGTTATGGTGTCTTGTTATATTGGTGGAGTTATTGGTCTGAGATAATTTGAGAGAGATAGTTATTAGCTAGATAGGGTGGTAGGCCATGAGAGTTAGCGTAGTAGTCAGGTTGAGGGGAGACCATTGGTGGAAAAAGTGTTGTGATGGGCACAATAGGTGGTGCATTTTGGCTCTATGAAACTAGATACATTTAAGGTGTGTATCTAAAAGAGTAAGTGCATGAGAGAGAAAATGTAAGAAGAAAAATATGTGAGAGAGAGGGATCTAGCCATTTAGGTTGGCCTATTTGGCTAACACCATTTGCCTAACATGTTTATTATATGCACTAGGCGAGTGGGTCACCCATTACCTTTAAACAACGCATGTGGCCCACTACGGCTCTATCAATGACCTTTTTTATGTTTATAAATTCATATCATCGAGATCTTTTTTATGGTACCAGGGGTCTCGTTATTGAAGCTCCAAAATGTCTCCATTGTCCTTTCTTTATGTCTTTCTTGTTCTTTTTTTTTTTCTCTCTCGCGCTTTGAATTTCATGACTGCCTATTTCTCATCTTCTTTCTTCCACCATTTGATCTTCCTATCTTTTTTCTAAGTTGTTAGATCTAATTACTTTTGTGATTTGATTATGCTATATTATGCATTCTTAGGAGGGAAAATACATTTATGTGTCCAAATCCACTCTTGCATATATACTTTTTAATTGTTTTTTTTTAGAGTCTTTCGTCGTTTGGGCTTAGCCTAGAAAAATACAATGTTAAGCCGTTTTAGGCCTAGTCCAAATGTCTCATTTTTAATTTTTTTCTATCACAATCATCATTACTATCATCAAATATATAGTTGTCCCCACATTGAGAGCATTACTCAACTCATAAGATAAAAAAGTTTTGCCCTACATTTTGAGAATTTTTATTTTCCTACATGTAAGAATGGAGACATAAATTAAATATACCATGAAGGATTGAAATGAAGAAACAACATTGAAGTCAAAATCATCCATCACGATAGATGCATACTAAAATCCAATCGTGTGAAACCAAATATGGAGAGCCTTTCTTTTTATTCATAAAAGAAAGTGGATGGAGAAATATGCTACCAACTCATGAGAAACCTAAATATACTTATATATACTTACATTTAATTATATTTTATAAATAACTTATGTTTTAAAATAAGTTTTTAGTTTGATTGACATCCAATTATTTATATTTAAAGAAAAATGAGAAGGAAAAAGAAAAAAATATATAAATTTAATATTTATATGAACTTACATGTTAACCCTTAAATATTATATTGCAAGTACCAACTCGGACCATCTTGAATCCAATCTTGAAATCGAAAAAAGTGGAATGGAAAGATATACAATCCGTTACATTGCCATCCCTAAAAAATAGTACCATTTTTTTAATTAATCTTTGGCAAAAATTAACCCAGTTTTTTTTTTATTCCATGTACATAGACTTTTCATTTTTTGTGGAGCAATTTGTAGCCATTAATCTATAAATACTGATTGTTTAATATTCCAAGTCAGTTAGTTAATTAAAAAAATGACAAAGAATTGCAAACATATCATACTATACTTTAAAACGTGTAAGAAAATATTATGCTAGTATTGTATGCATAGAGTGTTTGCACTATGGACCACACTGTAGACATAGAGTGTTTGCACTATGGACCACACTGTAGATGTTCAGAGGAGTATGAAGGCGTTGTCTTTTCTATTTTTATTCCAAAAGCTGCTGGGATGTGTTAGGTCAAGGCATGACTACTTGACTCAAGTCTAATGGGTTTGATATGGCCGCCAGAACCAAGGCTCTTGGTTTAAGCATTAATGTCAGACTCAAGAGTCGTCAATCCCAAGGCTTCTTAGGTCTGGAATAGCCACCAAACCCAAAGCTATTGGGTCTGACTATCATGCCAGACCCAATACCATGGGTCTGGCAGGCATGATTGCCATCATAATTGTCACACCCTTACGGCGAAGCGCGGCGACCCTCGATTGATTTCGGGGTTTTTGTTTATTGTGTAAAAGGGAGTCGCCACCTAATATTTTGGTCACTAGGAACCCTAACTGGTCTTTCAAAGATTCTAAGGCAATGGACTAGTTGTGTAAAGGGAAGGTATTAGCACCCCTAGTACGCCCTATCTAAGGTAAGCTGCTTGGTGTTTGGTTTGCCTTATAATTGCTATGGTGTTGGTGTTTTCTAATCCCATCAGTTTTCCTAGGTTTGATTCAAACTAAATTTATTAAGATAGAAATCCAAGGAGATTCCATGTGCTTTAAAAGCTCATTTTTCCCTTAGTATTTCAAGAGTTTGCGACTCGTAAATCGCAAGGAGGAGGGATAAAAATTTAGAAATCTAAGAAAATTCATGGCGCTTTAAAAGCCTATTTTTGCCTTAATGTTTCATACTCTCACGGCTCGTAAACCATGGAGTAAAAAAAATTGAAATGTCCTTCATTATAATCAAGGCTTCTTTCAAATATGTGTGATGACTTATTATTCCTAGAAAATTATTTTGGATATTTACCGCTTAGAGTTTCTTTATCCAAATATTAACAGTGAATAATAACAAGTTATTCCCAATAATATTTTGGATATTCATTCATTTGGGATTTCTTTATCCAAACATTAACGGTGAATAATAGATGAATTTCCCCCAAAATAAGATTTTATATTTTTTTGGAATATTGGCCAATACCCTTTGGAGTTTTACAAACATGTTGTAAAATCCAGAAATGCAAGAAAATAATTTTTGTTGTGTTTAAGAAATCCATGCGAAAACACAATTTCGAAACTTCCAATATCTTTTTTATATAAAAAAAAACATTCAAAACATGTTAGGGTATTGACCGTATGCAACACACAAGAAAACTTTTTTTAAAACAAAAACCACAAGCATCGCAATTAAATACAAAAATCACAATAAAAAGTTAACCAATCATCGCATATATTCTAAAATTTATAAGAAGCTTAAAGCAAAAAAAAAAAATCACAACTGGAGAGAAATAAAACATGTGCACGAGGGAGCCAAGATTATGAAACCAGAATTTAGTTACAGTGTTCATCCCCCATAAACCCATTCTAGTGACAGTGTTAATACCCACAAACCCCTTCTTTGATAAAACTAAAACCCGCTTTACTCATCCCACACAGATAGCAAGGAAAAAAAATGGAAGCATGCTCTATTCATGTATATAAGAAAAAAAAAGTCATGCCCGGTTAATCTCTCCTCCAGCGGCGTAAAGAATACACACAATGAAGTCCCTAAATGTAAACGTTCCTAAACATGAAGACAACCCCTTTTACATGGACTGCCGCTAAACTCAAACATCATGAAAGAATAATGGGCAAACGTTGGCTTTGTCTAAACAGAAACCAATTATTTAGAGGGAAGAAACATCTGTACAACTGAATGACCAACAAATGCCTAGTATAAAAATAACAAAGGAGGAGAGATTGGGGCTTATACCTATAACTCCTGTTTGCAGAAAATAAAACCAAAGACCGAAAAAACAGCTCACGGGTGCCTCCTTAGCTACTGGTAAATGACAGACGAAACAAAGACGCCGAAGCTGTGATGTGCTGGTGAATTGGACGTTCTTCCTTCTATGTTCTCTTGCTCTTTCTGGTTTTCCTGGCTCTCTTGTGTTTTTTCTTGTCTTTCTTTTTCTGTTTTCTCTGCTCTTTCTTTCCTTTTCTCCCCCCTCCCTGCTAGGTCATTAAAGGGGCTTATATATAGTCTAATATATCTCTATTTGGGAAAGATTCAATGCATTAATTCTAGGATGCAAATCCCTGCTGATTTGCAATAAAAAAACGCAAAAAGAAACTGAAATATTCTGATTCCTATTCTGATTCAGCAATTAGTTTCCATTGATCAAGGGGTGGTATAACTCCTTTCTTTCCTTCCATAGCTGTGACCATGAAGCACCAGCTGCTCCCTTTGAAATGAGGCAATAAAAACGTGGTCTGCAGCTCTCCATTCAAGCGAGAGAAACATGGAAACCAAATAGGAAATTGCAGATAAAAAGGAAAGAAAAAAACCGGGTTAGCTGTGCAGATAAAACGTGGTTTCTTCAATTTCTTCCTCCGGCAAAATTCCTTCTAATTTTATTTTCAATCAACTTCCTTATTTTAGCACCTTTTCCATTTGGTCCTTGGTCCCAAAAAGGGCTTCAAATTGGCTTGCAATTGGTCTTCAAACTTTAAGCATCTTGCAATTGTGTCCCTGCAAACTCGGGCAAAAAATCCTTCTCGCGGCAGGAATCCCTGCTTTCACACTAAATATTCAAACAAGAATATCTTGAGCTTCTGATATCAAAATCAATAGATTCAAAAGCCCAAATTTATCTATGCGTCCAGGACTACAACTTTGATAAAGGATTTGAAGTGAGATAAAATCGTTTTAGAGAACAGAATTTGACAGTAATCTGGTTGGTAAAAAAGGGTCTCCTGATCTAATTCAGAAACTGACAGTGTCGAGCATCCTGATATGACTGAGAGTATGATCTAAGAACAAATCAACAAAATTTGTGACGGAAATAGAGTTTTTTTTAGTGCAAAACTCGGGCCAGAATCATTCTCGCGGCAGAATTCTCTACTTTCACGTTAGATATTCAAACAGGAATATTATGAACTTTTGATATCGAAATCAAGCGATTCAAAAGTTCCAAATTCATCTACACTTGTAGAGCTACAACTTTCATGAAGGATAAAAAATAAGATAAATTCGTTTTGAATAACAAAATTGCAATCAAACTCGGCTCGAAACCTTCTCGCGACTTGATTCTATGTTTTCACGCTAGATTTCAAACAGAAATATCTTGAGCTTTTGATATCGAAATCAAGCAATTCAAAAGCTCAAATTCATCTATGTGTCCCGGGCTACAACTTTGATGAAGGATTCAAAGTGAGATAAAATCTTTTTAGATAACAGAATCTGGCAGGAATCTGGTTGGTCAAAAAGGTTCTTGATCTGACAATGCTGAGCATCCAAATCTAACCGAGCGTCTGCCCTAAGAACAGTGATCCCTAGGATCCAAGAAAGGTGTAGGTCAATTTTTCAACATGTCATGAGTGACAAAATATAGGTAGGATGGTCAGATATCATACGAAACCAAGTCTGAGGGATTTATATGAAGACTCCTTATCAGCCTAAGAAACCTGACGCTTTTGGCAGTAAAGGGGAGCATAAAAAAAAGTAGAGAACAACTCAAACAAGGTTCGAAAAAAAATATTTCTTTCTCCTCCACTTTTATCAATTTTCCATCAAATATGAGCTACACTCCTACACTTGGTTCAAAAGGAGTACACACCATCTTCAGCCCGTGGGGTCCAAAAATGAGTAACAACAATAATTATCAGACCCGACCGGCCCGGCTGGTCAACCCAGAACTCGGGTGACTTGGGGGCCAAACTGAGTCTGTTTCATTCAAAATTTGATCCTATAATTGGCCCAAAATAAACCGGTTGACTCAACTTGGAACTCGGGTGACCCGACAAAACTCGTTTTTTTTTCCAAATGTGTTTTTTCTCCTACCTAGAGACCTTTTTTTTTTCTTCATATTATTCAGTTGGTTACTAACTCTTTTGAAAATTCACTATATAAATACAAGAAGAATGTTTTATTTTTTCAATGTGAGATTTGAAACCTTTTAGTATATATATTCTATGTTCACAAGAAAAAAGTTATGTTTTTTTAATGTGGGATAAGAAACCTTTTTTTATTTAAATACTTCAGCTTAGAAGAATAATATAATATATTTTTCAATGTGGGATAAAAAACCTTTTGAAATAATATTTTAAACTTAATTATTTACAACATATATAGCATATATCCATATGGATTAATGTTTCTTAATTTTTTCATATAAAATATTAAAACCTCAAATATTTTTTTAAATTTTTCCGGGTTGACCCGAGTCAACTCGTGTAACCCAAGACCCTGCCAAGGCCAAACTCAAGGCTTTTGAGTCTGGTATGGTCGTTAGATCTAACGTTCTTGACTTTGGCTTGGCCGTCACACCCAACACTCTTGGCTCTGGCTTGACCATCAAACCCAATTCCATTGGGTCTGGCTTGGGTGCTAAACCCAAGTGTCTTGCATCTGGCATGACTACCAGACCCAAGGCATATCAGACCCAATATCATGGGTTTGGCAGGCAAGCCGGAGCCAAGGCATACAAGACCCAATACCATGAGTCTAGCATGGATGCTATCATAATTGTCCCGCCCCGCCCGGTCTGGCCCGGCGGGTCAACCGAGGACTCGGGTGACCTGGGGCCTTAGTCAGGTCTATTTCATTCAAAATTCGGGCCTGCAATTGGCGCGGAGTAAACTGGTAGACCCGTCGAGTCAACCCGAAACTCGGGTGACCTAGTAAAACTCGGTAGAGACCTTTTTTTTTTCAAATGTGTTTTTTCTCCTACTTAGAGACCCATCTTTTTTCATATTTTTCAGTTTACTAACTCATTTGAAAGTTCACTATATAAATACTAGAATAATATTTTATTTTTTCAATGTAGGATTTGAAGCCCTTTAGTGTATATATTCTATGTTCATAAGAAAAAAAAAATTATGTTTTTTCAATGTGGGAAAAAAAACTTTTTTTGTTTAAATACTTCAACTTAAAAGAATATGATAATATCTTTTCAATATAGAATAAAAAATATTTTAAAATAATATTTTAAACTTAATTATTTACAATATGTATAGTCTATATCTACATGGATTGTTTCTTAATTTTTTCATATAAAATATTAAAATCTTAAATATTTATTTTCAATTTTTCCAGGTTGACCCAGGTCAACCCATGTAACCCGGGACCCGGCCCCTTGGTCGGGTTAACCCTCAGACCGGGTTTGATAACTATAGTTGACATGAAAATATAGCTGCAAAGAATACAATTGAAAAGAAATAAAGTGACGTGACCAGTTAAAAATCTAAAAATAAAAAAAATAGACAATCTTTTTTTTTTTTTGTTCAGGGGCCTCTTTTAAAAAATATTAATTTTTTTATTATGTGTTTAATTTTTGAAGTGATTTTTCTGGTTTATCTATGATTTTATTTTTATCTTTTATATAAATAAATTATGTTTTTAAAAATAAAAAATATTTATTTTTAGATGATTCTTTTAGTATATATAACTTTACATGTTATTCCTATTTTTTTTAATCAATTTAAAATTTAATATCTTGATTTACATTTATCTTGATTTTTCAAATTTTATTTTTAGATGTCATTAATAATTTTTTATTGATTTACTAACACACATAATTTTTAATTTTTTTAATTACATATATATATATATATATATAGATTTGTTATATTTTTTAAACTACAGAAATACATTAAAAAATCTGCATAAATATTTTTTTATGAAAAATAAAAATACTTGACTGAGTGCACAGATCAGATCACATAATTAATGATGGTATGAATGCTATGAAACACCACCTCTTTAGTTTTTATCAATTTGCATCTCTTATGCGGCATGTGCAATCCACTGCCCTGGGTGAATAAAAGATCATCAATCTCTGTAAGGTCCATGCAAAAGCAGCCTAGGAATAACAACAGAAGGACCCAACCCTAATTCTTATGCGAATAGGCCTGAAAACAAATTAGCCTGAAAACAAATTAAACTTCTATCGTATAAACAAATTCCGTAACATTTGTAAATAAACGCATTTAACAAGTGTCATGAATCCAATCAAGAGGAAGAAAAGTCCACCAGCAATCCAGTTAGAATTTCTGGATGACAACAGAGCTAGCTATGCCAGCCTCCTCAATCGTCTGATCCGGATCAGTGAGCTGTTTTGGAGGGAATCCCATTGTCTGCAGTTGATAATTGCTTGCCCCACCTGGCCTTGATGCCTCAATGAAGGCACGTATGTCTCTGATAGTATGGTTTAAGTTGAAGCGAGAAACCATGCGCGTGCCATCAGCTAACCTGAGCTGAATTGAGGTTGTTGGTGATGAAGAATCTAGTACTAGACCTGGGGTTGGGACTGGAGCAGCCTTGAGAGAAGCAACGGTTGGCTCAGAGGCAGCAGGGACAGTGGTGTCACTGCTGCTACCTAAAGCTCTTCCCACACCTTGGAATGAAACTAGAGGCTTCTCTGGTTCCTGCATAAAAATAGGAGGAGGGTACAATGATGAAAAGATAAATGCAGAAAATAAAATTTTATTAGGAAAAATAAAGTGGAAAAAGAAGAACTCACAGAGTAGTTTTCCTCTCGCCGCATGAGATCAAGATGCACTTGAGTCCCCCTATCCAATGGTTCAAGCTCTTTTGGACACTCAGACCGCTTGATGCTCTGCACAAGATACATTTAATAAATGCGGTTTTCCATTAGAGGTTAAACACTAAATGAATTGCAAGTCCTTCCATTATAGGAGCATAAACTTCACGCATCATCCAATGGAAGTTAGATAAAGCAGAATTTAGTACGAAATTAAATTCTACTGTTAACCAGAAAAAGTATCGCTGAACCCACACAAGTGAATTTGACCATAAAGCACTACCATCACCCCAAAAGTAGGAAAAATACTTGCAGGTAGAGAACCTTAAACCAAATAACTTGATCTACTGCTTCATATAATAATAATAAAAAAAATGTATAATTTTGCTCATCTGACATAGCTTGCAAATCCAACTAGCACTCCAATAACATATTACTGTGCTTCAGCACCAATTGCAATGACATTTTACCTTGTTAAATTTACTAGCATTCCTCCAAACCTCATGTATCAGTATCAGCTAGACACCATCTAGAATCATTCATTTCATGCATACTTCATTGATTTAAAAGAAAGTTAGCATGGTTAAAAAAATCACCTCCAAAAAGGAGGCATTAGCGGGATCATCAAACCTCCTTAAAGGGCCATCATCCACCGTGAACCCGTTCCTCCATAGAGTAACAACATGATTGACAGCTGCAGGTGGTTGAGGAGCAGATGATACCATTGTATCCCCTGAAAGCAACCTCCCCGTTCCAGGGAAGCTTCTCGAGCTCGAAGACGGCTGATGGTAATCAGCAGGTCTTTCTACAGCACCTGAATGTCGAGCTTGATCAAAAATTCCATCCACATCA
>Ga0307517_10015166_pt1 | contig 10262 bp, 4 predicted proteins | sample 23_EM_MG_FD_194515 | JGI IMG/M metagenome (GOLD analysis project Ga0307517, IMG submission 194515) | Populus trichocarpa ectomycorrhiza microbial communities from riparian zone in the Pacific Northwest, United States - 23_EM | ecosystem: Host-associated > Plants > Roots > Unclassified | place...
TCCAATACATATTTAGTTGTTTTAGTGTTACTGCCATTTTTAAAAAATAAAATAAAATTCAGATATATATATATATATATATATATATATATATCCAATAAAAAGAGGTGTCGTTTAGAAAGCAGCTACTACTACAATCATAAACACCTATTCATTTTGTTGTTTCCATTTTTGATTCCTGAACTCCCTCCCATTCACATATGAGACCTGAGATTGACAAATAACCATTCATTTCAATTACTACAATTCTGAGCATCTGAATGTATGTATACCAAAACAATAGAAAGAATGATTCAACATTTCATTCGCAAAAAAACTGAACAGGGAAAAGGATCCGTTTCCACCAGAAGGAAGAGCGAGGCTCAAGCTTGAATTCTTGTGAGGAAAATATGTTCTTCAAGCATCTACATTCCATTGCAAGATCATGGTTTAAAGAGGAGCAGGAATATGACGTACACCTGTGTTTGTTCCAGAGTAAGTCGCTGTCCCATTCCCACGGATCCAGCCTTTGTAGGGTTTGTTTAGAAAGAGAACTTGAAAGCACCAGCATGGGAATCAGTCACTGAGTCCCAGAAGGAAAGTTTTTTCTCTTGGGCCTTTTTCTCCTCTGCTTTCTGCACCAATTGATCGATAGTTCCAGGGAAAGTGGACTCAATAGCATTCTCAAACTTATCATGCAAATTCACACGGTCTCGAGTTCCAGACACTAGTTCCCCTGCATTTGGCCTCTTAAGAAAATCCAAAACATTCAGCAGATTTCTCCTGCAACACACTAGATAAGTCAGTTGCGACCAATGGGTATTGGTTTCTCATATCCTAAAATATGAAGCAACAGTCTTTTCTCTATACAAAAAATAAAGGGTAGAGCCAGGGCTTTGGAAATGGGTAGGCCATGTTAAAAAGACGAGGACTGGGAAAGGAGATTAAGTAAAGTGCAAGACAAGAATTAAAATAGATTTTCTTATTTTATTTTGTGTGTCAGGTGTGGATTAACCAATGTAACTGATTCACCAGCTTCTTATATAGTCCATGTCTTCTTGATGAACTTATTTAAACAGTGACAACGGAAATTAATGAATTCCCACCCTCTAGAGAATAGTTTCTTCTACTGTTTAGTTTATGTAACATCTCAAGGTATACATGGCAAAGGATGGGATAATCTAATGAAATTCATTACTTTCAATCCAGAGAATCAAAGACTTTACTTGAAAATTGGCTCCAACATAAAAACTGAATAAGCTAAAATAAATTCATTTTCTTAAACCGAGGTCTCAACTATATCAATTGATTCTTGTCACCGACCTACCATCATTGCACTTCCTATCCATGAATACTGGGTTTGCTGTGGTAAGTTTTCGTCATTCAGTTTCATGAATCATATCTCTACTTGTCAGCTTCAGAAGTTACACTATGAGAGAGCAACTTCATTCTTTTAAAAGTCTATTTAAGAACTATCATCAAACCTTTTACTCAACCAATGATGTCTACAGATGAACTTTCTAAAGTTAAATTCTAAGAACTATCTAAATTATAGATAATTAAAAACAAAACAAAAGTACCTGCTGACATAATTCTGTGTAATAGCAATGGATTCTTCCAAGTTGATTACCAAATGCCACCAACCATTGGGCACAAAGATCACTTCACCAGCCTTACAGATGCACTCAATAGGTCTCCTTTTCAAGTTCCTTGTTGCACCATAAAAGTTCATGAACCATTCCATTATGGAAACAGGACATGCTACCTCTGCACCATCTGGGCTTGGATAAACACCAGGAGGTACCACATCAGGTGGGAACAAAATCCACTTCTTAGACCCCTTAATCACTGCATTCCAAGCAGATGTAGAATTAGGATCTATGTGAAATGATGAGCCAGATCCTGCAGGGCCAATTATGACCCACCTATAATCTGGCCTCTCATTACCTAAAACACTAAACAAATCCTCCCTAAAGTACAATGGAACCTCATATTCAGAACCCAAAACAGGAATCTTCTCAGCGAATTTCGGGTCAAAAAGATACAATGGACGTTCTTCCCTCACTTGATCCGAATACCTAAAATACTCTTGAAGCCTCATCTCCACCGGCCCAGCTGCAAACTTCACATCACCACACACACTAACCAAATAATCCTTATCCCATTTTTGCAATGCAGCCCAATTATCGATACACCTTTCCAACAATACCGGCTTATTTGGCTCCTCAAAATTCATCACAAATTCCTCAACAGAAATACCTTTCTTTCTAACAATATTATCTCTCTCAAGCCATTCAGGTTTCATTTCAAGACTAGCACATAACCAACTTTGAAAAAGATAATCAGAATAAAAATCTCTAACTTTCAAACTTGAGCAGCCATTAACGTCAAATAAAGGGTAAATGCCAGCAATATAAGTAGACTTCCATGACCCATTAAACAGAAACTCACCATTTAACTTATCCAATACAAGGTTTCTCCATAAAGGCTCATGATTAGTGAAAACGTAAAATGACTTGCTAACAGTAGCTAAGACTCCTAACTGGGTTCCATCAAGAAATCCTAAAATATCAAGAACTAACTCATCAGTCAGGATTTGAAGATTACCTAAACCGGTGTTTCTTGAGTTAATAGAGCCTCGATTGAAGTAAAGATTGCCAAGTGGCTGAACCCCATAAGTATTTGATGGAGCTGAGGTTTTTAGATTAAACCCTTCAGTGTCTTCTTCTAGTTCATCTTGTTCAATAGGATCTTCTTTGGTTTCTTGTCTTTTGTTTCTTGTTTTCGTTTTGGGTTTTTTGTGTCTCTTCTTTTTTATGATTCGAGACAATAAGTTCGTGGAAGTTAGCATTGTAATGAGAGAATATAGGGTGCTGTGGCCGCCTTCTTCAGGTTCTGATAGGAGGCAAAGATTGAAGACGTTCAAGGGTTTTAGTAAAGCCAAAGGATCCACTGGTTGCTTTAGGCGTTTCGATGTGTTCCTTTTTTCAAGTATGGAAAGAAACGTTTTTGTTCTTTTATAATTTCTTTTTTTCCCCTTAATTTCGTGAGTTAAACACCGGACTTAAAATATAGCATCAAGCAAGGAAAACTAATTTGCATTGGGAAAACATGTCATCGCGTTTGTTTTATGTAAAAACTTTGACATGAATATATATATTTTTTATTTTCTTCATATTTTATAAGAAAATTAATCAATTCAATCACTTTTAAAATTTATAAATTTTATAAAATATTTTCACATGGTAATTTATTTTTAAAATCATATAATAATATCAATAATTATTATCAACATCACCACCACTACAATGACCTCCACACACTATTATTGTCATTGTTGTTACCATTATCATCAGTGGGTTTCTTGAAACATATATACGTAATAAAAATAATAAATTAAAATTTTTTCAGGAGTTTAGAGATTTCATTAGACAAATTTAAAGTTGTTTAAAGTCTATATGAAGATTACTTAGAGATCAAATGTTCTTTTTGGCTTTGAATAATTGCTTCAAAATCAGCTTGTTGCAAACCACAAGTCGTTCAAGTATCCAATCTAATCCACATAAACCATGAGTAAGAAATCTCTTAAACCCTTTTAGGAGAGAGATTGCAATACCTTTAAGTTTTAACTCTTTTATTTTGTGTTTATGTGTTTCTATATTGTACTGTTATAATATCAAGTACAAAAAATATAAGACATAACATTCTATTTATAGGAAAACCTAAAATTTTTATAAATTATAAAATATTAATTTGCCCCTTAAATAATGTCACATATATTATTTTTTGATAATTTTAAAAAATTATTCAATCAAGTCCTTACTTGATTTTTCTAGGTCTAGAATTGTAATCTATTAATTGCATGCTAGTCCTCAATTTTTTAAATTTATTTACCATCAAGTTATACTTAATTAACCATTACATTTTAATTTTTAACCAATAGTTTTTATGTGCGTGAATTATTAGGTTCCATAATAAGTTAGTCAAGATATAAATCATAATCCTAAATAAAATAGGATAGAATAAATTAAAGAATTTAATGTATTATTAATTCAATAATTGATTGATTAATATTTTAATATCAATACAATGTCTAGTAACCTGTTATGATCTCCAAATATTAGAAAAGTCATAAGTGGTATGACTTAACATTTTAGTGACCAGTTTCTCAGTTAATTATTACTTCTTCATCAAGAATGTTCTGATTTAGACATTATAACATAAAGTTTGTTTTCTTTGTTAAATTATTTTAGTTCTCAACACTACAGTCATTGATTATTTGAATAAGATTTAAAACTTTTTTCAAATCATATCACACATTGGGTAAGAATTTCACAATCAATATTATTTGAGAACAAATGTAACATTTTCTCTAATTCACTTATAGAGATAAATCCTCTCTTGACTACTCAAACATCTTTATATAGTTTATGTTATATCTAATATCTGCTCATTTGTTATCCTTGATTAGGATAACGTGTAGTAAAGATCAAAGCATAACACTCCATATATATGATAACTTAGTGATCTCAAATCTAAAGATCACTTACACAATTATCACATATGCATTTTCATAGACATATGTGATCTCTCCATATGAAATTTTCATACGAGTCAGTTCATTGTACATGTCATCTAACAAGCATCTACACATTAATTTTATGTATTCCCCATACCTCAGTTTATGAGAGCAGTTGCTTCCTTTCATAAAGTAAGAAACATAATATGTATCGATCTCAATATCTCTAATTAATGTTCAATCTTAACAGAACATTTAGGAACAATGTTTTGATACAATATGAATATCATAATTATAACTTTATATTTTTCTTTGCAAAAACTATTTCTATGGATTTTATATTTATTCTAGATTCATTAATAAAATATAAATAAATATTAAAGATAAATTTTTTTTTATTAATAATAAATATACTTTACATGAATAAAATCAGTGCTACATATAAACAATTCATTTAATATAAGGCATATTCACTAATAATCACCACCACCATCGTCACCATCACCTCCTCTCTCAACCTCACATGTATTACTACCACTACCACAATTATAATCATCACCATTACATCATAACCATAAAATATTATCATTGTATTATTCATATAATTACTTGTCAAACATTATAAATTCTTTTAATATATAATGTTTTATGTGAATTATTTTTAAAATAAACACAAAATATTTTATAATATAAAATTTTTACATATAATTCTTTTATGATATTTGGTAAATAATAATGTGAAAAATAAAATGATAGTAGAATGACATGCTATTTTATGATGATGAGGTAGTTGTGATGATTGTGGTATTAATTGTGATGGGTGTAAGGGATATAGGCGAAGGTGGTGGTGATAGTGAAAGAGTGGTGGCAGTGAAGGCTGAATTGTTAGATGATATTGTAAATATATTAATATTTATAAAATATTTTATGAAATTTTATGAGCTAAAAATATTTTTTAATAAATAAATAAATTTTAAATATTGATTATTTTACATTGACATTGTTTAATAAAATATTTTATCAAAAAACAAATATAGTAAAACTAGAAAAACATTTTCCAGTAAAATATTTAATACAAAACCGACATCTTTCATAGTTTAGTTTGTAAATTTGATTTATGAAATTTTTAAATTTTTTATAATATATCACAACATTAATGAGATATTTAATTTTAAAAATTAAAAGAAAAATAAAAAAAGCTTGCATGGAAAATCTATCATGCTAGGACGTCTTATTCCGAGTGTGTTTGTTTTTATATTCAAAAAGCTTTTTTGAAACTTTTTAAAATTTATTTTTTATTTTTTTATTATTTTATTATTTTAGATTGTTTTAATGTGTTGATGTTAAAAATATAAATTAAAAAATATTATTTTAATTTATATTTAAATAAAAAATACTTTTGAAATTATCGTTACCACAAAGTAACCGCCGATGACACATACAACACAAGTGTGGGTATGGAATATGAATCCAGCACCCCATCAAATCTTGGGATAAGAATCTCTCTTCGAGATTCCATCTATGCGTTTTCACAAAATTAAAGAGAGAAGGGAGGGAAGAAAGGAAGTGGCTGCAAATTTAAATCATATAAAATGTGTGGTGATAACATAAATGGCTTAGGTTTCGTTTGTATTCATGGTCCTCCAACTAGAACCACTAAGGTTACAATTTTAAAAAGATTAATTTAGATTTAGAAAATTTACCTGAGTTTATCTTGTTTTTAATATTATTAAATTATTGTTATTTTTTATATTATTAAATCAATCAAACTTATTAAATTCAGTTGATTTAATGATCCGAGTCTTGAATTTCTTTTACTTTTTTATAAGTCCTAGCACCGTCTTAACTCTTTTCTTTTTATGTTTGAAAAAATATTGTTTTTTTTATGTTTGAAAAAATTTGACCTGACTTGCGGCATTACATCGACCTTTCTAATACTTTTTTTTAACCTAACAGAATATAATTTAATTCTAAAACCCTGTTTGTTTGCTGAAAAGTAGTTTTCTTTTGAAAAGTAAATTCCAGGAAAGTGAATTATTTTCCGATGTTTGGTAGTATAATGAAAAATAAATTGAAAAACATTTTCTCGTGTTTGGTTATGTCATGAAAAATAAGCTGGAAAATAACTTATTAATGTTTTATTTTTTTCAAGTTTATTAAAATAATGAGAAACAAATCTTACAAATTAAAAAGTTAAATGAGAATGAAATTGAAAAAAATATAATTTCATAAATTATCTCAAATAAAATAAATAATAAATAAAATAATAGAGATCAAATCTAACAAATAAAAAAATTGAAAGATGAAGAAATTAAAATAATAATAATTACCATTTCATAAATTATTTCAAATAAAATAATTAACAATCAAAAGAACGAGGATCAAATTTGATGGATAAAAAATTTCAATTAAAAAATGATAAGGGAAAAACAAATAATAATTATAAAAATAAGGACCAATGTTAATAAAAAAATCAAATTCTAAGGGATGAAATTAAATATATATATATATATATATATATATATATATATATATATATAAAAATCAAAAGTTTGAGGATCAAATTTGATATAATCAACAAATAATATGACATTTCTAAATTTTTTACAACTTCCAGAAAATGTTTTCCGTCCAAAATAAAAGGAAAACACTTTCATGAAAATTAAGCCAAATTCTTTTTTGACTGAAAAGTATTTTTCGTTGATCAATTTTTCTAATGGTAAACAAACACATGAAAGTTTGAAAAATAATATTTAGAAAATCACTTTTCGCTAAATAAACAAGTCCTAAATATCATTAATATAATTATCCATGTATTATAATACATATTATTTTATATATAAAAAAATAATAAAGTTATCGTACAACTTTTTTTAAATATGAAAAACCATTTTGGAAAATTATTCACTTATTATATTGTATTTTGTTTTAATGGATGAAACATGGATGCCGAAGTTTATTTTTATTATATTTCAAATATTTTTTATGCACAATCTTATTTGACAAATATAATTTTCCGCAATTGTGCAGGCATATCCAATCGGCTTCATGTTCGAGTACACTGACAACAAAATCCAGAGAATACCCAAGTAGGTACGATGATTCAAACGTCAGGCTTCAGTGTCTTGCCAACGTCGATGACAAATCGGTATCTAACATCTGCTTTTAGCACGCGCTCCATGGCAGTGTTCACGTAGTCCATCGGAATAACCTCAATATCTGCTGTTATATTATGTTTGGCGGCGAAATCAATCATCTCTTGTGTCTCCTTGATTCCTCCAAAGCAACTACCTCCCACTGTCTTCCTCCCTGTTATTAATCCACAAAGGTAATAAATATATGCAGTCAGTTTCCTTGTTCCGATTGGCAAGATGAATTATTCCGGGAGACACGCATACACATACCGGTGATCAAAGGAAAGACGGGCAGTTCAAGAGGCTTCTCCGGAGCACCGACCAAAACTAGCTTTCCATGAGACTTCAATAGAGCAACTAAAGGCAACAGAGGGTGAACTGCGGACACTGTATCAATGATACCATCCAATGTTCCCATTGCAGCCTACACAAGAAAATAAAAAACCCTATGATCAGAAAAACTAGCACAGTATACAAAAACCCAGGTGATTATTAGTTGAGCTCACACTTGTAAATAATTTATCAGAAAACAATTGTACCTGCATCTGATCTTGGTCACGACTGACCAAAAACGAGTCAGCTCCAAGATTTTCTAGAGCCTCCTGCTTTTTATTAGGAGAGGTACTAATCACCGTCACCTTGACGCCCATAGCTCTTGCAAATTTCACTGCTACATGACCTAGACCACCGAGGCCAACAATGCCCACATGCATACCAGGTTTGTCAAGTCCAAAATATCTCAAGGGGCTATAGACTGTGATTCCAGCACACAAGAGAGGAGCACCAGCATCGAGAGGTAGGTTATTTGGAATACGAACAATGAAGTGTTCATCAGCAACCATATTATCTGAGTAGCCTCCATATGTGACGGTTCCGTCATAGTACTTGGCACCGTAAGTAAGTATCTTTTTTGAACAGTAATTCTCAAGATTGTTGTCACAGCTATCGCAAGAGCGGCATGATCCAACCATGCACCCTACACCCACTTTGTCTCCGACCTTGAATTTTTCTACTTTGCTCCCCACCTCTGTCACTACTCCGACAATCTCATGCCTGCATTCAGACAGTTAATTAACTCGTTACCCTTAGATTTTCAATATTTATAAATTCTAAGAGCTATAGCGCTTTAACTTCATTGATGAATGAGCAAAAGGAGTTGATCTGATCCTAGAATCTTATGGAAATTCATTGGAATCATTAAATTTAGTAAGCATCTTCAACATATATTCTGTTAAATGCTTCTCTGTTTTCCTTCCTAGAAATCTAGCTTCTGGCTAATTGAACTTTTATGCTGTCTTGCTCGTTGTTTAACTGATTTAGCTACAGTTACTTGTTGGCTTCTTGTTATATTTTAATATCATCAATAACAGTTTCTGATCTTAATCATTCACAAAAAGGAAACAAAAATTCATGATAGGAAATTCAAAGAGCCATTTTACAGTTGAAAAGGGTTGCTATAGCTAGGATCCTGACAATTTATATGGGAGCACAGCATTTGGGAAGAACTAGACCTTGTTTTCTCTCTTTTTTTCTTCATCTGTAAGGGTTATCTCCAAACAATTACTCGCTTTCCAGATTAAATCTCTCCGAATATATTCAAATGAAATTAATTGTGTTCTTATGGCTAAATCCCATCCTCTTCCATTCCAAATTAAGAACCACCAAGACATAACAATCAATTCAAATGAAAACAAACACACAGGCTACTCAATAAGGATATACGTACCCAGGGATAAGAGGGTATTGAGTAACGCCCCATTCATTCTTGACCATGTGAAGATCGGAGTGGCATATCCCACAATACAACACCGTGAATGCCACGTCCTTTTCCCCTGTTGCTCTGCAAGAAATTAGAAATAGCCCTTTTGTTTAAATTAATATATAAACCGACTTAAGGAACATGTAAAATGCACAAAGGAGATTAAAAAGCAAATAATACGAGACTAAAAGTAAGGTGATGGGAATGAGGAAGAACCTCCTGGAGAATTTGAAGGGGGAGAGGACCCCAGACTGGTCTCTTGCAGCCCATCCAAAGGCCGGTTTTGGATGCTCTTCCTCTGGCAATTTGTCTGCCATTTTTCTCTATAGTATGTAAAACTGTAAACCAAGATTTGCTTTCCTGATGCAGCAAACACGAATACAATTTTACAAGCTTGCATGCGTCTGTGTGTATCTATCTATATATACAGTGAGGTGAGTGGTGTCACTCCTGGAGTTTTCTAGCATGATGTATCGGCTGACGTATAGGTGAACTCACCATGAGTGGGTTTCTCGAATGGTCTGTAGTTTGAAAGGTTTGAGGTGTAAGATTGTAGCAGATTTTGCTTCAAGGAGTCAAAATATTCAGAGTCACAGCACTGTAGTCCACATATTTTTCCTTCATCATTATGAATATATATATATATATATTTTTTTTTTTTGCGGTTGACAATTTCTAGTCGTAAATGGCTCTTTCAATCTCTCTCTCAACTCTCAGCCCTCAGCCCTCAACCATCTATCCATTGTTAATTTTGTTTATCTTTTTTTCATTTTTTTTGTTTACCTGAAAAATATATCTCTTTATATATATAGACCTTAAAAGAGCAAAATAGTTCCTCGTTTTTCAATGTTGGACAAAGGTAACTTCTATT
>Ga0307517_10015167_pt1 | contig 10262 bp, 5 predicted proteins | sample 23_EM_MG_FD_194515 | JGI IMG/M metagenome (GOLD analysis project Ga0307517, IMG submission 194515) | Populus trichocarpa ectomycorrhiza microbial communities from riparian zone in the Pacific Northwest, United States - 23_EM | ecosystem: Host-associated > Plants > Roots > Unclassified | place...
AGGCTTTACAATTTCTTTTGATTTACTTTCTATAGGGTTATATTAGTTTTATAACTGGTCGTGATTTTGGTAGGTTAACTCGGGTTGACTTGAGTCTTTTTTTTTTAAGTTCATCCTTCAACATTAGGTTGATTGAGAGATGAATTTTATAGTTTATTTTGATTTGTTTTATATGAGGTTATCATAGTCTCATGACCTGGGTCACGGGTTTGATAGGTTAACCTAGGTTGACTTGAATTATTTTTTATTTTTTTTTCTTTGATGTTATCTTAGTCTCGTGATCGAGGTTATGGATTTGATGGGTTAACCTGAGTTGACTCAAATTATTTTTTTGTGTCTTTTTTTTATTTTTTTAACATTGTGTTAATTAAGAAAAAAGTTTTATAATTTAACTTGACGGGTCATGAATTTGATAGGTTAACTCGGGTTGACTTGGGTGTTTTTTTTAATTATGTTTTTTTCTAGTCCATTATTCAACATTGGATTGATTGGAAATTGAATTTTATAATTTATTCTGATTTTTTTTTACATGAAATTATCATTGTCTCATGATTTAAATTACAGATTTGTTTTATATTTTAGTTAACTGGATCACATCGGGTGGCGCGGGCCAATGATTTAATAGCCACTAAACTTTGTGATTGTGCTGACATATGGTAGACTAATTTTGCCATCAAGTTTCAAGCGTGTAATCCTATCATATCACGAGAATATCCTATTGATCTCCTTGACTTCCATCTTTACTTGTTCTTCTAGCTTATCTCTTTGAATCCATATTGAGGAATCAGACCAACAGAGAGCAGTTTGCTACTTTGATGGGCTTAGGGCTGATATTTGTCATGATTTTAATTCATTTGTTGGTACTCACCCCTTTGCTCACAAAAGAGCAAATAAAATAGTAGGATTACATGCCAAAGACGAGGAGGATGGAAGTGATGGATCTGGAGGTAAACCATAACCAGCAAAAGTGAAAAACTAGACCTTAAGGATTCATGTTTTGGTGATAAATTAGTCAAAGAGAGCTTTGGATTATGTAGTTTTCCATGTGAATTACATATGCATAAAAGAGAATAGAAGCTTGTTAGCATTAAATCCATATATTGGTAGGTTATTTCTAATTAGGATTGAGTTCATATAGCTACTCATTCATTCAATAAATGGGTTATAAACTGGTATCTTAACTTCAAATTAGCCAATCTCCTCGGCGTTTCTCATATGCCATCCTAGTGGTTTCAACCAAAATGATTAGTAGTTTTTTCTCCAAAATGATTAAAAGGAGCTTTGGATTAATAATCTTTTTTCATAATGAACCAAAATGATGCACACGAGAGCATTAGTTTTTCCAATCATTAATAGTTTTGGAGGAGTGGATACTCTTGATAAGGAAAAAACATTACTAATTTATTTAATGAAACAGTAAACTGGATTGCAATTATTGAAGTCATCACTCAATGTATGGAGTGCCAAGGCTATGATATTTTTTTGTGGCAATCAAAGCATAAAGAAATTGAAACAAAGTGAGAATGAAAGTGGTGCAGCTCAAAAGAATAGAAGAGAAGGATTGAGTTTTAACTTGGCACAACATGAGATAGGAGGTGTGCTGTGAGGTAAGTTCGACTTCAATTTGCACTTTGAAAATGTGTGAGGCACCATGTCCTTTCTCGTTCACACAATTGAAAGACCTAAGAAAGCATGTACATTTGCAGACAATGGTTTGGCTAGAAACATGCTCTCTACAGTGAGGAACTTGTAATTGCTCGAGACAACCAGGATTGACACTCGGGCCATCTTGGTGTTGCTAATAGGATGAGCAGTTTAAGGTTAAGTCTTTAAGCTAATACTTATATCCTCCTAACATTATCTCTCGTTGACTGCTTACCTTTGTTCCCATTTTTAAACTTTTTTGCCGTTTGTGGTTGATCTAATTTGTCATAAGCTTTTACGTGTAAAGGTATGTAACCAAGGCGTACTGTTGTTACTTGAGCATTGTTTTGTTTTTTCGATGGTAGAGGGTATCCTTAGGGTCAGTTTACATATTAATTGAGACTAAGTCTCCTTTTAAGATTGCATTTAGGGGTATAGATTTTCTTAAAGTTGCTTCAAGGTTTGAACTTGAAAATACAAGGAAGAGAGCAAACCTACTTGATCATTTGACTATACAAGAGCATTGTAATGCTAATTTTGTCTTTTGAGACCAACTCTTCTCTTTATCTTCAACTGAATCCCTCAATTTGGTTTTTCTTTTTCTCTCTACTCTAGACTATTGGCCCCTCACTCTCCTTGCCCTTTGAAAATTCATTTGTGACTCTATTCGAGATCTTTTTTAAAGGAAAAAAAAACTGCAGGCGGATCAAGTTCCAAATAAAGAATACTGTGGTTGTTGATTCATTGAAGGATGAGAGTTGAAAAGACTTGGAAGGTTTTGAGGTCTTTGGATATTTAAATGAGCCAAAGCATGCAAGATGTTAAGGCTGTCTCCTAGGGCATATAAGGGAAATAATTTGAAGGTGAGATCATGAAAATGGCATCTTTATATATGAAGGCTGTCTCCTGACATTGAATTGTTTTTGAGATAGCTTTGTAAAAAGTGAATCGGGTTCCATTAGAAAATATTTTCCTAGCATCAGTATTATTGGTCGGGAATCATTCCAAATTGGCTTGAAAGATTATAATGAGTGAAAATCGCTTCAAGTTTTGTTCTACAATTTTATGCAATATTTGGTCGAACCTTTTGTGCTTTAACTAGATATTTGCAATATTTGATTGAATTACTACAAGTAATTTGCAATGATCTTCTTGCCCCAATGTTGTTTAAGAATGTTTTCAATGATCTAAATCTAAAGACAATGCCATTAGTCTTGAAGGAAAGGCACTGTTAAATTCCCACTACTAGGTGTGTTGGATCTTAGTTGGATTTTTTCATCATCTGGTCGAGACTCATGTCACAATGTCATTACTTAAAAATAGGTTGCTTGCGAAATTCATAAATTTTTTGGATTGTCTTACTTTTTTGTTTTAGATCGAGAGTAAGGGAATTGGTGGATAAGCTTTTTGGTTAAAATATGCTATCTGCTGGTCCTTTTATGGGAATAGCTTGCATATGTTTACGGTTTTGTTTCATTGGGGTCATGTGAGAGGGATTTCAATGCAGTGTGTTTTCTAAGAGAGAAGTTCATTCCCATAACCATCGTAAGGAAGAAAATTTGGTGATTAATCCTGAGGGGTGTTGCTTAACTGGTCAGCTCCCTAGCTAGAGGTTACCAGTTCGAGTCTCACAAACCTCAGGGCTACTAGAGGTTTACATGGTCGTTAACTTCAGAGCCCGTGGGATTAGTCGAGGTGCGCGTAAGCTGGTCCGGACACCCATGTTAATCTAAAAAAAAAAGAAGAAAATTTGGTGATTTTTTCCGGGAATGTGATTTGCGATAAAACCAAATTACATATGGTTTACTTGGTCTAAATTTGGTCATCATTTGAACCAAAAAAAGGGTAAACATTGTGTCTGCATTTGGATTGTTAGGTTTTGTTGACCAGATTAGATGATACTAGTCCATGTGCTTTTGCGTTGCTACATGTACGAATATGAAAGCTATCCTGAAGTAATTTTTTTGAATTGCTATACATGTTCTGATGAACATATAATAATCTTGAAATTACATCCATTAAATTTGTGAATTATTAACTTTTCCATAACTATAGTAACAAAATGAGTTTTATAATACTAGTACATGTGGTCTTTGTTTTTTTTTTATTTGATATAATTCTAAAATTGATTTTGTTTTATGATTTTATTCTCATTCAGCTTGTTTTCCTATTAGATTTGATCCTTATTATTTTGATTGTTATTTTTTTATTTCATCATTCAACATTAAATTAGTTGTGAATTAAGTATCTTGATTGAGTCTGAGTCTATAATTTCACAGGTGCGAGTTTGGAAGATTAACCCAGGTTTAAGAAGTTCACCCAAGTTTGCTTGTTTTTTTCTTTTTCTAAGCTCATGTTTTGCAATTTCATCCCTCAACATTTATACAATTGGAGATTGGGCTCTATTGTCTTTTTATTTGCTTTTATAGGATTTATCACTAATTTTAAAAATGATCCGCGTTATCTCAGATCTTTTTATTTTTTTCTTTGTTAAATTTATCTTTTTTTAAAATAAATTTTGTTTTGAATTAAATTAAATTAATTGATTAAATATAAGCATGGGATGCTCACTTCATTATATTTTGTTTGGTTTGCTTTCTAGATCGCTGCTCTAACTGCTTGTGCAATCTTTTTCAGTGAAGGTTTTATTTTTTCATTAATCAGCTGATTTGTTGTGAAAAACCTGCAACAATTATTGATGAATATTGCAATAGTAGAGAAACTAGAAAAAACATAAGATTTAACATGGTTTGATGATGTGTCTACATCCATAAGAGCGAAAAGCTTTTATTTTTCACTATATCGAAATAAGGTTATATGATATGTATTTATAGTAGACCCTAAACCTTCCATAGAAACCTAGCCGCCCAAGGAATCCTAACCATCCAAGTAGTATTAATAATTTTTCCTAATACACTTTTACTGTACCCCTCCAACCTATTAATCGTCTCTGACAGCTAAACAAGAAATAAATCTCAGAGAGGCAGATGTTGTTGTTCCACTTTGCTCTACTTCGGCAAATAGATGCCGTCGTTCCACTCTGCTCTATTCCAACATCTGTTTATGAGCCACAAACTATAACAATCTTCACAATGGTGGATATCCACCCCTTAGGAGAAAAATAGGGAAAACTCCACATGGAACAATAGGTTGGGCATCTCCTATCTAGCATATGGAGGCTTTAATTAATTTAAAGCAATGCTTGAATTTATCTATGATAACATGCTTTGTCAACATGTTTGTTGCATTCTCAAAAGTGAACTTTTTCAAGCAACAGTTCACTGAAGAAACCAATTCCCTGATCCTGTGAAACCTCACATCCACATGCTTGGTTCTTTGCCAAGTAAATGACACTCTGACTATCATAATGCAATTGAACTCCACCTTGCTGAATACCCAGCTCTTTGATCGAACCTGTAAGCCACAAGGCTTTCTTGGCAGCCTTAGTCACTGCTATATATCTAACTCAATAATAGATAGTGCAACTAGAGACCAAACCATAGACTTTCAACAAATAGGCCTTCCTACCATAGTAAATACATAACCTGTGGTAGACCTCCTGTCATCAAAGTCCCTTACATAGTCTGCATCTACATATCCCACAACTAAATGATTACCCTATTATCTACTAAATATGATACCATAATCTATAATACCTCTCAAGCATTTGAAGATCCACTTGCCCAATTATGTCGTCCTGGATTTGATAGAAACTTGCTCTCTACACTGACTGAGTGTGCCAAATCTGGTCTTATACAAACCATAACATACATTAAATACCTTACTACACTAGCATAAGAGATCTTTGACATGTCTTTCTCGTCATCATCTATCTTCGAGCATTGTACAATAGATAATCTGAAATGATTCGCTAAAGGTGTACTCACTGGTTTTGCGTTATACATGTTGAACCTTTCCAACACTTTCTTAACATAGTTACACTGAGATAACCGTAATCTCTTGGTAGTTTTATCTTTGCGAATCTCCATTCCAAGAATATTCTTAGCAACATCCAAATCTTTCATGTCAAATTCTCTACTCAACAAAATCGTCAACTTGTTGACCTCACTCATACTCTTTGCAACAATCAACATATCATCCACATAAAGCAACAAGAAAATGAAAGAATCATCATCAAGGCTCTTTATGTAAACACAATAGTTATACTCACATCTTTTGTAGTCAATCCTGATTAGGTAAGAGTCAAATCACTTGTACCATTGCCTTGGAGACTGTTTCAGTCTATAAAGTGATTTCCTCAATTTACAGACCAAGTGTTCCTATCCAGGTTGACTAAACTTTTCTGGTTGTACCATGTAAATTTACTCCTCTAAATCACCATGGAGAAAAGCTGTCTTGACATCCATATGCCCTAACTGCATATTAAAATATGCCACCAAGCTTAACACTGTCTTGATGCAAGTATGTCTAACTATATGAGAAAATATCTCATCATAGTCAACCCTTTTCTTATGTGAGTAATGCTTTGCTACTAAAAGAGCCTTGAACTTCTCTCCCTCTTTTTCATATATTGCTTTTTTCTTTTTATACACCCATTTGCATTCTATCGCCCTCTCTTTCTCTGGAAGTTCAACCAACTCCAATGTCTGGTTCTTATGCAAAGACTCCATTTCTTCTTCCATAGTACCCATCCATTTACTTTTATCTTGACCTTGTAATGCCTCCTAAAAACTAGTAGTATCTTCACTATTAGTAATAAGTGCATAAAAGACCAAATCTTCAAAACCATACTTGATGGGTGGCCGAATAGTGCGTCTAGGCATATCTAAAGCTATATTGTCATGTTACTGATCTTTTGAACTAAAACTCCTTGAATTCTCAATGATTTCTTTCTTAATATGAGTATTTAGCTCTCACCTACACCTCATGGTCATTATTGTTGCAATTTTCTAACACTTGTTTTTTTTTTTTTTTTTTTTTGAGTATGCTATAACATGACTTTTTCATAAAAAACCACATTCTAGTGATCACTACTTTGTTTGCCTTTGGATCCTAAAGCTTGAAACCTTTCACCCTTTACTGATACCCTAAAAAGACACATTATCTAAACTTTGCATCAAGTTTTGACATCTCATAACTAGAAATATACATATAGGCTAGACATCCAAACACTCTCAAACCAGAGTAGTAAAACATTAACTTCAGATTTAAATTTGAAAAATCTATGGTTATCTTTTAAATTGTATTGATGTCAGATAAGATATTTTAAATCTTCCGCATCTGATTTGTTTAATGTGCATCAAACATCAGTATGGGGCTAATTCATTAATAAATATCATATTAAAAAATGGTAATAGATATCTCATGCATATACATGCTTTCCTTTTATATTGGAAGAGGGTATAGCAATTGTGTTTATGTTCTTAACTCTCTTCTTTTTAGCTTTGTTTCTGTGTTGAGTGTCATGTAAGGTGTCACTACTCTGACGAGCCTTTGGGGCTTGTTAATTTTGTATTGTCTTGAAGATTGATGTTGAAGAAAGACAGGAAAGCGAATCCTAAGACTACTTCTGCATGGGTTATGGCGGTAAATTTGAGAAAAACAATGCTTACTGTATAAGAGTGTGCTGGTAAAAGTGCATAAATTTGATTCATTCCTTTTCATTTCATTCAGTTTGAGCTTCCTTTAATGATCTTTATACTGAACACGCTACTCTGTTTCAGATTCTATCAGTCATAATATGTCTAATAAGGGACTGGAGTTTGTTTCTTAGCTTGTTAATTTCTTTAATAATGATTCTGGGAAATTGATTATTGTTTTCTGGTATCTTTATACTTTGTTCGGACAGTATTGAGGCACAGAATGCAGTTGCTTATACATGTCTTGTTTTTGCAGCGTGGATGATTGATTTCCTAATGTCACTTTCCATTTTGAAAACTCAGTTATCTTGAACGTTTATCCACACGAGTATCTGTTCCCCTTTGTAAGTATTTCACTGCAAAAATTCATACTGCTTTGGTTTTGCAGTTCTCTAGCACATCTTTTGTTCCTTTTCTTTTAGAATAGCTTCTCATCTCCACATAGTACCTTAGCAGACTGCAGGCCGCAAATCTGAATCATCTAGTGTTATATGTAATGGACTTGGTTTAAAATTAAATCAAGTTTAAAAAGTAATATTTGGATGTTGTGGACATGATTTTTTAGGTGACCGGAATGTGCAAAATACTGGCTGGTTGGAATGCTTAATTAAGTTTTGAGGTAAACCAAACGGAAGTACTAATTGAGACTTTTGGAAGTTCAAGCTAGCCAATTATCAAATCTTTTAGTTGAGGGACTGTTTCGACATTGACCAATAGCTCAAGGGAGATAGGTGTGTTTTAGCATTTATTCTTTTATGATCCCACCAAAGCGGGGTAATAAGGAAGTCTGGATAAGTCCTGCCTTGTTAGCATTTTTGCATGAAGTGTCTACTTGGGGCTCAAACTGTCAATATCTTGGTTGTAGGCACAAGACTACCATTGCATTAGACATAACCTTCGTATTTCCAAGTGTATGCAGTATATATATGTGTGTGTAGGTGTGCTTACGGATTTTGTTTGTATGTGTGTGAATGGGTTTTTTTTACTGCATTCTTCCATTGGCTACCCTATTGGTGTTTGAACCATCATCCTTCACCCACCTCTACTATGCCTTCCCTATCCCGTTGGCCCCTCTTTCAAAGAAATTATTTTAAATTCCTTCTTAAAATCTTCAATTTGTCATTTTAAAACTTGAAAACTAGTTTCTTCATAATTCTCGAACCAGCTCCCCCTCCAAATTATATCAATAAATTGATTTTTTTGGCTAGTGGTCGTAGTGGGAGGCCTTGGATATGGTCTCTCGTCAATGCTTCTCTGGATCATTTATTGTTGTTTTCCAACTTCTTATGATTATAGCAAGAACCCATGTCAATTTTTTCGCTTAATCTAAGGCATAATTTGTTCGATCTTTGGTTAGACAACTTCTTTGGGGAAGCCCTTTGTCTTGTAGAGGTTGCTCATAGTTAAATTAAGCAAACAACACAGAGAAGAAAATTGTTAGCAGATAATGATATGTGGCTTCAGTTAAACAATTATATATGTGTGTGTGCACGTGTGTGGGTGTGTTTAGGGTTGCTAGATCATGTTTACAATACCATAGTCACGTGTACAATACCCTAATACACACTAAAGGAGTATAAGTATAGGGCCTTGAATAAGTATAATTATAATACATCCCGTGTATATATTGGTCCATAATATCAAGCAAGGTTGTTATAAACACATTTTTAACTTGGCACAGAAAAGAGATAATAAACTTGGATTGTAAAAACAGATCGTAAAATCATAAGGAATTTTAAAATACATTAAAAAAAAATTCATGCTTCAAATAAAAATTCATACATAGTTTCAAGCACCTTAAAATACATGCTCCAAATAAAAATTCATACATAGTTTCAAGCATCTTAAAATACATGGTTCAAATAAAAATTCATACATAATTTAAGTAACTTTTTATTAACTAATAATTAACAAACTTAAAATAAACAATCTGCTGGTATGTCATGTAAACTAAAATCAGCTTCATTTCCTATGAGTTCAAGACAATATAAAAAGCTCAACACAAATTTAAGAAAATAAAACATGGCACACCCATTACTTGGAAATGCTATATGAGCTTATTGTCTGATATGATATCTGCTGCTCTGTTCATTTCATTAAGACCTCTTTGACTTTCTTTTCTCGATGTAGAAAAAAACAAACAAGGACACAACAGAGAAGACACTAAAGCAAATTGAGCAAATATCCATTGCCATGTGGCGGCCGGTGATTGATTCCACTTGAAACAGATTTGTGGTCTTGTGTGCATCTGTTGTTTGCCCGTAAGCCACCTTGTTCTCATTGGCCTTATAGGCACGTATGAATGACTGTGCATTTACCCAGCCAATAGGCGCTGGACAGCTGGAGCATCGAGGGAAACATTTACTTTTGTTTTGGTGAAATCGTTCAATCGGTCCTGAACTCACGATTTTTTGCGATTTTACCCGATTTTAACGATTTAACCCGATTTCAATCCGATTTCACCTATTTTCGATTTTTTTTCAAACGATTCAGCACGTAAAGCTTGTTTTGACTCGTAAAATCATACTATTTTACGCGTCAAAACGCGATTTTAACAACCTTGATATCAAGCATTGTAACAAGTCTAGAAAGTCAATTCTTTGATGGCCAATAACTTAAGCTGTTAAGTGAGGTCCCAATATATGATTTATAACATTCTCTAACATACCCCCTCAAGTGAAAGTCCTTTGGGCTTGAAGCTTGCACAGACCCATACTAACCTATGCTTAATTTTTATCACATAAATGTGGATGATGAGATTCGAACTCGTGACTGCTTGGTCATCAAGGCTCTGATACCATGTCAAAGAATCATCTCAACCCAATAGCTTAAACTGTTAGGTGAGGTCCCAAAATATGATTTATATTATTCTCAAACCTTCATTGATGCCTTGCCTTTCTTCTCATATGCATATCTTGTAGAGCACAGTGCTTTATTTATTCCTTGGTGAATTTCTGAATTGTGTTTGTTACCAAAATCTTCACATGCATAAATGATCATTTACAAATTTGGACTTTT
>Ga0307517_10015168_pt1 | contig 10262 bp, 5 predicted proteins | sample 23_EM_MG_FD_194515 | JGI IMG/M metagenome (GOLD analysis project Ga0307517, IMG submission 194515) | Populus trichocarpa ectomycorrhiza microbial communities from riparian zone in the Pacific Northwest, United States - 23_EM | ecosystem: Host-associated > Plants > Roots > Unclassified | place...
CCCCCCTTGAAAATTGATAAACTTATTCCTAACCCCAAAACACCTAAAAATCACTTTAATAATATAAAAATCAACCAAATTAAAACAAATAAATAGACCGTGATCTATGTTTTCCAGCATATTTATAGGAAAACATTCCAACAATTGAACTCCTCTTGAGAATATGAACTCATTGACACCAATAATGACCTTTTTTGTTGTTAGTATGTGGTAAACCAAATTTTTCTCTCTACCCAGCCAGTTTTTGACAACCCTCTCTCTCTTTTCTTAAACTCAAGAACTGACATGTAAGGAAAATGAAGTTTTAGTCTAAAACACATAGATGAAAAACTATAGGGATAAAAAAATGAAAAAAAAAGACTTAAATAAAATTTTTTAAAAAGGACATTGATTACACAAGGGGATGCACATCTGTTGTACTATCAAATTAATTTGGTCATAAAAAATTCAATTTTTTAACCAACAAAACTGAACCATATCTTGCCAAATAAAGTTTTAATTCAATGCTAGAACATCATTTTGACACCTCAAGAACCCAAAATCCCATTTAACCCTATTTACAAGGATGGAATTAAAAACAAATAAATGATAAAATGAAATTAAAGGGATAAAAAAAAACAATATTAATATGAGAGAATGCTACAATGAAGTCACCAAACCTTTCACCTTTTTAAAATATTAATTTAACACAAGACTCAAATAACACCACAAATTCAAACATCTTTGCACCAAAACTAACCAAATAATATGTTGTTTGGTGAAAGGCAGATCGTCTTCTTCGTGGATGGATAATTGGGATGCTTTTAAAAGAAACACTCGGTCTTGCTATGAGTTTAGATACATCCTATGCTATCTAGAATACTCTCAAGAATGAATATGCAGAAGATTCACAAGAACATGAATTCACTCTCAGACAACGAGTTACATATCTTCGCAGAAAAGATGACAGAACCATTAGAGAACATATTTGTACCTTCAAAGGTTTCTGTGATAATTTTGCACCTATTAAGAATCTTGTCTTAAATTAAAAAAACGTTTTTGCCTCCTCACTAGCCTTGGCCCTCATAAAACTTTCACTACCACCACGGTGAAACCACTAAGGCCTTCATATTCCGAGTCAGTGTAACAACTATAAAGTCTTGATCAAAGACACGATTGATTTATCAATCATACGAATAACTCAAACTCATTCACCCCATAACTAGCATTTATGGACAAAAACTACAACGTACTCAATAGTTCCTTTTAAGAAATTATAGGAACAAACACAAGTTCATATCTACTTAGAGAGGCTTCTGTGCATAATAGCCTAAAGATAAAAATCATACCTACTCTTCCAAACTTACTCCAGACCCCTAACAAAAATTCCACCCCCCACCTGATGAACAACATGACACCTACATAACAAGAATTATATCGAGAAAATACTTATTAGTATTGTGGTTAAGTAGGATATATAGGAAACATATTTTGCTAAGTACCAAAATAATCAATTCAATATGAAGACATACCATAAGGTCTTACAATTTTCACTTTGGACAATACTATGATTGAAACATTATGGACATCATACACAGGAGCCTCCAACCATATGTCAGGAATGATAGACAGGGCAACTCGTGATCACAGGGAGGTGTAAGGATAATCTTTATATTCTTCTCATCATGCCTGAGCTCTATTTCTCTCATCAATTCAGATAAGGATCAACAGACATTTAGCATCAACGCTTAGGACATCCCTAATTTTCCACTTTAAAAGTATTGCAAAATAAAGGCTTAATTGATGTTATAGGAAACGTAAAACATGAATATTTTTGTGATAGTTGTTAATTTAGGAAAACTTAGTAGATTACCTTCTTCCCGTTCTGAAAACTCAAGTTTTGATATTTTTTTTAAATAATTGTGATTTATAGGGACCTGCTCCTATTTTATCAATAGAAAAATTCAGATATTATGTATATTTAGTAGAAGATTTCTCTAAGTATACTTGGATAATCCCTTTACAACATAAGTCTAACTTAGTCTTTGAATATTATGTCTCTAGATAATTTAACAAACAAATCAAGGTTTTTCACTTTGATGGAGGAGGAGAATTCATAAACTCCAAACTATCATCACTTTTTCTCTTAACAGGTGTGGTTCATTAGGTATTATGCTCTTACACTCTAGAGCAAACATGTATAGTTGAAAAGAGACATAGGATCATATGTTAACTAGATATCACTATGTTATTTCATAATGGTGCTCCTTTATTTTTATGGGTTAACACTATTGTTGTCTACCTTATTAATAGATTGCCTTTGTCTACTCTTATTTTGGAATCTCAATATTTAGCACCGTATGTTACTCATCCTGATTATTCTTCTCTTTAAGTCTAAATACTTCCCTTACACTGTATACAAAACAACACAAATTTTATCCAAAAACAGTCATTTACATCTTTGTAGGATACAATGATAAACATAAAGGATACAAATATTTTCATCTTTCTAGTAAAAGAATATTTATTTATCGTCATGTAGTCTTTGATGAGTCATTCTGTCCCTTTAAAAAAAATATCAGAATTGGAACACTATGTCTTCTACATCATAAATTGTTAGCTTATTTGATTCATGATACTAATTCTAATTTTTTTGCAGACATACAACCCACAACACCTACTCCACCATGCTTAAGCTCCTTACAAGACATTCCAACACTTTATCTTGATTCACATGATGTTGTAGGTTGTGCTACTGTTAATACTCTAAATAAAATTAAAGGTTATCATGTTGGGACTGAAATCGTAACTGAACTACAACTAGTAGAACCTGTAAATAAGTCTGAAATAAATCAACAACATGACAAAATTGACATTTGACAGTTTGATAGAACTAAACCCATGATTGAGATGCATCTAGCACCACCTGAAATTGAGCTTAAAATGTTGGAGCAATACCCATCTTTTTCACAGCCTGATTTCGTTTCACTAAAATTAGACACTACTTTTCCATTCTCCACATTCACCTCTTCATTCCACCACATACCATGATTACTAGATCACAAAGAGGTATTGTCAAGCCTAAACCAAAATATGCTTTAAGTTCCCTCAAATATTCAGTAACCATTCCACATGAACCTCACAATATTTGGTTTATCTTAGCTCACCCTAGTAGAAAGGCTGCCATGGAAGAGGAACTTGGGGCTCTCCAAAAAAATCAAACTTGGCAACTTATTCCTCACACAACTTCCATGCATCTGATTAGCTCTGAATGGGTTCTCAAACCAAAAATCAAACTCGATGGCTCACTAGATTGTCTTAAAGCTCGAGTTGTACCAAATGGGTATATCACCAAGTTGATAGATTGGAACTATCTGCATGGTTATAACTATAAAATTAGTTCAGAAATGGTATATATGTCATCTTGATGTAAAAAAAAGCCTTCTTACATGGTTTAATTTCAGAAGACATAAAACCTTCGAGAATGACAGATCTTCAATATCCATCACATGTTTGTAAGCTCTAAATGGTTCTTTATGGTCTCAAATAAGCACATCATGCTCAGTTTGATCGATTTAGCACATTCCTTCTTAAATTTAAATTCTTTTGCAACCTTACAGACCCATCTCTAGTTATCTTTCACTCTAATTATAATACATTAATCTTTTTTTTTTATATTGATGATATAATTTTCATAAGGTCTTCTATTATTTTAGTTACAAACCTTATTCACCTTTTGTGTTCAAAATTTGCTATGAAATATCTGGGACCAATTCATTAGTTTCCTGGGATTGAGATCACTCACACATCTGAAGGTCCATCTTTCCCAATCACATTATCTTATTACCATCCTTGAACAAGCTTAAATGGTGGAATGTAAACCCATGAACATGCCATTTTAAGCTAAGACTAGGATCACAACAAATGACACGTTACTAGAAGATCCACACTCTTTTGATGGACTTGTTGGTGCCTTACAGTACCTAACACTAACACGACCTGATCTTTTATACAATGTTAACTTTGTCTCTCAATTCATGCATGCTTCGATTGTTATATATTTACAAATGGTTCATCACATTTTAAGATATGTGAAAGGAACCATTGATATTGGCCGATATTTTACTTCCCATGCTACACTTGATCTTTGTTTTTTCTCATATGCAAATTAGGGAGATTACTCCACCATAAGATGTTCCACCACTAGATACTACATATTTCCTAGAAGAAACCACATCTCCTAGTGTGCAAAGAGATAACATATTACCTCTTGATCAAGCATTGCATCATAATATAGAGTCATGACCAATACAACAACAAAACTTACGATGATAACCTTTATTCTAAAAGATCTTCACATTCCACTCTCTTCTCTACCAATCCTCTATTGTGACAATCTTAGTGCTTTCATATGACAATTAATCCAGTGTTTCATGCTCGCAACAAAAACATTGAGTTAGATTATCATTTTATTCATGAACGAGTTGCACTTGGACTTCTCAACACTCAACACCTCTCCACTAATAATCAAGTAGTCGACATCTTCACCAAAACTATGTTAAAGGTTTCACTGAGCTACTTTAAAGGCAAACTTTGCCTCAAGCCCCGATATAGGTTGAGGGGAGGTGTTGACACTAGCGGAACCCGACAACCTAGCATGATTTGTGGGAGTAACTTGAGTGACAAGGAGACTGAGAGAATTAGAATGACAATGATGAGCACTCTCACAAATCAACCTATCTTAGTGAAGAGAAGTTGACTAATGAAGGAGTCCCAACGACATTAAACTCACCTCAAGATGGTGATTCATGATAACAAGGAATTTTTTTGTTATAGAAGAGCATAACTTGGAAGCAAATCAACTCAGATAACATTAATTAATGTTCAAATCAGTAAAAGCAGCAGATCATATCATAGAGATTTTATTTACACGGATTTTATTCAAATTGATACCTTATTGTTATCTTAAATACCTGCCATTATTATCAAAATCACGAGTTGACTCGTAAAATTGTATTTCAAATTGATACCTTATTTTTATCTTAAATACTTGCCATTATTATCAAAATCACGAGTTGACTCGTAAAATTGTATTTCAAATTGATATCTTATTGTTATCTTAAATACCTTCCATTATTATCAAAATCATGAGTTGACTCGTAAAATCATATGATTTTACAAGTCAACATGTATATAACGTGCAAAATCAAGTTAAAAACTCGAAAACTCGCAAAATCGGGTCAAACTCGTAAAATTAGGTTAAACTCGGACTGATTTTACGAGTTTGAAAAAAATAAAAAATCCATTTAGTTTCCTACCATTGTTCTTCCTCTTGATTTTGACAAACCTTTCTTCCTTGCTTTTCATTTGCTTAGTTTTGTTTTCTTTTATTTCGATGCTAAGTTCTCTAAGGTTGACTAGCTTCCATTGTTTCTTCCTCTTTGTTATTTCCTTTTTGGAAGCTCTCCTTTGCTAGGTTTGTATTTTTGTCACTGCCTTCTATTTTTTGCCTTGATCATAGCTCCATTCTTCCAACAATGTCTATCTTCAGTTAGTTATTGAAGCATTTAGTTGTAGAGTTTAGATTGTGTGCATAAGTTAATGGGTGTAGATGAATTGCTACTTTGAAGACAATAGATCAGTCATCAGGATTTTTTGACGATGATGTTGCTTGCGAAGCGATTTATGTCTTTTTGAGGATGGGTTGGTTGCAGCTTTTATCATAGGGTTATGCGTATTTAACATGGTACATGCATTGAATTACTTTAATTGTTGTAGTTTTTTGGATGTGGAAGATGGAGAAAGTTAGTTGCTTGCTGGATTTAAAACTGGTTTCACGGTTTAGATTCTCGATTTTGATTGGTCACTATTTGTTTCATCTTGGGATTTATGAAGATTCATGTTGTCACATTACTGTTAAGTTGTCTGTGTTTTGACAAACACCTGCTTGTTGAATTGTTGTATTTTTTAGGACTGGAGATTTCTCTTTTTCTTTTTCTACTGTTTATCAAGAATTATGCAGATTGATTTCTATCTTACTCCCTTTTCTCATCCTTCCAGACATATATGTGTAATAAGGCCATGCGAGAGACAAGATTTAACTTGGAATTTTTAAGTTGTTTTCCTTCACAGGGAAAAACTCTATGTATGGTAGGTATCACGTGTTAAACCCTAATATTTTATAATTGTGATAATCTTTTATTAGAAAAAATTATACAACTAATTGAAAAATGTTAATATTAGATTTATAATAAAAATACTTAGAGTTTGTGACATTAATTAAATTTTTTTCTAGTTCCTCTTCAGCAGTTGAGAGCTCCCTGAAAACCAGTGTGGCAATTCAGTGTCTGATTACCGTCAATCAGCTTTCCTGCGCTTTCTATTTAAGCTAGGTCCTGAAAAATTCATTCCAGCAGACTTACCTATATTGTCTAAGTGCTCTCCCCTCTTGGCTTTATTTCACTGTCTATGCTCGTAATCATTCGATTCCGTCCAAATTAGTTCCTACTCAATCATCCTTGGTCCTTAACCCATTATTAGGAGTGACCATTTTTTGTTTAGTTTTTATTAAAAAAAGTAATCAAACCGGTTTAATTTTTTTTAAAAAAACCCAACCAGAACCAGTTCGAACCGACCAGTTTCGGTTTAGTTTAGTTATTTTATAACAAAAACCGGTTCGAACCAGTCGGTTTTTTAAAAATTTTAATCGGTTTGTTTTCACAGTTTGGTTTTTTTATTATTATTTTTTTCCGTTTTCTTGGTTTAATTAGTTTTTCAGTTTTTTTGCTCACCCCTACTCATTACCCTATTGTTGTTCTCTCCTCTCACCTGATTTAGTTCTTCCATTCTTATTAATACTACGAAGAAGATGCAAAAGACAAATACCGTATTTTCCACATGGAAATGCCTTGTACACCGATCGACATGGTTAGTCCAAATACAAATAGACAATTAATGAAAATCCAGCTTGACTAAAACAATTTCAAGATGAAATATTTTTTAAAATATAAAGAGATGACATCTTGGATCAAATCGGGTTAACCTCGGTTAGCCTACCAAGCTCGCGACCTAGTTTACTAACCTGACTAGGTTTAATTACTTTAATTTTTCTTTTTGGAAACCATTTGCTATTTAATTATATGATAAAAAAATAGTCATTCACAAGAAAGCAAACCAATAAAATTAAAAAAATGATTATGGTTGGTTGCATAAAAGAACGATTGCTAATTTTGTTAAGAGTTTGTTATAATCTTATTAATAAGTACTTAAAAGTGCATTTTTATTCGAGTTTTATATAATCATATTGCACTTAAAGTATCATTAAGTTATCTAACTTAAGCATGTTTTATAATAACAAGTTTGATAATATAAGATATCTTTAATTTATGATAAATGCTACGTTTTAAATGCAGGTTTATAAAACAGACATACCTCACAATTCAGAGAACTGATTGATGCATTTAATTATTGAAATTGAGATTTATGTGAAGAAGATTTATGTGAAGAGACAACAAAGAGATTGCTAAGCTTAGAGAAGAGAATCCTTGTTGAGCTGGTTCTATTCAAACTAGAACATCGTTTGGTTTTTAGGATATATCTGGAGCTATTGACCTCAGATTCAGGTGTAGTTTAGCTTTATAGAAAGATAAAATACAGGCCTAAAATATTCATGAATATCTCAAGACTCAATACTACTACTTTTAAGTTCAAATTGTAGCAATAAAAAAGGAGTCTGAATTTGTCTACAACCTGGACAATGTTCAATGTTCATCCCATATTTGGAATTCTAAAAGCTCAAATAAGCCCATTCTTTTTTGGTTGGAAATATGAGACAAATATCTACAACTTTCATGAGATTATCTATTTAGATTATTATGTTATCAATGATTTTTTTCCAACCATCAAATTAATAGTTATCCACCATATCAAGAATTCTAAATTTTAGCCTATAAAAGAAAGTATTGACTATATATTTAGATGTATTGGTTTTGAGTTTAAGATACATTCTCTTTCTTTATTTATTTGAATTTATAATATCAGGTTTTATCATGTTGTATTCTTATTAATCTCTTATTTATACTTATTATTTTTCTTATTATATGCTTAGTTAATTTTTATCATACCTATGTTCTCATCTTGTTTATTTATATTTTTTTCTTAGTTATGTTTAATAAGTTTCTTTTTGCCAAATATTATACTAATGATGTAAGAATAAGTATAGTACAAACTTATCATGGACTTTAATGTTTAAATTCAAGAACATTTGTTATTAATATGTGGTGTAATTGTTATCTTAATCATTTTAATATCTTTCTGGTTAAGTGGTGAGTCTTGATTCATGGTGTATAATCATTGACATAATAAATTCTTGATTCTTTCATAGCCTACCACATAGAGAACCGGCACTTGTGCTATGAAAGGATCTTGATTTGTTAATGATATAAATTAGCACCATGAATACTTAACAATATTTATAAGTATTGATATTATTCAAATAAAATAATTAGAGATAATTAATATGATCATGTTAATAACTTAAAATGAGATATTAAACCATTCGATTGGAATCTTCTTTGTGTGTTCAGTTGAGCAATATAAAGAGTTTAGACTATACTTATTTGAAATACCTTTAGTGGATCCTCTAGCCTTGACAATTCTTTTATCTTTATTAAATCTTTATATTAATATCGCATCTTAAAAATCTCTTTAACTCACTTTTTTTTTCATTATTTATGGTTACGTGTACTCAACCAGTCAACCTCCTTATAGATCGACCCCAATATTACTACTTTGACACTCCTGCACTTAAGAGAAGATATTAATTATTTGATTGTGTATAAACTATAAATTTTATTCTTGTTTTACTTTTCACTTTTATTATTTTCTTTATTTTCTCTTTTCTTTTTGCCTTGCATAAAAGTTTGGTCACACACATTAGATGGTAGAGTTTCTAAAATATCTTCTTCTTCTTTAAGAAACATTGCTGAAGAAGATGATCAATCACTTCAGAATAATAAAATAATATATTTAATATATTTCAAATAAATTAATAAAAAAAACTAGGTTGAAATTAAAAAACAAAAAACCTAAAACAAGCCAATGGGTGGGCCTGGGTACCTATCATGCTTGGCCCATTAAAAATAAGGCATGCATGACTGTCTATTTTTTTATTTATGAGGAGTTAAAACTCCATTTGGTTTTAACATGCATCAAGTTACCTACTGTGGCAAACGACTCGTTGCTTGATTGACTAGTTTTTGTTCATCTTCAATGATTGAAAAATCAAGGTTTAAATAAAATAACATATGTAATATATTTTAAAAAAATTAATTTAAAAGAAACTAGATTGAAATTAAAGGAAAAACAAAAAAAACCCAAAAATAGGCTAGTGTGTGGGCCTGGGTACTTAGCACGCTTGGCCTATTAAAAATAAGGCCAAGCATCCACGATTGTCTATTTTTTTCTTTATTAGAAGCAACAAAAGCTCCATTTTTTTAACCTTGCAACAAGTCCCCTACCGCGGTAAACGACCCGTCACCTGATTGACTGACTTATGTTCTTCTTTAATGATAAGAAAATTGAGGCCCCAAAACACCTAAAACTCGCTTTAATAATATAAAAATCAACCAAATTAAAAAAAAAGATCGTGATCTACTTTTCCGGCATATTTATAGGAAAACACTACAACCATTAAACTCCTCTTGATAATACAAACTCATTGACACCAAAAATAATCTTTTTTACTGTTAGTATGTGGCTAACAAAATATTTTCTCTTTTTTTCCTTAAACTCAAGAATTGATATGTAAAGAAAATGAAGTTTTAGTCTAAAACACAGTAGAAAAACTATAGGTGAAAAAAAGAAAAAAAAAGACTTAAGGCAATTTTTTGAGAGGATGCTGCAATGAAGGCACCAAACCTTTCAACTTTTTTTTTTGTTTAAATTTTTTTTTAATTTAATTATTAAAGTAATATGCAAACGTTGCCCTGATCCCCTCCCCCTCTCTATAAATAACGTCACTCAGCTCTGTACTTTACCATCCTCGATCAATCATCAATCTCCTTATTTGAAAAATGTCTCCAGCCATTTCTGGTGCACCATTGCTGATCTTCTTTCTAACTCTCTCCCTCCACATTTCCTTTCCCACTGCTGTCCATTTACCAACCAAAGTGCCCAGCTTCCTCCCGGGCGATAATTCTCCACCCACTGAGAAGTATTGGTTCTCAAGGTTGCCCAACACTCCATTGCCAAAAGCCCTTCGAGATACTCTACAACCTGGTTAT
>Ga0307517_10015169_pt1 | contig 10261 bp, 10 predicted proteins | sample 23_EM_MG_FD_194515 | JGI IMG/M metagenome (GOLD analysis project Ga0307517, IMG submission 194515) | Populus trichocarpa ectomycorrhiza microbial communities from riparian zone in the Pacific Northwest, United States - 23_EM | ecosystem: Host-associated > Plants > Roots > Unclassified | place...
GAGATTGGCCCCCTCAGCGAGATAGGTCCGCAACCACCAATTAGCATATCGCAACTAGGCTTATTAAGGCAAATCTCGCTGAGGGGGCCAATCTCGCCACAGGTGCAATGAGTTTATATTGCAACATTACTTGCCGCTCAACATATCATACAGGTATCCATTTAAGTTTTCCCTTGGACAGCATGAGTGGAAGAGCATCTGCTATTGGACCGTGGTATCCATTTCTTTTTTGAAGTTAGTCTACTTTAGATATTAGGAAATATGTTTTTTGTTTTTGTTTCTCTTGTTTCCCTGGGGGGGGGGAGAGACGGCATTAATTTTTATGCCAGCCTGTCGAGCAGGGTCTAAGAAAAAAGAGAAAGGCGTGCAAGAACCGTAAAATCTCGACACTACTCGCAATTTTCTGACGTTTGTAAACACGACTGCTATTGCATACGGGCAAAAAATCGACCAGAGCCTCAGGACTTTGGTGGCATGCAATACCGTGGCAGTCGCTTTTACAAACGTCAGAAAATTGCGAGTATCTCCGAGCAGTGACGAATATCCCTGTAAATCGCGACATCAGCCCACGATAGGTTTAGTTTGCCAAGTTAACGAGATCCAACCAGACGGAATCGCTCAGGCTACACCGTGTCAGGAAAGCACCAATCCTTCTTGAGGACTTTTGACTGAGAATCCGGAGATTAGGAGCTGATGGAGATAGTGGATTTCACGAGATTTTACGGTAGCTTAACTGGCAGTACAGCATACTCCATCCTAACAACACATGGTATGGTGAGGGAACTCTGTAGTCGGTGTACTTGGCCCAGAAAATATGGTCCGACTTCAATCGCGAAAGGATTCTCAACCACAAGTCCAATGAGAATTATGGCTCTATTAGGTGATAGATTGGGTGATTATCTACACACTAATAGAGGGGAAATAGAAATATCTCAAGTTTTCATAGAGATATAAGGGTTTAAAATGTTTAAAACTTTGGTAGAAAAAAGAGGAATGTCCGGGGTATTCTAGGATAGGTTAAGCACTATTAACTACCTTGATGAGAACAGTTAATTGATATTTGCCAAGATATTGACATATGACAGAGCCAGTGTTGGCGTATTAACCTAATATTATTACACGAGAATGAATGTCCGCCTGTTCCGGCAACAGAGTTCCCTCGCCATAAAAGAGTGTCTTCTTTCAACCCCCCGCATGCTTATTTCACTTGTCCCCCTAACTCTCATCAGGCTCTACCACCTCCACCACATCCCTTTATCCTTCTTCCAACCGCTTTTCCAGTGTTGGTTGTAGGATCATCGCACAATTCCTTCCTCTTACCACCGCCTTAAGACACTATCACATATCACCCATACGAACTTCCTCCCACTTCTCCCTCCTTGCATAATCCCATCGCCAAGCATCCTATCACTTCTTTTTTTTCTCTTCAGGTACTGCGTTTTCAGACCCTGTGTATGGTGGCGGTTGAGTATCGAGGGTGTCAGATGGGCTACTATGGCTTTCAACACAATTTGAAGTAGGGTCAGTGTAGGCAATAAGAGGCACTGTCTGGAAGAGATACTCACCCATTGATTCTGTCACTTAGCCGATTTAATGCGGCCAATTGACTGGAACACTGCACGCCATTTGCCCTGAAATCATTGTCGTCTAGAGCCCGACCCTGGAAGAGTTGAATGGCACTGATCGCCATCCCTGTCCTCCCATCTCCGTACCCACAGTAAACAATCGTAACTCCTGCCTCATCATAGGCGTTCCAGATCTCATCAAATTGCTCCTGTGTCACTGCGGTACACTCCACGGCCTTGATGTGTGAATACGAGATCTTCGCGGCACGAAGCCTGCCCCTCTGGCGTGCCGATAACTCCACGGAGTTCAAACTGATGACGTTATTTATCTTGTAGTTGTTCAGGAACTCAATCGAGGTTTCGTTAATGCTCTCATCGGCATCTTCGCCATCGTAGTATGGCGCGGATGACCGGGCAAGACGACTAGGAATGACCCACTCGAACCGTCTGAACACCGGGTTCTTGATCTTGTGTAGGCCGAACTGGGTGGCCATCACCCCTGCCTTTAAGTACGGACTGTCACGGTCGCCGTCGACACGTTGTAGTGGCCTGAGCAGATCACTTGTATTACCTTTAGGGGCCACCTCCAGTGAATACCCACCCAGGCTAAGCCGCGTGAAAGTAAACCATTCCCATTTGCAGCAGTTTTGCTCCGAGACACATCCCACTCCGCAGCTTTCCCTCCTGCCCAGAAAACGCCCGGTGCATCTATTGCGCATGCCAACCCGATTGTTTGAGTTTTTGTCGCAGATCCACATTTGATCATCATGACCCTCCTGATATTCTCGGAGACAAAGCTCTTCCCCGACTGCTGTGAGCATTTCGTTCGTACCGAACACGCTAATCAGATAAATGTCGCCTGCCTCTAAGTAGTCGTTACCGCGTCCAGGTGGGAACATGGTGCAAGGGTTTTAGTGATTAGTGTTAAGAGAGGAATGTGAGGGGCTTGATATGTTGGGTGATTAGAATAATCTTGGCTGTAGGCTCTGGAGGCTTAATGTATCACGTAGGCAGTTGGAACTATAGGGACTTTTATACTCTAGATTTGCATGGGGGGACTACACTTGAAGTTAAAGATTAAAGCCCTGCCAGGCACGCTGCCATAAAAACAAACGGGGGCTTTTCTAAAAGGGAAGTAAAAACAGCACATGTCCTAACATCTACGGTAGGCTAGCTCCAAAGAGGAAGTGAATGCCATAGTTGGATACTAGGTGCTCTTCTGCCTATTCTGTCAGGGGGGTACTCGTTACAGGCAAGAAGTATTCGAAAACAGGGATAAGGCAGGGATTCGCGAAATATATGGTAAAAAATCCGTGCGTGTCTGAGCGCCCATATAAACTCGCGGTTCGTATTTTCGAATACTTCTTGCCTGGGACAAGTAAATGGGAGGCCTAATAACGGTGGCGTAAGGCAACTTGTAACTTTGTGAAACACAAGCATTGTGGGACAACAGATGCAACAGTACTGTTCTACTTGCCGCTCAATACGCAGGTATCCATTGATATCCCCCTCCGGACAGCACGAGTGGAAGAGCATCTGCTACCGGACTATGATATCCACCCCCTTTTTGAAGTTAGTCTACTTTACATAGATATCACGAAATTTCTTTTTTTTTTTTAAAAAAAAGATGGCATTAATTTTTATGGTAATATAGCATGTCGAGCAGGCCTAAGAAAAAGCGACCACGCAGCCCAACTAGCAACACAACTTACTCCATCCTAATATACGGGAAAGAATGTCTTGCCTCAACCCCCCGCGTACTCATTCCACTTGCCCTCCCAACTCTCACCAGGCTTTACCACCCTCACTTTATCCCTAGGTCTACTGCCACCTTCTAACCAGTTTTCTAGTGTGAGTTGTGCAACTATTGCGCAATCCCTTCCTCCTTCCACCGGCTCATACGAACTTCCTCCAACTCTCTCCCCCTTGCATAATCTTATCCCCATGCATTCTATCACTTCTCTTTCTCAGGCGTTGTGTATGGCGGTGGTTAAGTATCGAGAGTGTCAGATGGGCCACTCTGGCTCCCAACACTACCGATATTGGAAGTAGGATTAGAATAGGTAATGCGAGACACTGTCTGGGAGAGTACTTACCCATTGATTCTGTCGCTTAATGCGTTTAGTGCAGCTATTTGACTAGGACACTGTACACCATTCTCCCTAAAATCATTGTCGTCTAGAGCCCGACCCTGGAAGAGTTGAATGGCACTGATAGCCATCCCTGTCCTCCCATCTCCATACCCACAATAAACGATGGTAACTCCCGCTTCGTCATAGGCATTCCAGATCTGATCGAATTGCTCCTGTGTCACTGCGGTGCACTCCACGGCCTTGATATGAGAATACGAAATCTTCGCGGTACGAAGCCAGCCCCTCTGGCGCGGCGGTAGCTCCACGGAGTTCAAACTGATGATGTTCTTTATCCCATAGTTGTGAAGGAACTCAATTGAGGTTTCGTTAATGTTCTCATCTGCATCTTCGCCATTGTAGTATGGTGCGGAAGACCGCGCAAGACGACCAGGAATCACCCACTCGAATCGTCTAAACACCCAGCTCTTGAGCCTGTGTAGGCCGAACTGGGTGCACACTTCTCCAATCTTTAAATGCGGACTGTTACTGTCGACACATTCTATCCGCCCGAGCTTGACATTGCCATCAGGGTTCACCATGAATGAATACCCGCCCAGGATAACCCGCGCGATGGTAAGCCACTCCCAACCGAAGAAATGGGGTGCAATACATTTAAGTTGGTTCTCGCCCCACCGACCCAAAAAACACCCGGTGTGCCTATTGCGCATGCCAATTCGATTATCCGAGTTCGTTTCGCAGTTCCACATTTGGTCATGGTGACCCTCCTGATATTCCCGGAGACAGATGTCTTCTCCTACTGCTGTGAACATTTGGTTCGTACCAAACACGCTAATCAGATAGATTTCGCCTGCCACTAAGTGGTCGTTACCGCGTCCAGGTGGGAACATGGCGCAAGGGTTTCGGTGTTAAGTGTTAAGTGTTAAGAGAAGAATGTGGGGTACTGTATGTTGGGTGATTAGAATAGTCTTGGCTGTAGGCTTTGGAGGCTTAATGCACGGTAGGCTCGCATAGGCAGTTGGGACTCTTATATATTCTGGATTTGCATGCGGGGACTCCACTTAAAGTTAAAGATTCTATAGAGCCCTGCCCAGCACGCTACCACAAAAATAAACAGGGTTTTTTTTTAAAAAAAATGAATGAAAAAATAGCACATCCTGACATCTACAGTAGACTAGCTTCAAAGAGAAAAATAAATAGCATAGTTGGATACCAGGTGCTCTTCTTCTTCCTACCCTGCGAAAAGGGGAAATACAAGTTACAGGAGGTCTGTTTTTGCACACAACACCACGTTAGTTACAACCACAGTCATTGAAATTGCACCTCCGTGTGATCAATCACATTTTGGTTTTTGGCCAATAGCGTTCCTTGGACCCCTCTTCACAACAGCTTCAAGTCTTTAGTTTAAGAGCATCCTACTCCTACTCTAATTTCATCACTGGAAGATGGATTTATCTCTTCCATCGATTATTTTTATTCTGTCATCTTGCATTAACTACACAGTATCTGTTAATTATGGTTAAGCGAGGTTCTACTACCTTTTCGGCAACTAAGGTTGCAAAGGCGGGTTTAGTGGCTACGGCCGCTTAGTGTTCGTTATGGGGCGATGTGGGCTGTGTTTTCACTTTGTGACCCCGCCGTTACTCCGGCCCGGGTCAACTCTTTGCCGTTTCTCCCCGCCCCGTATGACACAGGGCCCTGGCTGGGCTATGGGGCGGGGCGGGTATTTTACTTTCCCCGCTGATTGCCTAGACGGCCCCCGTCTTCTCGTCCCCACTCTGGCCCCTGTGCGGGGTCCCACTTATTCCTACGAGTGATATTCTGTGACTGAACAAATGGCAGGTTGAAATCTAAGGGGTGTTTGACCTCTCAATTCTGATCTGAAATCACAATTTGAGATCAGAATTGGCTGGCCAAACACCCCCTAATTACTTTGTATGTCTAGTATGATGACTCCACTATTTGGATATTTCATATAGCAATCCGGCAACTATCTCAAAAGATAGGATTTGAATATAGTGCTCACATTATCATTATGATTTGGGCTTCTAGTTTGAGATAAATAGTGTTTGGAAATCGCTCTCAGTATATGATTGTAAGCGTATAATCTAGGTATGTTTCTAAGTACTTCTAAGCATATGATTCCGGGTACATAACTCTCAGCGTATAGTTGTATAGTGGTGCATGCACGATTCCTATCTTCCTGAGGACATGGTCTCCGGCTTATCATTTCGTGATCTCATTCAGGGTGTATGGCTTTGGGCTTATGGCTTTGGGCATTCAGTTTTGGGCTTTTCATTCAAAGACTATTGGTTTAGGCGTCACGTCTCACATGCCTTGCAAGCCATCCACCCAAATACTAGCCACTATTTAAATCTGGTCTGAGGTTCAGGCAATCACTTACCCTAAACTTGCAGATAGTTGGTTAAACTGGGCGCTCACTATGGTGCATAAAAAGCTATGGTTTTAGGTGACTCTCTTTGGCGTATGGTTTTGGGCGTATGGCTTTGGGCGTATGGTTTGGCTTTGGGCGTATGGCTTTTGGGCGTATGGTTTTGGGCGTATGGTTATAGGCGTATGGTTTTGGGCGTATGGCTTTGGGCGTATAGTTTGGACGTATGATTTTGGGGGCACAGCCTTGCAAACGAGGGCAGGCCAAGCTCAAAAGTATACACTAGCACCCCGCTATCCCGGACGGACAAAATCCTAAGAATCCATCCGGCATAGCGAGTGATCCGGGACAACAGGCTAGGCTTTGGTGTAAAGAAATTCAGAACTTACTGAGATTCGCACGACACAGCAAGGTATCCGGATTATCAAGATCCGGGACAGCGGGGTGTGAGTGTATACCCATACTAAATAGAAAAATCAATGATTAGGAACATTATTATACATTCAGATGCATGCGCAACTTCTGCCACCATTTAGGCATCTTATTGAACTCCCACAATGGCTTCCCCGTCTTCTCCACATATGCATCGTGCACTGCTTGATGTGTAAAGTGGACAACACTACACCGATTTCCCACAAAAGAGCCAATATAATGTTCCACTGCATAGGAACGCATGAAAATAATGGAACCTAGAGAATATATCTTAGTAGTCACTTATTGGAATTGGATAAGATGGGCGGGAGTCTCTACATACCAGGGGTACAATCAATCTTGACTCCAAGCTCAGGAAAGCAGACATTGCCGCCCTCAAAGTCTCCGAATACTACTATCGCACACCACCCATGGCATACGTCCTGCAGATCCTTATGGTTATTGGTATTCGCGTTGATGACAAGTGAGCGGGAGGTCCATATTCCAAATGCCTCGTTAACATTGTCAGCTTTCCTATCGTAAATGGTTTCATAGACTGCTGTGTATTTGGAATGCTCCTGGGGGAGGAAAGTCTGAAATAGGGCCTCAACGGTTTGAGTCAATGGTAAAGGCTGTTGGCTGAATTCTTTTAGTGCGTGAATTGCTGATTTCGTGTTATATGACTGGGCTGGCCCGGGTCCAAGTTCAATATTCTGCATTCGTGATCCCATTCGTAGAACAGAGGCAGATCAGCAAAAAAACCTTTTTCACTGGACATATCGAGCCCGCGTCCGGACGAAGCTAGTCCACGATTTGCCTCCCGTCCTTCCGGATCTCCTGAGCCCTCTTTGCCTTTCATCTCTTGCGTCTGGTGCGCCCGGACGCCCCACTTTCCCTCCAAAGCTTCCGACGTGCTCCTTGCAACCCCACACCCTTCCAGCGCCTTCCTGTTGTATCCGCCCCCTTATCTTCTCGTCTACAGGCCTCCTGCCTACTCTTACCAACTGCGCGCATCAGGCGGCCCTCCCAGATCCCCTGTCACCTCTAGGGACCTAGATCTGTCCGCTCCCGTTCGCTGACATCCTACGTTGCGCTTTTCTTAACCCGCGCCCTACTGTCACTTCCATAATTCCCTTACTGTTCACAAGACGCCTGGCGCGGCCGCCATGGAGACCCCCTACTTTGGTTGGCTTCGCAACAGGAGAGAATAAATTGGTATTATTAATCATCCGCTGAACTCACGCGGCCGAGTTGAGGCCGGACACTTTCTAAGGGAATATCTCCCTTAAGTCACCGGCTTCAACTCGGCCGCCTACTCAATTCAACCTATTTAAAATATTCCCTTAAACGCCTGCAGATCATATATTACTCCTGCGGCTGAGTTGAAGCCGGACACGCAATATGGGAACTACCATCTTAAGTGTACGGCTTCAACTTGGCCGCATATTCATGCAGAACAATTCACCCTATTTAAAATATTCCCTTAAACGCCCGCGGATCGTGTAGTACCCCCGGCGGCCGAGTTGAAGCCGGACACCCAATATGGGCACTACCATCTTAAGTGTACGGCTTCAACTTGGCCGCATATTCATGCAAAACAATTCAACCTATTTAAAATATTCCCTTAAACGCCAGCGGATTGTGTAGTACTCCCGCGGCCGACATCAGCAAAAAAAGCATTTGCTCCAGTCAGATAGGCATTGCGTCCGGACGCAGGAAATCTGCCTGGAGCATCCTGTCCGCCCAGCGCACCCTCAGAGGGCCCAAGCAGAATGGTTGCATCCTAGTCCGTTGGGTGCAATACAACCCGCATCCTGTCCGCCCAGTGCACCCGGATAGGCCATTTCACACCCTAATCTCCCGAAGAACACCAAGGTAAGCGACCAGTAGGGGTTTGTATTGGGGATCTCTCCCTGCCTCTGATCCCCTCTAGTTACAACTGACTACTTCATCACCAGACAAAGGCTGTTCAGACGAAAAAGGAGTTTAATATAGGATGACTAACCATCTATTGTCCCGGTAACGACCCAAAACATACCCCTTATTTAATCACCACTAACAAGGCTCGCAAATGGCTTCTAAGTTCTTTGACACCTCGCATCAAGCTTCATGATCCAATATGTGGAACTATTGAATAATATCAACCTTGGGAGAGGGGCATGCTCTTCCATCCAGGTTGACACAATTCATGACCGCTAAGCGAGCGGATTCTAATGAGGCCCTTCCTGACTCTAGCGGACATCTGCTAGGGCCCGGTGAGGTATCTGCCTTTGTCTGCCTGCTGACCACTATTGCCATGCGGACGCTTCGAAACCTACATCATTCGATTCCCCTCGACCGGCGGATTCCAACGAACCCTGTCCCAATGCTGTCTGACCACTGGTTGAAGGGTTATCTACCCATTTGTACTTGAGTTCCCCGGGCAGGTATTTTCTAATTGTTCGCTACTGAGTGCTACAGGCATGCGGACGCTTCGAGATCCATACCATTCAATTCCCCTCGGCGAGCGGACTCCAATGAGACCCTTCCCGATTCTGCCGGATATCTGCCCTCCGAGATATCTGCCTTTTTCATACTGCTGACTGCTATAGCCATGCGGACGCTCCGACACCTATACCATGCGATTCCCCTCGGCGAGCGGACTCCAATGAGACCCTTCCCAACTCTGGCGGACATCTGCCCGCTGAGGTATCTGCCTTTTTCACCCTGCTGACCTCTATAGCTATGTGGACGCTGCGAGAGCTATACCATTCGATTCCCCTCGCCGAGCAGAATTCAACGCACTCTGCCCTGACACTGTCCGACTGCTGGTTTCAGGGTTATGCATACTTTTGTACTTTAGTTCTCCGGGCCAGTACTTTCAAATTGTTAGCTACCGAGTACTACTGTTTTCTAGACTAGCTTTCATAAATATATTCCTGTTTTGGTACCTATATGACTCAAATAAGTAAACATGAGTAGATGGATCTTTCCGGACAATTTGGATATTTTTTACAGTTTGCCCTAAGGTATTCAAAGTCCTCGAAGGTAGAGTTGTTGACCTAGGAGGTGTCCGATAATACCCAGTTCCACCTGAGTACTTCCACTATTCTACTATCCTATCGGGTTGCGTCCGGAGAATCATTCTGCGTCTGGTACCTTCTGAGTCCTTGGTTGCGTCTGGTGCATCCGGGCGGCATGAGCCCCTGTCCCCAAGCACCCAATAAAAGACCGCACACCCAGGATGCGAGTTTACGTTCTATGCGCCTGGACCGCGGGACGCACAGGGAGCACGGGGCGTGTCCGGGTGTAACCTTTTTTTTTCCTGATGGAGTTGAAGCCAGACACTCAATATGGGCACAGCCATCTTAAGTGTACAGCTTCAACTTGGCCGCATATTCATGCAAAACAATTCAATCTATTTAAAATATTCCCTTAAACCCCAGCGGATTGTGTAGTACTCCTGCGGCCGAGTTGAAGCCGGATACTCAATATGGGAACTGCCACCTTAAGTGCCCAGCCTTAACTCGTATAAATACTGTACATAATTGGATAGAATAATTTAATATATTTCATTAAACGTCCGCAGATCAATCCTGTAATTCACTATCCATTGCCTCTCCCCGCTAGGAATTACCTGCGCCTGTCCGATCACTGCCCCTATACTGACTATTCGCATGTCTCAACCATTGACCCACCTGCCGACTCGAATATGTCCGCTCGCAATGTGAAATCTGCCACTATTGACCGGATCGAGTATGCAAACCAATGCCAACCGATGGACAGCTCCCGCCTCACTGAGAATATTTCTTATCTTGAAAAGT
>Ga0307517_10015170_pt1 | contig 10261 bp, 8 predicted proteins | sample 23_EM_MG_FD_194515 | JGI IMG/M metagenome (GOLD analysis project Ga0307517, IMG submission 194515) | Populus trichocarpa ectomycorrhiza microbial communities from riparian zone in the Pacific Northwest, United States - 23_EM | ecosystem: Host-associated > Plants > Roots > Unclassified | place...
AGCGACTCACGGGCGGCACCACGAAGGGCGTCTACCGGCTGACGATGGACGACGCCACCACGGCGATCGCCTACCTGTGGGAGGACTCCGAGAACTACTGGCCGATCACCGAGCACGATGGCGACCTCGCCGACCCGTTCTCGCCCGGCATCGGCCTCGACCTGTTCGAGGCCGCGCACGCGCGGCTGGAGGCGCTGGGCCTTCGGGTCCTTGACATCCACCTGGTCGACCGTGACCGCACTCACTACCCGGTCGACCTCGCGATCGTCGAGGACGTGCCCGGCGAGAACCTGATGGACCTGCGCAACCGCGACCCGCGCGCCGCGGCGCCGACCATGCTGCGCCTCGCCGAGAGCCTGGCCATGATGCGCGGCCACAGGGCGCCGTCCTTCGGCAAGGTGGCTCTGATCGACGCGGGCGGCACGTCACGTTCGCCCTCGTGCGAGCAGGCAGCGCTCGACTTCGCGCTGCGCTGCCTCGCCGAGGCAACCGCACGCGACCGCAGGATCGCCGACGCCCGCGACCAGTTGGAGGAGCGGCTGCGTCAGCTGACCGCGGCGGTACGGCCACGCGCCGAGTACTCCGTCGTCCACGGCGAGCTGGGCCTGGACCACGTCATGGTCGACCGCGACGGTCATCCCGTCGTGATCGACATCGAGAACCTGCTGTACTTCGACGTCGAGTGGGAGCACGTATTCCTACGCCTCCGCCACACCGACAGCCAGTATCAGCAACTGGCGGCCGACGGCCTCGACGAGGACCGCCTCGCGCTCTACAAACTCGCCCAGCACCTGTCACTGACAGCCGGCCCGCTGCGCCTGCTCGACGGGGATTTCCCCGACCGGGAGTTCATGCGGGGGATCGCCGAGCATCACCTGAACCAGGCGCTGGCGCTGGTCGCGGCGGGTTGAAGTAGCGGCCTGCGTGTTCGTGCCGGCCGGCTGGACCGGCACGGTCGTCGTGGGGCAACGCCGACCGCGGACCACATCGGCCCGGGTGCGAGTACGAATCACTCCGAGGACTTGACCACCGTCGGCAGGTGAGCTGCGTGGGCGGTGGTCCGGCGACTGGTTCGGTAGCGGCCCGGGGTCGTTCCGATGATGTTGGTGAACGCTGCGATGAAGCTGCTGGGGTTGGCCCATCCGCAGGCGTAGGCGGTTTGGATGATGTCGTGGCCGTCGGCGAGCAGCACGAGCGCGTGGTAGATGCGCAGCTGCGTGCGCCACTCATAGAAGGTCATGCCGAATTCGTTGCGGAACAGTCGGCTGAGGGTGCGGGTGCTGGCTCCGATCGTCTTCCCGAGTTCGGTCAGGGTGGCGTTGTCTGCCGGGGTCTCGTACAGCATCCGGGCGATGGCTTGCAGCCGGTCGTCCCGTGGCTCCGGCAGGTGCAGTGGCTGTTCGTGTGCTTCGCGGAGTTCTTCGACGAGGACTCGAAGGAGGCGAGAGCGCGCGGGGCGGCTGTAGCCAGGAGTGACGTCGTCGTAGTTGCGGGGGCCGGTAAGGGCGAGCAGGACCCCGCGGGCGAGGTCGGAGGCCAGGAACACGGCGGGACGGTCTGGTACGAGCCGGGCGAGGGACGGCGCGAGAAAGACGATCCGCATGTCGGTGTCGCCGTGGGCGCGGTGGTAGTGCGTGAACCCGGCGGGGGTCCAGGCGACCCGGTTGGCGGGAACGATCGACGTGCCGCGCTCGGTGTGAACTGCCAGGACGCCGCTGGCTGCGTATACGAGGTGTCCCCGTGCGTGCGACTGCACTGCGCTTGTTTCGCCGGATGGCCAGAGGTGGCGCCCGCCGGACGGCCACACATGTGACGTCACACCGGCGGTCAGGCGAGGTTGGCGGCGAACAGGCATCAGTTGGCATCGTAGCGGTAGCAAGCCACACCTTGATCTGGTGACACTGCCTCCATGCGGCGTGCTTCAGTCGCGCAAAGCGCCCGCTTGAGAGAAGGAGAAACTCATGGCGACGTTCGTCCTCGTGCCCGGCGGTTGGCACGGCTCCTGGTCGTTCGAGGCGGTGGTTCCGCTGCTGGAGCGTGCCGGTCATGCCGTACACGCCCTGACCCTGACCGGTCTGCGGCCGGATGACGACAACGCGACGGTCGCGACCGCCAACCTCGACACGCACGCCGACGACGTACTGCGGCTCCTCGATCGCACCCACGCCACCAGCGCGACGCTGGTCGGCCACAGCTACGGCGGGATGGTGATCGCCGCTTCCGCCGATCGCGCTGGCGGCCGGATCTCACGACTGGTGCATCTCGACGCCTACGTACCGCGAGATGGCGAGTCCTGCTGGTCGTCAACGACCGAGCGCTACCGGGAAGCGTTCGCAACCGGCGCCGCGACCACCGGCTACGCCGTCCGACCGCCGAACGGCGGCGATCCCCGCCGCCGTCCCCATCCCCTCGCCTCGTTCCTGCAGACGATCCGGCTCACCGGCGCCCTCGCCCAGATCCCCCGTCGGGAGTTCATCTACTGCTCGCGATGGGAAGACCGCACTCCGTTCGCCGAACTCCGCACCCGACTCCAAGCCGATCCCGAGTGGCAGGTCCACGACCTCCCAACCGGCCACGACGCAATGCATGAGGCCCCGGAGGCGGTCGCCGCACTCCTGCTCGGCGAATGCATCGCGGATGCGTCGACGCAGAGACGACAGGCCTGCCATTGAGGGCGGCACGAGCCCAATTCATCCGGCCCCCCATGCATGCCGTCGTCTGGGGCCACGGCGCCCCCCCCGGCCGGGAGGTCGAGCCACGGGCGAAGCTCTCGCGGCGCGGGGTGCGATGGGCGCTGGGGCCGTTGCGATGGACGGTTTCACCGGCTTCAGGACCGCCACCGCCGAGGAGTTCGCCGACGCCGTCAGGCGAACCCGACCCGACTCGCGGCGGTGAGCTGATGCAGAAGCGGATCGACACCGTCAGCGACGGTGTACGCGCCGCGTTGACCGAGATCATCACGCTGGGCCGGACCCTGGCCAAGCGCGCCAGCGACGCACGGGCTGTCACAGGGGGAACCGCTCCGGGCGGAAGTCCGCAAGCATCTCATCCCTCTCCCCGCTGAGGATTTCCGTAGCAAGCAGCCGGCCGATTACCGGCCCGAGCGTGATGCCGCTGTGGGAAACGGCCTCGTAGTAGCCCGGCACGGACGGCATGGCCCCCACCGAGGGGAATCCGTCGGCCGGGATGGGCCGGAAGGCCACCTGTGTCTGTGCGATGCGGGAGTTGCCGAGCTCGGGAACGACGTGCCGTGCCGATTCGTGGAGCAGCCGTGCGAGTTGCGCCGGCTCCTCGCCGGTGTCGATGAGTGCGTCGACCTCGCGGCTGTGGAGGACCATCGAAGCGTCTCCGTCAGGACGGATCTCGATGTGCGGCGCGTGCATGGCCCGGTGAACCGGGACCTGAGCACAGTCGATCCGGGTGATGACGCCGGGTTCCCGGCGCATCGGCAAGTTCCGTGCGATGAGCCCGGCGACGTGGGAGGCGCCGGGGCCTGCCGCGTTCACGACGATGTCGACGTCGAGACGGCTCCCATCGGACAGGGCAACTGTCCGGACGCTCCCGTCGGCACCGGTGCCGATGTCACGGACCACGGTGCCCGTCCGGAGCTGCGCGCCGGACGCAACGGCCTGGCCGACAAGACGGCCGACGAGATGACGTCCGTGCACCCAGGCTTCGTCGGGGTAGAACACGACCGGGCCCTCGCCGGGCATCGTGAGGGCAGGTTCGAAGCGGCGGCGCACCTCGGCCCCCGTGCACACCTCGACCCGGTAGTCCCAGCCGGCCAGCAGTTCGGCTAACTTCAGGAGCTTTGCCTCCGCTGCGGGATCGTCCACCCACCGCAGGTGGCCGCTGGGATGCCACCATGAGTCCGCCCCGATGGTGCCGGCAAGCTCACGGTGCGCTGCCATGCCCGCGACGTTCAGGTCGAAGTAGGACTTGCTCACGGTCTTGTTGCTGGCGTTGACCCACGAGAAAGACCAGTTGGTGACGCCTTCTCCCGGCCGGCCTGCGTCGATGAAGACCACCTTGGCGCCGCGCCGGGACAGATTCCACCCCACGCTGGCTCCGAGGATGCCCACTCCGATGACAGCAACATGTTCAGGCAGCTTCACGGACCCGATCCCCACGAACGCCCCCTTCCCGGATCACGGGCGAACTTCCGTTTCCAGCATGCCAGCTGTGGAACGGCGCAGGCCGTCCCTTATCTCGCTGAGCCTCGCGGTCGTCGCCGGGGTCCGCTCCCTCTCCTGTCCAGCGAGGCGGAGGGCATCCTCGATCTCGCTGAGCTTCGCGGAGGACAGGGCGCCCGCCTGCTCGATCAGGTCGTCCCGGGACAAGGTGGTCAGCCATGTGCAAGGGGTCAAGCCCGGACGTGGGAAACCGAATCGCAGCACGCCTTCAAAGGGCAGTCCTTCCGCAGTACCCACCGCCACTTCGATGCCCAGGCCGCTGATGTCGACGCCCGCCGGAGCGACGATCTGCATCACCTGGATCCCGGATGTGTCGTTTCCCGACAGCAGTACGACCAGCCGCCGCTCGTCGAACTCGACCCACCAGACTTCGCCACGTTGCACATGTCCTCCCGACACAGGGTGGCAGGTGCGGCCAGCGCTCCCGCAGGCCACAGCGTAGACCCTGCCCGCTGAAGCGAACGGGCCGCGGTCGTCCGAGATGTACGCAGAATGTTCGGTGTTCTGTACGTGAGATGTTTGCTTCGCGCGATACCGTGGGGCTGGAGGTGCTCATGTCCGAGTTGTTCGACGCGGTCGACGCCCTGATCGCCGGGCAGTCGCCACTGCCCCCGCCTGCGGAACGGGTCCGGCTGCGCAAGGCCCACGGGCTGTCGCAGGAGCAGGTGGCCGCCGCGCTGGGCGTGCGCCGGCCGACCGTCGTGTCGTGGGAGAGCGGCAGGACCGAACCGCGGCCGCCGCAGCGTGAGGCGTACGCCCGGCTGCTGGACAAGCTCGCGGAACTCTACCCGGCCGACTCCCCGGCGCCCGGCCAGGACACGGCGTTGCTGCCCGAGGCCGGGCCCGTTGCTGAGGCCGTGACCGCCGACGTGGCTGCCGACATGACCGCCGACATGGCCACCGAACAGAACGCCCCGTCCCGCCCCGCCTCCGCTTCATCTCGTACGGCGGCCAGGAAAGCCCCGGCCAAGCCCGCCCTCGCCGCAGCCGGCGCCGACCCGCGCTTCGCCCACGGGCCGCTCGCGGTCGTCGACGTCGAGGACGGGGACGTCTTCGCGTACTGCGTCGGTGGCCTGGTCCTCGATGTCCCTGCGAAGTCCATCCCGGCCCTGGTCGACTGGACGCTGGCGGAGGCCAAGCTCGGGCAGCCGAAGCTGAGCGGGCCGGGCAAGGACGCCGATCCGCTGATCGTGCTCACCGAGGCCGCGTGCGAGCGGTACGGCCTGCCGATCCACCTCACCGAACAGGAGCGCCTGTCCGGGCGGCTGCCGGAGGGCCACAAGGTCATCAAGCAACTGGTGCGGGCCGACTGGCAGCTGACCAAGCGAGGCTTCGGCCCGTGGGCCCGCATCTACCGCCCGGCGCAGGGCGGGCAGCGCATGTGCGTGCAGCTGTGCATCCCGGGCTGGGACGCGCTCGACACCCGACACTGGGACCAGGCCGGGCAGTTGCCGCCGGCGGAGCTCGCCCGCCTGCTCGGGACGTACGCGACGCGGGTGATGACGCCGCGCGGCTCCACCGCCGTGACCGGCCTGGAGCTGATGACCGCCCTGCACCCGCCCACCCGGGCCAGCGAGCCGGACGCCGGCGGCAAGCGGCACAGCGAGCACAACCCCGGCTCGCTGGGCAAGGACCCGGTCGACTGCGCGCCCTGCGAAGCCCCCGACGGGCACCCGCTGCTCGCCGATCTGCCGCGCTTTCACCGGCGCACCCCGGCCGAGGTGCTGCTGGAGGAGGCGTACGACTGGTCGCGGCCGGTCACCGACGCGGAGTGCCTCAAGCCGCACCTGGTGGGCATCGACGTGAACATGGCCTTCGCCGCCGGTGCGAACGGCACGATCGTCGGCCTGGGCGCGCCGACCCGGGTCACGAACCCCGTCTTCGACCCGAAGCTGCCCGGCTCCTGGCTGGTCGACCTCTCGCACGTCGACCTGTCGCGGGTGCTGGTCGGCAAGGAGTGGAAGAAGCTGGACGGGGATCTGCTGCCCAGCCCGTTCACGCGCAAGGGCGAGCGGCCCGAGGGACCGGCCTGGTACGCGACACCGACCGTGGCGTACGCGGTCGAACTGGGCTACGACGTCGCGCCGGTGGAGGCGTACGTGCGCTACGAGAACGGCCGGTTCCTTGACGGCTGGTACAACCGGCTGCGCGACGCGTACGTGGCGACGATGGCCGACCTGGGCGTCACCGCCGACCTGTCGCCGCAGGACTTCCTGACCGCTATGGCCGAACACAAGCAGGTCGACCCGCAGTTGGCGATCGTGCTGTCGGCGGTGAAGGCCACGGTCAAGGGCGGCATCGGCAAACTGCGCGAACGCCCCCGCGGCGAGGGCTGGAAGCCCGGCGAGCCGTGGCGGGCGCTGTCCCGCCCGACCTGGCGCCCGGACATCCGCGCCGCCGTCATCTCCAGGACCCGCGTCAACATGCACCGCAAGATCCTCAAGCACGCGGCCGTCACCGGCCAGTACCCGGTCGCGATCCTGTCCGACTGCGCCGTCTACGCCGCCGACGGACCCAGCCCGCTGGACTTCCTGCCCTACACCGACGGCAAGCCCCTGCCCGGCGGCTTCCGGCTCGGCGTCTCGCCGGGGATGGTCAAGCACGAGGGCACCCAGACGACCCTGTGGGCCGAGGGCGTGCGGGAGCAGTACGGCCACGAGCTCAACCTGGCCCGATACATCAAGGACGGCAGCGTCACCACCGAGGACGACGGGGAGTAGCGCGCGATGAGCATGTTCGGGGACGGCCTGGACAAGGCGGTACAGAAGGCGTTCACCCGCCCCATCCCGAAGTCGGCCGGCGCCCAGATGCGGTACCTGGTCAAGCAGCTCAAGGGCACCAAGGCGGTCGCCCAGATGCTGCGCATCTCCCAGCGCACCGTCGAGCGATACGTGAAGGACCAGATCAAGCGCCCCCGCCGGGACCTCGCCGCCCGCATGGAGACCGAGGTCAAGAAGCGGTGGCAGCCGCAGATCCGCGAGAAGGCCAAGAAGACGGCCGCCACCACCGGCGGCATCGTCATCGACACCCGCGCCCGGCTCGGCTACACCGCCCCGATCGGCACCACCGACCAGGATCGCATCCGCCACCTCACCGTGGCCCTGCCGCCGCAGTACGCCGCCCGTCTCTTCGACGCCCGAGAGCAGGGAGCCACCGACCAAGACCTCCAGCAGATCGCCGCCGAAGCCCTCAAGGACGTCTACTTCCAGGACGGCGGCCGCCGCGCCGGAAGCCTGGAGGAGGTGCGCTTCACCGACGTGCAGCACATCGACTTCGACCTGTAGGTCCCCCGGGCAGCCGTGAGGGCCCGAACCATCGTTGTGACTGAGTGCTTCAGTTGGCGAGTGAGCGCGCGAGTTGGCGACTGGAGCGAGCGGCGTCGACGGCTTGGGTGAGTGAGCCGGGACACGATAGGTGGAACCTGGCCAGGCGGGTTGGAACTACTGGAGACGTGTCGCAGTCCGGACAAGGTCGGCGACGGCTCTGGACCGGCTGTGGGGTGGCCAGGCGATCACGGTGGTGACTGTCGGCGCGTCCAGCACGGGCACGGCGGCGAGGTCACCGTGCAGTTGGGCTCGGCACGACTCCGGTGAGACTGCGCAGGCACGGCCGAGCGCGACGAGCTGCAGCAACTGCGCGTGGTCGCGGACCTGCGGGCCGGGACCGGGCGGGTAGGTGCCGTCGGGGTCGGGCCAGCGTGGCAGGGGCAGGCCCGGCAGCGCGGTGATGTCGGCCATGTGAACATGGGCCCGGACGGTGAGCGGATGCCCGGCCGGTAGGACCACAACCTGGCCCTCTGTGCTGAGCTCTTCGGTGTGGAACCCTGCCGTCGAGTCGAACGGCCGGTGCAGCAGCGCCACGTCGGCCCGGCCCTCGCGCAGGAGTCGTTGCTGCTCGGCCGGGCCGCACAGGATGACCTCGACGGGGACCGCGTCGGGTTCGGCGGCGTACGCGGCGAGCAGTTTCGCCAGCAGTTCGCTGGAGGCGCTGGCTTTCGTGACCAGGGCCAGGCCGGGACGGCCGGTCGCGGACAGCGCGGCGCGGCGCGTCCGCCGCTCGGCGGCGTCGACCGCGTCCAGGGCCGCCCGGCCCTCGACCAGCAGCACCGAGCCGGCCTCGGTCAGCGTGACAGTGCGGCTGGTCCGATCCAGCAGCGCCGCCCCGAGTCGGCGTTCGAGCTGCTGGATCGCCCGTGACAAGGGTGGTTGTGCGATCCCGAGCCGCTGCGCGGCGCGCCCGAAGTGCAGCTCTTCAGCGACAGCGACGAAGTAGCGCAGTTCCCGGGTCTCCATACAGCCACGCTACTCCGGATCCATACCTGGACGGTATCGCTGCCCACCCGATCGGTGTTGGACCCCCGCCGGGCTCCCAGGCAGCATGGTCCCTATGAGCGAACGGACGATTGCGCTGGTCACCGGCGCGAACAAGGGAATCGGCTACGAGATCGCCGCGGGTCTGGGAGCCCTCGGCTGGAGCGTCGGCGTCGGCGCCCGCGACGAACAGCGCCGGGAGGGCGCGGTGGAGAAGCTGCGCGCGGCCGGCGTCGACGCCTTCGGTGTACCGCTGGACGTGACCGACGACGCGAGCGTGACCGCCGCCGCACAGCTGATCGAGGAGCGGGCCGGGCGCCTCGACGTACTCGTCAACAACGCCGCCATCACCGGCGGCATGCCCCAGGAGCCCACCCGGGTCGACCCCGCCACCATCCGCACGGTCGTGGAAACCAATGTGATCGGCGTCATCCGCGTCACCAACGCGATGCTGCCGCTGCTGCGCCGCTCCGCCTCACCGCGGATCGTGAACATGTCCAGCAGTGTCGGCTCCCTCACCCGGCAGTCAGGAACCGCCGCTGAGCAGACGGCGGGTCCGGTGGCCGTGGCGTACGCGCCGTCGAAGACGTTCCTGAACGCTGTCACCCTCCAGTACGCCCGGGAGCTGAGCGGCACGAACATCCTGATCAACGCCGGCTGCCCCGGCTACGTTGCGACCGACCTCAACGGCTTCCGCGGCGTGCGCACCCCAGAACAGGGCGCTGCGATCGCCATCAAACTCGCGACCCTGCCCGACGACGGCCCGACCGGCAAGTTCTTCGAAGACGCCGGCGTAGTGCCCTGGTGATGTGCACGGCGGTCATCACCCGCCGGGCGAGGCGGCTCCGCCCGCGCGACTCGAACAGGTTTATCGACACTGGTTCCAACATGCAACTACCGCGTCCCGTCACAGTGAGCTGGGTGGCGTAGGCGTCGAGAAGCGGCTTCATCTGCTGGAAGTAGGGCTGCTTGTTCTGCCGGAGCCAGTGCCCGATGGTGAACCGGTCCTGACTCCATGCCGCGTTGAGCTCGGTAGTCGATCAGTGGTGAGGAGGTGAGTTCCGCGGCGATCGCGTCCACGGCTCGTTCGTATGCCTCGGGGGTGCCCTGACGGCGGGCCCATCTGGTGATGGGTGTGCCCAAGCCATGTCCGGCGAGGCGGAGTCCGAGGAACTCGGCGGCGTCGGCGACGGTCTTTGCGAGGGCTCGTCGGACGAGGAAAGCGGAGGTTGTGCGCCGCAGGACCGGCATGCGGCTGACGGGACTGTCGGCGGTGGACGACATAATCGCCACCGTCATCATCACCGAACCGGCCGGAGGTCGCTGTTGTCCTCGCTGCATGATTTCGCCACCTGGGAGCCCCTGCTGCGGCTCCTGCGGACAGCCCACACGGAGACCCTCGCGGCGCCGGGCGGCAACGTGGCGGGGAGCATCGGTCGCGGCTCGTGGAGCGTGCCCCTGCCGCAGCGGCGCCCGCAGCCCGGGCGCGCCCTGCTGGTGTCGGACATGCAGGAGGAGTTCGACGCGATCGAGCGGGTGCAGAACGCGCTCCCCGCGGCGGAAGCTGCCCATATCGCGTTCACCGCGGAGATCCCGCCGAGCGGGAAGACTCTGCTTCATCTGTTCGATTCCAGCCCGGCTGCGGATCCCGGCATCGGCAATGCTCACCCGGGGGCGCTGCTCCTGGTCGAGGGGGCGCTGCCCGAACCGTGGCGCCGCCTGCCCGAGGCCGTGCCCGGGGCGAGGCCGGCTCCGTCC
>Ga0307517_10015171_pt1 | contig 10261 bp, 15 predicted proteins | sample 23_EM_MG_FD_194515 | JGI IMG/M metagenome (GOLD analysis project Ga0307517, IMG submission 194515) | Populus trichocarpa ectomycorrhiza microbial communities from riparian zone in the Pacific Northwest, United States - 23_EM | ecosystem: Host-associated > Plants > Roots > Unclassified | place...
CATCAACTCCTCACTTTCGATGAAGCCGAAAGGTGGCTCAAGCTCAAGAACGACTGTTCGCAGGGCTTCCCGCAGCATGGCTTGAGGGTCCTTTGCCAGCCCGACCAGAAGTCGTTCAGCAGAAATGCCAAGTTTCCTTGGAATATCGTCACATTTGTTCCATCCAAGTCTGCGTGTTAACTGCCGTAAAAGCAAACAGTGGTTTACAATCTGGTGTGGGACGGTCCGGACGGATAAGCATTTGACGACGGAATGAGATGGAAACTCACCTCCCGGTATCCATCTACAGTTTGCCATAACACCAACACAGCCAATGCTCTCTCGCGACAAAGGTCATTGCCGACACTATCTGCCCACGACAAGGCACCCAGTACCGAAGACACGCCTAGGAGAGCCCTCACAAACCTAATAAATCCTTGATGAGAAACTTCTGGTTGGCGATCCTGGAAAAGGAGTGGTGGAAGAGCCCGCGACCCCGTGAGGACTGCATTTTCCTGGAGCTTGGCAATGAGGACGTCATTCCTGAACATGCATTCAAGCCAACAACCCAACGAGTGTTCACCCATGCTGATATCTTTGAGGAAGGCAGCACTCCCGGAGAAATCGCCTTTCGTACTTGTCAAAGCAATTTCGAAGGTTTGCCAACCTCGTAATCTACTCAACAGCCTCTTGAGTGCCTCTTGAATCAACTCGTCAGTCCCGGGGTTGCTTTGAAGATCTTCGAGAGATTGAAAAAACGGCTCGTCCTCAGAGATATATCGCGCAATTTCAATATGAGCGGCCGCATCTCGCAAACAAAGTATTGTGGTTTCGTCCAGGGTGTGTTCATTGAATACCGTCTGGAGATCAAGGTGTTTCTAGAATCTAATTAGTAGATGGACACAATCTAGAGTAAATAACAATGGACAAACTAGCAGCGTCCGTGAGATCTGGGTAGCTTGTGAGGCAGCAACAGTTAGAAGCTTGGCAACAAAATAAGCGTCATCTGAAGGCTGGTTATGAAAAGACTCGGGGTCAGAGCGTCGAATGTCATCCGACTATAAGCTTACGTTTGAGCCCAAAGAATCATGCATTCTTGTAGCGAATTTGGACAAAGACTCTGGAGAAACGTCATCTCTAATGGGTCTACTGACGGACTGCACTAAAGTCTCGAGGTCCAAGATGTCTTCAGTGTCAATGTCCAAGTCCGTATAAAGAAATGGGAAACCATCCCGATCCCATTCTTCATCTTCAGGTTTCAAGGAAAATATAAGACGCGTAGCAAGATGGAGGGGCGGAACGACGGGTAATAAAGAGAGCAATTGTTCTGCAAGTAATGTAGGTGTGGTGGAGTTTGCCAAATCAACGGTTGCAGAGAGATACACTGGGGTTGGATTTGGGAGGGGCCGAGGTTCGTATTCCTCGGCTATTGAGGGTTCCTCAACTAATTCGCCGTAGGTAGCCACAGAAATGACTTTGAAGTCCCCTCGAAAGATGATCAATCGTGTTGCATACTTACATGACGATCAGTAAATGGTGCGTCGCGTCGGAAATTCCAACATACCTCAGCGCCCATATCAACTGTGAATTCATTTTGACCTCCGCCATACGCAATTCGCGTTGGGGCCAGTGCATTCTTCACGACTCGCTTCTCTGGCGAATCCGACTGGCTGTTGTGTGGTTGTATCGAATAAGCGTTGAAGTACACATCAAGGAAAAAAGCCTCCGGTTCCGTCTGCCTATATCAAAAATAAGACAATCAATTGTTAAGAATTAAACAACGGAACACACGCGATAGTTTGAGGAGAGTTTGCAAATGGTTGGGCGCCCGTTGGAAAGACACAAATTGATGAGACCCGAACTGGAGCCGGAAAGAGAATGGCTGCTATGGAATTTTGGGACGGTAGTATTTCCCATCCCAACAGTCCCATAGCGCTGAGAAGCGAAGGAGAGACCAAGGGGTTGTGTGCGGAGACGTTGAAGGCTATATTCGTCGGAGAAGTCCGAAAAAGTTGGTCACGCAATACCTAACTCTTTCTCTTTCGTCAAGCACACTCTGCCAGGCCTGTGATACACTTTCTTTCCATCGCTGCGGATGAGTCGCGCAACGACAATCAAGCTGCCAGCTTTGGACTTGTCTTCTACCAAGTCTGGGCACCCTCTGAAATCTCGAGCTCGCAGCGGCAGCATCGTTAAGGTGGAGGAGGTTGGTGATCGCTCCATTGACGAAGTTCTCGACCGGGGTGCATATGTTAACATCAACGCAGACTGGGTCAATGCCAAGGGTGCGTCTCCTACCTTTACTTCTCGTACCCGCGTTCAACCGAATCCCTCAAGGTGCGTGGCTGATCCACGTCGTCCTCATCATCCTTGGGAAAATAATCATCGACACTATCCCCGGAATGACACAACAAATCAGCTGGACATTAGTGAACTTGTTATACCTGGCTGTATGCTTGCTACTTTCCTTCTTCTAATACCCTGGCTGATTTCACTTTGCATCTCCACAGCTCTCATATCTTATGTTCCATTGGGTAACCGGTATTCCCTTCGAAAACGATCTACATGGCGGTGCATACGACGATTTGACGCTATGGGAACAAATTGACGATGGTGCACAATACACACCTGCGAAGAAGTGGCTTTTCACTGTCCCAATAGGACTGTAAGCGTTTTCCCTTTTGTCTGACCGCTGTCGGCGCTAATGGCTACCCAAGTTTCCTCGCATCCACACATTACACAAACTACAATCCATGGCTTTTTGCGATCAATGTAACTGCTCTAGTTTTCGTACTAATACCCAAGCTCCCACAGGTAAGCTCTAGCTCGGCAATTGGTGTCACCAGACCATATTGATGATCTCATCCGCAGCTACATCGACAACGAGTCCGTTTCATGACTGACACGTCTGGCATGGCCACACCTTTGACACCAAGCTTTCCCAATTCCGGTAGATCGACACCCTCAGTAGAGAAGCCTGGTCCTGATGATATTACAGAAGCCCACTTCCGATAACTAGGTCTTCCGTCCTGATCGCCTTATAGGTCAAGTCCGAATCTCGTCGAGAGAGAATCATTTTTTCCACCGCTCTCGAGATGACCTGTATTAATACAGATACTTGAAAGGGAAAGCAAACTTCCCCTTTGCCATAATATTTATCTGTGTCCTATATGACAACATAGACTTTACAGCTTCTATAATTCTAGAAAGAACTCTTATACTTGTTGGTATTGCTGTAAGCGCAATCTGTACAGCAGTTTCAATGAGAAGAAATTTTATAACCACGATGAAGTTAACGTACAGATTCCGTAATAACATGAATATAGTCACTTTTCCGACCGCAGGGATGTAGATTGATGCCTGGACCGGCTGATGAATGGGTATCTCGGGCATGATCGATTTGATTCACCTTATCCCGAACGTCCTTTTCAAAGTTCTTATCAGATGCGACGTTCACGCAGATACAGCCATCCTTCAACCATTCTGTCTTGACCTTGTATGTCGGACTTGGAACAGCAGAGATAACGACATCAGAAATTGCTAGGCACTCTTGCAGTGTCAGATTACTAGGATGGACGATATGTCGGGGATGATATCTTTGGGCAGTCATGGATTCAGATGAGGATGGGTTGAATGCAACCCTGGGCCGTTTCGTGTATTCCTAGATGACAGATGCGAATCAGCACGGTATGGAGATGAGCTGGTCTCTAGACTCAGACCTGAATAGTATCAATGTCCACGGACATGACGTGGGCCCCATCATTGGCAAGCAACGCTGCCAAAGGCCTACCAACGACCTCCGACCTGTCACAAGAATGAATAAGTTTGGAATACCTTGGGTCAACGTTTTCATAACCTATTTATAACGGTGATAGTCTTTCCGTAGGCCCGATCTCCATAGGGTAAAATTTTGTTGTAAACTCCGGTGAACTCCAAGGATTTGACAATGGCTAGAGGTGTGCAAGGAATGATGGATTTGACAGTGCCGGGAGGGGGTTCTTCACCCTCAAATTCTGTTGGTGATATTGGTGACGCGACAGATCCAAGAAGGGATTTAGGTTCTATAAAACGGATACTGGGAAAGAATGAGGCAAATAAGCGGAATTAATGACAAGCCTGAGGTCACACACTTATGGTATAAATTGTAGTGGAACTTGAAATGTAACCCTTCAACGTCCTTGAAAGGCGATACCACCTGTAAAAAAACATGCTATTAAACAATAAGGTCAATTGGTATACAGTATATGCGGAACCTGCTGTAGATAGTGATCCTATATTCGCCGGTGTTAGATTTGGGAGAGTTGGCAGCGACTTGTTCAACCAACCTGTTGGGCACCAAAAATAGGAAAATAAACCTGTAAGATAATAGGAGGACAGGTAAATAAAACATGTGCAGATGTGAGAATCTCGCCACGTACCATGATTCCATGAATAGATTTGTCTTCATTGGCCTCGATGATAGCTTCTTCCACACCGTCACCCTCTCCGAGTTCCGGTGAAGCAGCTGCACCCGTAGTTTTCAAAACAAACTCAAATTCGAGTTCCTCGCATTGTTTTCTCGTGAATTCGGCATAGCTTTTGCTTGGCGCAGAAGTTGTCGCGAGAATACCAACTAGTTTTGGGCGACACGAAAGTTGGGCAAGAGCTTGCTTCACTTCGTCGCGGAACTGAGCGGCGATCGGATCGGCTTTGATGAGGAGACCTTTCCTTGGGCTCACAGCAGTGGTCATGTCAGGTGAAGTTTGGTGGAGGAGGAACTGGTATAAATTGGAGAAATTTTAAATTGCTGATCCTGTCGATCTTGGACATCTATTCTTATCTCTACTGAATCTTATCTTATCTCATCCTCGCAAACCACATCTCTGGAGCATCTATTTGACCAAGCCTCTTGTATTTTGAAGCCCGCAAGCACTCTCGGCGTCGTCAGCGGTATTTCACTCGCATTTTGCAAAATTTGGAAGAATAAATCATGGTCTACGTCATTTCACAACACTTCACGGTAAATCCAATTATACGAAAACCTCCTGGAGTATCCTAGAAAGTTCCGGGGACAGTGATTTTAAGAAGAGCGCGCTGTTTACTTCAGCTCACGCAAGAACGAGTGACAAATTTGTCCCGGAAATCAACGGGTAAGGGAAGATGAAATCGAAAACGAAGACGCCATAAGATATAAATACGCGCAAACTGGCACCCACAAGCGGTTTGTGTCATTGAGGGAGCTAGGCTGCTGGATGAACACCGGCGCCATTGATACCTACAACAGGATCTTCATGTGTAGTGTCGCTCGCATCCGTGCCACTTTCGTCCGTGTCATCGTGATTGAGTCTTGGGACAGGGGGGGCGGTTTCCTCATCCTCATCCTCGTCCATCATTTGTGCGGCACGCTAAAAATGCAATGAATACACGGAGTCGACGTCAATGTTTGACCGGGTTCACCTTCATGGCTTCGGCCTCGTTTGAGTAATGTCGCCCACGAGCACGAACAAAGGCAGCATGTTTTGCAGCGGCTAGACATAGATCAGCTCAAGCCATGAGCTTGCGGTCTGAATTCACTCACTTTCTTCATCCATTTCTTCCTCGAATTCTACTTCTTCACCGGGTGATCTTGAATCAGCCCGGATTGAAATGCGAGCATCGTTGGGAAGATTAAAGCTCGTGCTCCTGCTCGAAGTAACGCTTCCAGAGCGAGCAGACATGGAAGTTCCTGGGCGGCCATTGCTGGAGATAGAAGTTCGGCGCGATGAGGGGCCTGAAGCATCTGCACCTGTGGATGAAACAGACATCGTCGGCGAGGTTGGATGGTCCATCTCTGTAGGAGATCGAATGAATCCCAAGTCGAGATTTGGGATGTCTAAAAGAAAGTCTTCAGAATGGGCGAGGGAAGGTATGAAATGCTTGCGAACCTCCTTCAATGGTGTCTGTCTCTGCATTATATCGAACATAAGGAGTTTTGGGTTCCGTGATCTTCATCAAGCTGTCTTTCTGGATTTCGGTCAGGGCAATATTCTCCTCGTCCCATTGTAAACTGCTGAAAGCGAGGAGATAAAGGATCAGGGTTCGCTCTAGCTTGGAGGACACAAGGAACTCACAGAGCGTTTGTATGAGGGGTTTGGGGTGTGTTCTTAAGAATGCCCTTGGGTTTGGGGAGAGATCCAGAGGGAGCAGGAATATGAGGGAGGTTTTGGGGATCCTGGGTGACAGACATGGTGGTAACTTGGTTTCGTAGGTGTTAGAAAATGCAGTTTGTGGTAGGTAGGTCTTGCCATATCAGGCAATTCTAATTTCTAGCCATCACGCGTACGGGTCTTGCGAGCCCAACCCGAAACCGAAGTCCATCCATTTGATACAATACAATGCAAAACGTAAAATGCTACAACATGATTAATGATTCTTCAGCCCAAGGATGGTATTATGTGCGGACAGCTAAATATCTATGACCTCAGCTCCAGCATCGCACCAGTCAGCCTTTCAGCAACATTTTCCGGTTCTTGTCGAGCCATTTCTACAATACTCAACAGTTTCTTGATACCGATCTGTAGTTTGGGACTGAGATCGTCCCGACCGGCGAATCCGGCATCTTCCAACATCCGGATCGCCCGCTTGCGATGTTGATCACTCGGGAACAGCTCCAATTCTTGGAGAACGTGCTCCATTGCGCGAAGAGAGGAAATAGGTGGAACACGGAGTTCCTGATCGAAGGTTTCCGAGAGACCGAGGTCAGTCAGGATCGGCCGTAATGAGGAAGTCGCAATTATCAACAAGCGTCGGCCCTGTTGATATATGTTAGACACATAAAGATAAACGGCAGAAGATTTGTTGTTACTTTGGGTGGTCGTCGGTTGAACAAAACCAAAAGAGTTTGTAGAATGGCATTCGAGAATCTTGCTCCCATAGGTGTCCAATCTGCCACCAGAAGAGTTCAGTGTTCACGACGTGTTGTATCAACAAAAGACTTACCGATGAGGCGCTCAATGTTGTCAACCACGACTACACTTAACGGGCTCTTATAGCTGTCAGCGAAAATTTTGGTGATAGCGGTAACTTTCTGGGATTCCGAGTATCCGACCATATTATCCGATGAAATGAGTTTGATGAATGGGTATTCCGAGGCTTGGGCAATTGACGCTCCCAGGGCCGTTTTGCCTGATCCAGGGGGGCCATGCAGCAAGATGCTGACAAGAGGGGTCCTTGTCGATGTTCGAACTTGCTCCACGAAGAGTTGACCGGATTTTAACAATTCCTATGGAAAGCATTGGTTACAAAGGTCATATAAGGAATAGAACCAATAAACTTACATCGACAACAGCATCGTAATGGATGATGCCGTTCTGGATGACTTGTTGCAACTCCTCTTCCGAGACACCGAAAGCAGGGTGCACCTCGTCTAGTGCTCTCATGAAATCCTCCCTATTAACCCGCAAGTTCTCAACATCGTCAGAAATGCCAGCGATGGTTCCGACTTTCACATGTCGATTGAAGGCAAAACTAGTAGCGCTTTTAATCAAGCCCCCGATTTCAGCGCCGGAAAAGTTCTTCGTAAGTTGGGCGAGTTCCATCAGATCGACATCATGTTCCATGACCTTGTTTGTTCGCATCTTGACTGTATGGATGTTGAGGATTTGATAACGACCATGTTCGTCGGGGAGGGAGATTTCCATGTGCACTTCAAGACGGCCAGGGCGCAGTAGAGCTTCATCAATCATGTCCAGTCGGTTGGTCATACCAATGATCAGGATGTTGTTTAGTTGGTCCACGCCATCCATCTAGCCGATCAATGAGTTTATTGCTGACGTTGTGCATGAGTGAGGACATACCTTTGACAAAAGCTGATTGACGACTGTGTCCCCAACACCTGTTCCATTATTCGTCGACCCACGCTGTTTGAATATGGCGTCCAACTCATCAAAAATGATGATGTGCAAACCGCTTTCATCTCCTTTTTCCTTGTACTCTTTCTCAGCATCCGCAAAGAGTTTCCGGATATTCTCTTCGGAAGCACCAACGTACTTGCTTAGGACTTCTGGACCATTCACGACTTTAGGTTCGCGGGCATTGAGCATCTTTCCGATTTGTCTGGCTATAAGTGTTTTTCCGGTTCCTGGTGGACCATGAAGAATGATACCTATTCAAAGGAGATGTCAAGAAAATTAAGGATTGACTTATATTAAACTCTTGCCTTTCACGTGCTGGATTCCAAGCTTTTCAACTAAACCAGGTGGGAATACTCGCGAGGCGAAAGCACGTCGGAATATTTCGCTAAATTCTGAGTCGAGGCCACCAATTCCCATGTCCTCAAATTTAAAGTTAGGTGCAAGGATCGCGTTTGGAGGAGCCCTGAAAGGTTTCTGATTAGTTAGAGAAAGTAGGCGGGGTGATAAATACCGACTTTTTTGCGCTGGACTTGATTTTTATCGCGCTATCCGGTGCCTTCATGAATGTGACATCTGTCTTTTCGAATAAGATGCCCATATGCTCATGGCCAACAGTCCTTTGTCCGCCGTTGGGTATCCCTTTCCGTTGCTCGTCTGCCAAATCCAACACGGCCACCGACTTGATAGTTGCTTTTAAGTTTTGACCATGGAACTCGAACGCGATGACTTCCTCGGTGGACATGACAATTCCGCTGAAAGCCTTGATAAAATTCTTGGCCATTTCGTCCGCAGAGAATTGTTCTGCGATATCGAGACCCCGTCTCCAGAAACCCACTTCGAGATCAATCGCTTGCAGGAATGACGGGGCGGCTGGGTGAGGTGGGGGCGGCATTGGTTCTACAGTGGCTTGATCACCAGTGAGCGACAGCCCAATCCATTGACGCTGGACGGCGGAGGCACCAATGGTACCGGGTTGTAACTTTCCAGTGTTATCATGGCTAAGGGAGATGAGAAAATGTAGAGACATGATCAAAAACTGCACGAACCGGATGGTCAAAGCATAGGAGCCATTTACGAGAACATGCTGTCCTTGAGGAAAATCGGAAGGGTGGACAATTAGACAATTAGTTAAAGCAAGTGCATCACTTGGAGAGCTCGCAACACCGTAGCTATCAAAAGGACTTCAATAGGATGGACGATTGTGCAGGAAGTTTTAGGATTACCTTCCACCTGATCGGGGTGGGGGCGGTTTCCTCCCGTAACTCGATTTCTCGAAAAGAGCGCTAGATGGATCATTGTATGCATTCGGAGGTGGGGTGTACTGGGATGAGGGTGGGGGTGGTCTCCTTGCAGATCTGGGAGCTGGAGAAGCGCCATAATCTGATCCGTCTAGTCGATTATACGGCTGGTTCGGAGGAGTGTTGGTATTGCCTGAAGATCGAAAGAAACTCATGAGTGGTTACGGGTGTGTGATGTCTAGTCTTTATATGAGTAGTTGCGCAGTCTAGAGTCGTGTTCTGTCGTCACTGCTCGGTTCAGGGATGGTCTCGCTGATGTAAGCTCACAGCGATTCTTTAGTGTTTCCATGGCCTCGACTGACTTGAATCCATACTCTGCTCAGAATACTCTATTCTCTCATTTAAATGCCCCTTCCCGATGATCTTCCTGGATCACCCTCATATCCAGATGTCGACCAGCCATCATGTCAGCTCATGGGACCAACTGCGCTGGTAATCACATCTCCTACTTGCGCTGCAAATATGTAACATATCTTTCCCAGATCGTGCAAGGCCTACTGGGCATATTTGTGCTCTTATCTTTAGTCTACAAGAGACATCGCGAAACACCCAAACGTCCTTGGAGAATATGGTTTGTCTCCTAAGTCAGGGTCATCCACGTCGCACTCATTACTTCCCCTGCAGGCTCTTTGATGTATCCAAGCAAGTAGTTGGCCAAATGTTCGTACATACTGCCAATCTTCTGGCCGCTGGTCTTGTATCGCATCATACGGATGGAAATGCTTGTGTAAACTATTTTCTTAATATTCTGATTGATACCACCTTCGGTGAGCTACAAGGAGTCGCGTCACACCTTTCCTTGCCATATCTCATCTCATTCCAGGCATCGGTTTAATCTACGTCGTCCTTCACGCCACCACGCGCCTGTTCACTGACAAATTCAAACTTAAAGGGTTCGAATTGGGAGTTTATGGTGATCCCCCCTCAATAAAGTATTGGGCCGGTCAAGCCGCCCTTTATGTATTTGCCCTCTCAGCCATGAAGGTCGTCGTCGTTACTTTCCTTGTTGTCTTCCCTGCAATATACGTGGCTGGGGAATGGCTCCTCAGTTGGACTTGGACAGGCGATGGTGATGGGTTGCAGGTCGTGTTGTGAGCATTTCGTCCTTCCCAT
>Ga0307517_10015173_pt1 | contig 10260 bp, 8 predicted proteins | sample 23_EM_MG_FD_194515 | JGI IMG/M metagenome (GOLD analysis project Ga0307517, IMG submission 194515) | Populus trichocarpa ectomycorrhiza microbial communities from riparian zone in the Pacific Northwest, United States - 23_EM | ecosystem: Host-associated > Plants > Roots > Unclassified | place...
CCCTCCCTGCTGACCTCGAATCAGCCATCGAGAAAAAAAGGAAAGAAAGGGAACGGCAGCGAAACGCGGCCGCGAAAAAGAGGATGTTGGAAAAGGAAAAAAGGATGAACGAGGGTGAACGAATGCAAGGTCAGGGCCTTATTCCCGGACCATCTCCCAGAGGTGACGTAGGGATAGGCCAACCTATAATTTCGGATTCAACTCCTCGTCCTGCGACGGAAAATTCTTGGATTGCCGACGTTATGCAGATGTGGGACTCTCAAATAATTTCCTCCATTGATTCGCTCCATAGTGTCGGTATTAAAATACTCAAAAAGCTCGCCTCACTGCCGAATTCGCTCCCAAGAACACCACAGGACGATACGTTAATCAAAATGCTTGGGAAGCCCACCCGGGGGAGTTTGGCGCCCAATCTACGTCTTGTCGGAAATGACCTGATGGGTGGTAAGGACCACAACGTTTTCGAGTTCATCACGCGCAGCCCGGAAAAAGGAATTTCAGGGGTGGATATTATGTTAAGCGCAACGAACCTCCTCACGATGTGCGACATGAATTCGCCCGAACGACGACTGTATGGCGCGCTGGACATCCGGTTGGGCGAGAGCGGCATAAAACTATGTCAGTATCGAGCAACACCATACGAGAATGACAAGAGATTCGTGGTGGACCACGAGCAGTGGACTATAGCGCTCACGCCGCCGGGAGCGATTACGCACACGCACACAGACTACTATGGGCGGCACCAATTCTTCGTCCACTTGTTTGGGCATAAGATATGGCTCCTGTGGCCGCCAACAAAGAAAAATCTGGAGATATACGGCAAGTACCACACACAAACGACACCGGAAGACCTGACATCGCGATGCATCGACGAGTTGGAAGGGATGCAGGTGTTTTACACAAGGGAAGAGCAGGCCTTTGTGTTGAATTCGAACGTGTTACATGCTTGTATGAGCCTGTCCATGAGCTCGCACCTTGGGACGTGGGTATGGATGCTACCCGAGTATGAAAAGTCGCTGTCGATGGTGGACTGGGGGTTGGAGTGGCTGCGCGGTAAGGCAGGGACGGATGCCCCAATTTCGGACTATGAGGAGGAGTTGAGGACGATAAAACACGAAATTCAGACGTGGAAAGGGTTGATAAAGAAGAACATGAAAGATGCCAGGAAGGAACTGAAAAAATTGGAAACTAAATATATTACTGTAGAAATGCTTTTCAAATGATATACTCTAGTCATATAGGCATCCAACATCTCTTTGGTCCATGCTCGCATGCCACAGCGCACCACCATCATTGCCACTACAGCAACACTCCTAGCTGGACAAGAGACAATGGAGCTTTTGGAAAGGCTCGGTCTCACACCTGGTACCTCCTTCCAACGTCTTTCCAACCGTCGTCATGATGTTCAGGATATTATCCGCGTTCTACGTCACGGTCTGTCCGGCTGGTCATTTCCCGATCTGGATTGGGTTGTTGAGGGAACAAGGAAGATGATCATCTACTGCGAGAACTATTCAATCTGCTTGCGTCTCCGCATCTATCTGGCGCCTCACAGAATCATCTGCATCTATAATTCACTCTGCCTTCCGTCCTATAACGTAACAAGTCCTCGTTTATTCATCGATGATCCTAGTGTGCAAATAACCATTGCAACCGATGCTCTGGTAGTCGGAATCGACATTCCAAATGTAGAAGACGTTATCGATCTCGATTGTGTCAAGTTGTCTGAGCTATAGATGTAACGGCTTCCGCTTGGAGCGGCCGGCAGTTATGAGCCGAGCCGGGATTCCCTGCAGCGGCTTAAATGACCTAAGATGCCGGCCTAGCCATACGCTCGGCGGCTGGGCCGCGCCGATGGCAGCCGGCTGAGCCAGCTGTCAGCGGCTGTACCGGCATGGATCCCAATGCCGGCAGATTTTTTTGGGATTGTACCGGACTAAGAATCTCATGCTGAGGCCTCTGGAGCGACAGTTGAAGCATTGCCACTCTTGTCCACCTTCGAGGTTGTAGCCTATCTTCGAGTTAAGGGTATAATATATATGCGACATAGTAGATTAGTGCCCACTCTGTTAGTTATGTGTAGCCTTGTCTTCCAGTGGGATCTAAATTCATTCAATATTGCATCCATGGGCTCCAAATATAAAAATTTGGCATAGTTTGAAGCTTTGAAGGCCACAGGGGAATGGGAGCAAATTTGCCCAAATTCACATCAAATTTTTAACCACCTTGGGAACCCTGCAAATTTGCAGGGCTAATTAGCAGTTGCGAAGTTCGACGGACTAAACTCATGGTTTCACAGTCACGTGAACGGTCATATGATATTTTATACGCGACGACTATGCAACACGGGATTTAGGTTTCTTGACAGCCAGGACCTCGATCTCAGATCTGCGGTGCTCTCCTTCAAGAAACTTACGATCAAAAGCTGTCTTCCCATTCTCCTGATATGTTTTCCCTAGAGATAATCAACTTCCACAAAACAAACGATATAAATATAACTTACAGGGTAGCCACTCAGACGATGGCAAATCATCCTTCCACTGAACCGTGCAGCCTTCATCCATGTCCATGCGCAGGCTGTCTGAGGATCTACCTGTCCTTTGGCCCCAGAGCGTCTCAACCGATCTATCACATTTCACCACGTTGGATATCTGGGCCTTCAACATCCACGGAGCACAGTGCGGTGCACCTTCGAGGCCTTGTGCCTTGGCTTTGTCTTTGTACCCAACAAGAGCATCGAGCAGATTCACCAGATACTTCGAAGGTAGGTCCTCCACAACCTCACCATCAGGCGTCTTGACAATGCACCAGTCACGAATCCATCCAAATACAGCGAGGGCTACACCACGGGCGTAGCAAATCGCCATGCGCTCATCTCCAGGAATATCATTCCGATCAAAGTCTTTCCATAACTGGAGTTGTGCTCTCGTAGTTGGGTCCTCCTCGCCTTGATTGGGCGCGCTATATGTCCTAAAATCCAGGACATTACCAAGGACTGCAAGAGCGCAGCCGGAAATCAAATCCATAAGACCCTGGAATGTTTGAACATTGGGCAGGTGTAAGTGCTCGTCATCTGAAGTTTTGATCAGGAAGTGAGATGAAAAACAAGCGCCGATAATACCGTTTGCACTGAAGGGATGCTGTAGTAATCCGAGTGCCCAGAAGACGACGATACGACGCAATAATTCACGAGAAGGATGATGAAAAGTGTTCGAGATGAAGTTACTAAGAATGAAGGTGTGCACCAGGCTTTCGACAGTTGCTTGCATTTGAGATGCACAATAGAAGTGACCGCCGTGGATTATTGTATTCTCGACACCATAGACATAGTGGGGTACACCTGGGCGCATTAAACTGTACAAAAATCAGACAGTAACAAAGAGAAATACGAAGAGAAATACAATTGATCCCCAGGTCTCAGGACCATTGCTTCCAAACCATACTGTGCATTTTTCGGAATTTTATCAAGCTGAAACCAGTCACCATTGGTGAACAAATTGGTACTCCAGAGGGGAAGGCCAGGAGATGGACGATATACAATCCACACCTTCTTTCCACACATAACCTGCACGAAAGTAGAGAAGCCATCACTGTCAATATGCAAGGACGTGAAAGTATGGGCTGTCGCTGCTAAACCCCACCGCACATGTTCTGTCGGATAAGGTGTAGTGACAGTTCCGCAGAACTGTTTTCCGCGAACATAATCCCATGCCACCATGTCAGTAGCATAGGAACAGCGATCCCATTGCGAATCCTTCCACATCGGAAAATCTAGGCCATTGAGGATTTTACCATTGGATCTTCCGTTCGTCAAAATATCCTGGGCATGGCCAGTGAGTGTGGCAGGCCGAGAGTTGGAAAGCGAGTAGTCTAATGCAAAACATCACTGAAATAGCAATCATAGGTAGTTTAGTTCATACCTTGAATGGATACCGGCCTGTCCAAGGAACACAATGTGCGTAACCCGGCTTCATCAAATTTCATGTTGGGATGTGGACAGCCTGTAATAAGGATGTGTTTGAAGCGCAGTCGTTCCTGAACCTGGGATGCTGACATGGCTCGAAATTCCTCATATGGCAAGATATCAAAGGCGGACATTTCGGGATCGACAATATGCAGCGGTTTACCATGACGATAAGTTGCTTCTACATGGTCGAAGAATTCCTTCACCTGATTGCCATGTTCAACGAACTGAAGCTTGTTGGTTACTTGGAAAAACTGGGAGAAAAAGCATAGCCTACATGAAATTCTGGGATGAACCGGTGCTCGGCTCCGCTTGCATCGAAAGCCCGTAGTTCTGAGTCGCATTTGATCCTACATACATCCTCTGTGAGTTCAAGATTTGGTTCCTCCTGCTTGATCTGGCAAACTGTTAAGTGCCGAAAAGGAAGAATGAAATATGCTTACAAGGTCTTTGACCAAACTAGGCTCCCAGAGGGAGGCATACAGATCGACATCAGTAACTTCATGCGACTCCGAGTTTGAATCCGAATTCTCCCCATCATCAGATGGGCTCAACACAATGCGACGACGTTTTACTGGACGATTGACCGAATCAGGGATATCTTCACCATGCTGTCGAGAGGCACTTCGATTACGAGTGCGTCTCCCATCCATCGGGTAGTTGTTGAGCGAAGGAGACGCTGTCCGACCAGCACCAGGATGTTGAGTGTGCCGTCCCCCATTCCGGTCAATCCCCATAGCATCCACTTGCATATCATCGTCATCACTGGCTGAATTTGAATCTGATGGAGATGAAGAACGCCCAGCATCAGGACCTTGAACGTCTTGTCCGCCAGCCCGTTCCGTCCACATATCATCCACTTGCATATCATCATCATTACCGGCAAGAGAATCGTTGTCGCGGTTTTCGCGCTCATCATTTGGACCTTGATCATCACGTGGCGGACGACGAGATGGACTGTGAATGGCTCCTGCATTCTGTGACATCTCTTCGGAATCGACCTGGCTAACACCATCTTCCCCAGCCGAGTCGTCACGGGGGGGAGCTACCTTATGACCAGCACCTGCTGCCTTAGATCTTTCTTCTAAGCTTTTTTCCCCCCGTGCAGTCATTGGCGGTGACTCATCACGGGGTGCCGAGGAAGTGGGAGCGAGTGGAGAAGAGAATACTGGGGAAGAAGCTTCCCTAGGAGGTTCAGGAGCCTCTTTCCTTTGTGCATGTCTCGCAGCATCATCACTGGCAATGCCAGAAGGTGTAGATATCAAATGCGATCGGCCAGGCAAAGCGATCACAGGATCAGGCATAATCAGTGGACTAGGTCCTAGCGTACAGGAAAAGGTTTAGCGAAAAGTTGGTTTTCGGGAAATACACTTGCCAAGTGAGAACCATGTTCGGTCAGAATCGTTGGACAAAGCTTTTTCGATTTGATTCCAAGGCAACTGATCGGAGAGACGCTGAAGAAGGTCGAGAGGATCGAGTAATCCTGATGCGAGGGAAAAAAGAGTTCTCCAAATGGCCGTCTCAACGTCGAGAATAATCTTGGGTTTCTTATTGCCAAGAGATTGACTAATACTGAGCATCGTGTGTCGGTTGTAAGATTTCTTGAAAAGTTGAACTGGTAGCAGAAGATAGATAGGAGAAATGAGCAATGCCAGATGGAGTGGTGCACGCATACACGACACGCCATCTGCAGATCCATGTGACGCTGAAATTCCGGCCAGAAGGGTGGTCAAGTCTTTGACATCGTCCTGATCAGCGGCAGAAAGGTCATTTCTGTGATTGACTAAGATCAAAACGAGTAGAAAGGAAATGAAACTGACGTATGAACCACGCTGGATATATCATCAGGTAAATCTGGGCATACATCAGTTGGAAAACGAATGTCCTTCATGCATGCAAGATGCATTGCGGCAAAGAGGAAATTGGCTTCGATGGAAGCGTAACTTTTCGTGTTATTGTTGCGCGCAATGAAGCGAAGGAGGCGGAAGGCTGGACTACGATCGTAGGGGTGTGCCGAAAGTGCAACTGGTTGCTTGGCTTTACTGAGGATCTTCTGAAAATTCAGCAACATATCGGGCCAGTTGCCGAGCTTGTCGAGGCCCTGCACCAAATTCAGCTAACAAAAAATGACGATGAAAACGGACTTACTCGGAACTTCGCACTTACTACATGATATGAACCTCTTTCGACGCTCCCAGCATGGCTGCCTCCACCCAACAAACCCAGTACATCCACCAAACGATAAGCGCATACCACGGAACAGAGTTTTGAAAACTCATTCGCATTTGGTGCTCTCGGGGTGGCCGGAACGATTGCTGATGACCCAGTGAACTGTTCATTGAATAATATGCCCAAGCTACGTTGGAGTTTCAGAATGGGTTCCTGGCCACAGAACTGATTGAAGAGTACGGATTCGTATTTCCGGAGGGACTGTACAAAAGTCTACAAAGGAATGTTAATCGAATATATATATATAATGAATAAGCTTACGAGGAAATCCTTGTCATGATCTATAGCTTCAGAAAAGTCTTCTTCATAAATGACGGTTGAATACCACGGAAATGCAGCCAAAGTGCGCGATATCATGCGCTTGGGCGTCATAGCGACTGTTGCAGGGGTCAGAAAGGTGTAAGATGGGGAAATAGGGAACGTACAGGACGACATGATGGCTGACATGGTGAAAAGGAAACGCTCAGAATCAATCCAAAAAGTAAAAAACAGGATTCCCACGCCAACAAAGTCATGTGTCCGATGCGCACAGACCAAGTGTAGACTTAGCTAAGGTCACCGATAGGCAGTTCATTTCGCAGTTTTGCATTTCTTTGTTGATGATTTGGCTTTGTAGAGTGAGGCCGATGTGATTTGGATGGTAACACCAGGCGATATCAATCGATCGCTAAAATTACCGAACCGACGGCCCGCATTGATGACATAATATTCTGACGTCCCCGACCGACTGGTCGGTCACTCGACGGCAAAGGCCGAATTCATAATCATATGACGTCAGTGGTCGACTGGTCGGTCACCTCGGCAAATGCCGACATTTTATTACGCTACAATGTCCTACCTGTTCTCTCTGATGTGTGCAATCAGTGATTCAATTCTCTAGGATATTTTACTTGGTCAGAAAATACGCAGTCAAACGGCCACTCTCGAGGGTATGTCATACAAAAACAAACGGCTGCCATTTATCTCCAGCCATCCCAACTTCTCCGTCCTTCAGTAACCCCCCGCCATCGTCCTCATTTCCAAACGTGCGCTGACCATAACTGTCATCATGATCTGAGATATTAAATTGAGTACAGTCTTTCGGCAGTCCTAGAGGGTCGTGTTAAATGCAGCAACAAGTTGAATTGCGCTAACGAATTGCTGTCTGTCTCATATGTGGCCGGGACTAAGTTTCCACAAAAACCAGGACAAGTGGGCAGCACATGTGGGCAGGAAGGAAAATGGTGCGAAGAATAGAAAAATGTCCCGGAATCACATCATTTCCCATCCGCTGGCGCATCATCGAATGATGTACAGCAATAGATCTTCTCAATTTCTAATTCACTGAAATTCACAGTCCACGTTGCAAATATGCCCAGGCTTTACTGCAAATTTGCGCGAATAAGAAAATTGCGAATTTTGCACCTGCAGATCATGATATCATGTTTAATCACGTGGCACAATTATAGAAGACACCGCTGAAAGAGGAAATTCTTTGTCAGTCTTGCAATCTACACCCACAACCTCATCTACACCTCTTCCTCTTTGCTGCCCACTATCTCATGGATCACCAGAACGCCTCTGCCGTGGCAGCACCCAGATCGTGGTCGGAACAGGAAATCTCCGACCTTGTTGATTATTGCAGCGAATCAGGCGGATACTATGCTGATATTTATGTCGATCTGGCTACCTATCTGGCGACAAAGCATGTTGGTGAAAAAAGAGATCCTGCAGAGATTCCATGGATGATACGTTATGTAAGAATTGCTTGATATTGATCTTTATGTTGACTTACAATATTTTAGCTTTTGGGAATTGTTCACACCATTGATCAATATAATATAATGTTTGGGAACGGCCCAAAGCATGATAAGATCTTGATTACCCCCAGTGATGAAGCACGTTATCGGTCGTACTTGGTAGCACCCGAGGCGCAGGTTTTTTTCTTCTTTTTTTTAAACTGATTATATCTCATTACGATTAAAGGATGTTGATACTCTTCAGGCATATCGTAACACCTCGTTCCCACATTATTACAAACTAAAGGCACTGCGGGAGTGGCCAACTCATGTCGTTGGATCTCACCTTCCTAGTCAACCACAATCGGAACCATCCCAGCCGATTGTCGGAACACCGCAGGCCTTTCCGCCGTCTGCCTACAATCCACAACGTCCTGATTTCGATCCTGCGTCCATGCCTCCTCCCCCCATCCATTCTACACCCCAGGCTCTTCCACCTTCTACGTACCACCCAGGACGTCCTCCCTTTGGCGATCATTCGGCCATGCCTCCCCCCATCCATGCTACACCGCGGGCTCTTCCATATTCTATGTACCACCCAGAAGGTCCTCCTTTTGGCGATCATTTGTCCATGCCTCCCCCCACCCATGCTACACCGCAGGCTCTTCAATCTTCTACGTATCACCCAGAACGCCCTGCTTTTCGCGATCATTCGTCCATCCCCCCCACCGTGCATCCGAGTCCAATGCAGGCTGTCCCGTTCTCTGCGTTTATCTACGAGGCCGAATGTCCTGCGCCTCCCCCCACGCAATCGTCGGCATCTTGTGATATCTTCCAATCGTATCGCAGCCAGCAGCAACCAAATGTTCCCCCTGTTTCTTTACAGTGGATGCCTGTCCAGCAATCTGCTGATATCCTAAAACCACTAGAACGTCGATCCGCCCCAGCCACCCCGTTTCCCTCGCAACGTCCGGCATCCTCTCATACTGTGGGAAGCCGACGGCCTGACAATCCCGACCAAATGCCCCTCGGGTTGGAATCTCATCCCCGTCCACCCAGATTGCCCAAGCGCAAGCGTACATTTGACAGGTCTGCGCTCGACGATGGCGAATCTGCGGCCCTCGCAGACATGGCGAAAGTTATGGAAGTGGTGGATCACTTGATCCAGAGAATACAAACGAGTCACAACTTTACCAAGGTTACAGAGGACGCGACGAAGCTTATCATTGCGGATGAATCTCTGACGGAAGATCAACGGGCTACCCTTTGCATTTATTATGGGAAAAGTATTCCAGAAGCAGCTACTTTGGCGTTCATGGACTATCCTCTTCGTCATTTGGTTTTTAAAAAAATCCTTGGCATCTGATCATTGCAATACAGAGATGATCCAGGCTGTTGAAGACCCTGCACTCTCTTCTCCCGCGCCACCTCTTTCTACGCCCACGCCTGCCACAAAGCGTCAGTGCTCGGAGAATCACTCGGCAGGACAGCAATCCTCTACATTCAATTCGGAGGTTGTAATACTGATACACGTTCCAATATCTACCCGTGAAATGTAACTTGAATCTTGCCCCTTATATATTACCACCCTCAGACACGACGGGATTTTTCTTTAGTTAAAGCCGCCAGCTCCTCAGTGACACTGAAGCGCCAGGCGGTTACTGGTGAACAAGGAACCGCATGTTGCGGCAACAGCTGATAGTGATAACATCTACGTACTACTCGCATCTCCACAACCACCGTTCCTACTCAATTAGTACCTGTTGAAGTCGGGCAATATTCTGTGCATGGGCATCCGCTGTTGCATGGTTTTACATAACGAAGGCACATCCAGGAAATCCCGCTGGGGGCGGTGGCTGTGGGGACGCGCGTGAGTGCAAGGAATTTTGCCACCTAAAAGGTGGATATATAATAGATTACTCAAGGCCATAAATTCTATATATATACCATTTCTTCCTCCAGGGCTTGTATTGAAAAATGATAACCATGGCTGGATTGGCTGGGTAGCTTCTGTTCAGCAGAGGGGATGGAGGAGCCATCTTTTGGAGGGCTCATTAAAAAGGAAATTTGTCGTAGTCAATGGTACGTCTTTCTGCACTACTGCAAGATCCAGAAAATCGGCTCCCTGACGAATATAACAATATGCTATGCCAATAATAATACCAGAAATTATATCCAGCTGAACAAAAGTGGCTGAGTAATTGGGCATGGAAGTAGGGGTCTGCATTCGTTCACCCTCGTTCATCCTTTTTTCCTTTTCCAACATCCTCTTTTTCGCGGCCGCGTTTCGCTGCCGTTCCCTTTCTTTCCTTTTTTTCTCGATGGCTGATTCGAGGTCAGCAGGGAGGG
>Ga0307517_10015174_pt1 | contig 10259 bp, 9 predicted proteins | sample 23_EM_MG_FD_194515 | JGI IMG/M metagenome (GOLD analysis project Ga0307517, IMG submission 194515) | Populus trichocarpa ectomycorrhiza microbial communities from riparian zone in the Pacific Northwest, United States - 23_EM | ecosystem: Host-associated > Plants > Roots > Unclassified | place...
CTCGACCGGGAATTTCGCCGGCTTCGCCTCGAGCCATAATTTCGCGCTGGGCAAGCCCGAGGCCAATCATTGGGGCCAGGCGGTCAGCCTGCTCGAGACGACCGCGGCGGGGCCCTATTATTTCAATTTCCACCAGGGCGATCTGGGCAATTTCACCGTCATCGGCCCGTCGGGGTCGGGCAAGACGGTGGTGCTCAATTTCCTGCTCGCCCAGGCGCGCAAATTCCACCCGCGGATCATCTTCTTCGACAAGGATCGCGGTGCTGAATTGTTCATCCGCGCGATCGGCGGACGCTACGACGTGCTGCGTCCCGACATGGCGGCGGGGCTCAACCCGCTCCAGCTCGAGGACAATCCGGCCAATCGCCAGTTCCTGATCGATTGGGTCGCGCAACTCGCGGGCGGCGCCGATATCGACGAGACCGCGCGGATCAAGGACGCGATCGACGCCAATTTCGCCCAGCCGATCGAACATCGCCGGCTGCGTCACCTCGCCGAATTGTTCCGCGGCGGGTCGCGCCCGACCGCCGCCGACCTCTATTCGCGGCTGCGGCCATGGTGGGGCGATGGCGAACGCGCCTGGCTGTTCGACAACGAACGCGACCTGACCGATCTGTCGGCCACCTCGGTCGGGTTCGACATGACCCAGATCCTCGACGATCCCGCGGTGCGGACGCCGGCGATGATGTACCTGTTCCATCGCGTCGAGGAGCGGCTCGACGGCTCGGCCGCGATCATTGTCGTCGACGAGGGATGGAAAGCGCTCGACGACGAAGTGTTCGTTCGCCGCATCAAGGATTGGGAAAAGACGATCCGCAAAAGGAACGGCATCGTCGGGTTCGCGACGCAGAGCGCTCAGGACGCGCTCGAAAGCCGCATCGCCTCGGCGATCATTGAGCAGGCCGCGACGCAGATCTTCATGACCAATCCCAAGGCGCGCGCGGCCGATTATATCGACGGCTTCGGGCTGACCCCGCACGAATATGAGATCGTCCGCACCTTGCCCGACGACGCGCATTGCTTCCTGATCAAGCACGGCACCGAAAGCGTCGTCGTGCGGCTCAACCTGACCGGCGAGCGCGATATCCTGACCATCCTGTCGGGCCGCGAACGCACCGTGCGGCTGCTCGACGAGATCCGCGCCGAAAAGGGCGACGACCCCGCCGACTGGATCCCGCCCTTGCTGGAGCGCGCGTGATGCAAATGGCGTGCCCGGCGATCAACGATTCGCAATTCCTGTCGAGCGTGCTCGGCCATATCGATTGCCAGGCGCAGACGCTGGGTGCCGCTGGATATCAGGCGATGGCGGCGGGCGGATCGGCGTCGTCGCTGATCTTGGGCGGCGTGCTGACGGTGTTCATCGCCTTGTTCGGTTATCGCCTGATCCTGGGCGACACGCCCGATGTGCGCAGCGCCATCCTCACCGTGATCAAATTGGGCGTGGTGTTGCTGCTGGCGACGAGCTGGCCGGCGTTCCGCACGCTCGCGTATGATGTCGCCCTGAAGGGCCCGGCCGAACTCGCCGGCGCGATCGGTGGCGCGTCGGGGCTGCCCGGCGCCGGCGGCGGACTGGTCGCGCGGCTGCAGGGGATCGACGACGAGATCGCCGAGCTCAACGTGATCGGCACCGGACGGCCACCCAATACCGACGTGATCGCGGGGCCGACGACGCAGCCGATGACTCCCGAGCAACAGGCGCAGGAGCGCCGCCGGCTGCAGGGGCTGGCGAGCCATGCGCGCTGGGATCCGGCGCGCGATCTGTCGCTATTGGGGAGCGCGCGAACCCTGTTCCTGGCGGGGACGATCGCCGCTTTCGCCAGCGTCCGGCTGATCGCCGGGCTGTTGCTCGCCTTGGGGCCGCTGTTCGCGATCTTCCTGTTGTTCGAGGGCACGCGCGGGCTGTTCGAGGGCTGGGTGCGCGGGCTGGCTGGGGCGGCGCTGGGCGCGCTCGGCACCGCGATCGTGCTGGGGGTCGAGCTTGCCCTGCTCGAACCCTGGCTCGCGGCGGTGATGGACTTGCGCCACCAGGAGATCGCGACGCCGGCGGTGCCGGTGGAATTGCTCGCTTTGTCGCTGATCTTCGCGGTGACGCTGATCGCGGTGCTGGTCGCGGTGGCACGCGTGGCGCAGGGATTCCGCTTGCCGACGAGCTGGAAACAGGCGGGCGAGCGGGTGGCCACCGGATTCGCCGACCGCGTACCGGTGCTGGCCGGCGCGCGCGGCAATGAGGGGACGATCACCGACCAGCGGTCGCGCGCGATCGCGATCGCCGACGCAGTGACCGCGACGCAGCGGCGCGAGAGCCATGCCAGCCAGCCGCCCGGCGCTTCGCTCGGGCGACCGGGGATCGTCCCGACCAATACGCGAGAGATCGCCGTTGCGGCTGCCGTGCCGCTCGGCCAGAGTTTCAGGAGGCGGACGCGGGGGCGCGTGTCGGCCGGAGCAACACGGCGGGATAGCAACAGATGAAACAGGCCGCGCGCGAATCGCTCGACGCTTATTATCGCGAGGCGGACAGCTGGGCCGACGATCGGCAGGACATGTTGCGCGCGTCGCGTCGCACGGCGTGGATCGTCGCCAGCGTCGCGGTGGCAATCGCCTTGTTCGAGGCGATCGCGATCATCGTGCTGATGCCGTTGAAGACCGTCGTCCCCTATACGTTGCTGGTCGACAAGCAGACCGGCTATGTCCAGGAACTGAAGCCGCTCGACGCCGAGAAGATCGCCCCCGACACTGCGCTGACCCAGTCGTTCCTGGTGCAATATGTCATCGCGCGCGAAAGCTATGACGCAGGCACGGTGCAGGCCAATTATCGCAAGGTGCAGATTTGGTCGGCCGAGGTTGCCAAGGCCGATTACGTCAACAATATGCAGGCGGCCAATCCAGCGAGCCCGCTCAGCCGCTATCCAAGGTCGGTCGTCGACACCCGGGTCAAGAGCATCACCTCGATGGGCAGCAACCAGTCGCTGGTGCGGTTCGACACGATTCGCCGCGATCCGGGCGGCCAGAGCCAGCCGGCTGAATCCTGGGTCGCGGTGATCAAATACCGCTTCTCGACCGGACCGATGCGGGCGGAGGATCGCTTCGTCAATCCGCTGGGGTTCCAGGTATTCGGCTATAATCGCAGTCAGGAAAATCTCGCGCCCGAGCCCGCGCCGGCCGTCTCCGCGCCGCCACCGCCGGGATCGAGCCAGCCGCAAGTGCTTGCCCCCGGCGCACAGCCAACCCCCAGCACATCGCCCTCGCGCCTGCCGAACGGCGTCGAGGTCACGCTTTGAGGTTGCTTGCCCCTTTGATGCTGGCGATCGCGCTTGCCGCCGTACCGGCGCAAGCGCAGGTCCGGCCGCAGCCTGGCGGCGGCGATCCGCGCATCCAGACGGTGATGTACGACGCCGACCAGGTCGTGTCGCTGCAGGTGCCGGGCGGTTACGAGCTGACCGTCGAGTTCGCCCCCGACGAGCGGATCGAGAATGTCGCGGTAGGCGACAGCGGGGCGTGGCAAGTCACCCCCAACAAGCGCGGCGACCGGCTGTTCCTCAAGCCGCTGCAAGGCGTCACGACCAACATGACCGTGGTGACCGACGCGCGCAGCTATGTTTTCGAACTGTCGCCGGGCAGTGCAGGCAGCGCGCCGTACATCGTCCGCTTCCGCTATCCACCGCCGCCCGCGCCCGCCAATGCCGGCCCCGCACCGGTCGAGCCCGGCCGGTACAAGCTCGCCGGATCGAACGACGTGCGCCCCGACGCGATTTCCGATGACGGGTCCAAGACCTTCATCATGTGGCGCGACAGCCAGACCTTGCCCGCGGTGTTCGTGATCGACCGCGACGGCAAGGAGACGCTGGCCGACGGCGCGATGCGCGACGGGCGCTATGTGCTCGACAGCATCAACAACAAGCTCGTGTTCCGGCTCGACAAGAAGATGGCCAGCGCGACGCGCGTGCCGCAGGTGGCGCGCTGATGGCGGTAGCGGGAACCGATCCGCGCGCCGGCCTGCCGCCGCCGGCCGATGTCGAGCCGAGCGCACGCCCGGTCGTCGCGCGGCCCAGCGGCGGGCTGCCCAATTGGGTGATCGCCGCCGCGATCGTCGTGGCGGGCCTGATCCTGTTCCTGATCCTCAACGAGCGCCGCCGGCAATTGAGCGCGCCCGCGACGCGCGTGCGCACCGCCGATTTGCGCAACGGCGCCGAACCGTCGCCGCTCTACGTCCCGCCGGTGCCCGAACCGGCACCGACGGTGATCCCGCCGCCACCACCCCCGCCGCCGCCTCCGCCCCCACCGCCGCAGCCCCGCGTTGTCTATGTCCCGGCGCCGCCGCAGCCGCAGCCGGTGGCACCACCGCCACCGCCGCCGCGCAACTCGGTTGATCCAGTGCTCGTGCTCGACACGACGACCGGAGAGGCAGCGGTCCCGACTGGGCCGGCGGGAGAAGGCGGCGCAGGCGCGGTGGCGACCGCCAATCCCGGTAGTGGTGGCGGCTCGCTCGGCGGCCGGTCTCGCGCCTCGGTGCTGCGCAACCGCGCGACCACGGTGCCGCAGGGCACACTGATCCCCGCGGTGCTCGAAACCGCGCTCGATTCGACCCGACCCGGGCCGGCGCGCGCGCTGGTGACGCGCGACGTCCGCGGGTTCGACGGCAGCAAGGTGCTGATCCCGCGCGGCAGCCGGTTGATCGGCGAGTACAAGGCCGATCTCGAGCCCGGCCAGAATCGCGCGCTGGTGATCTGGCAGCGGCTGGTCCGTCCCGACGGCGCGACGATCGAGCTCGCCTCGCCCTCGGCCGATCCGCTCGGGCGCGTGGGCATCAAGGGCAAGGTCAACAGCCATTTCCTCCAGCGCTTCGGCAATGCGCTGCTGCAGACATCGCTCAGCATCGGCACCGGCCTCGCCGCTGGCCTCGGCAGCAACAACAATGTCGCGGTGGTCGCACTGCCGGGCGCCACGAGCACGGCGGGATCGTCGTTGATCGGCAACCAGGACATCAAGCCGACCTTGCGCGTCAAGCAAGGCGTGTCGGTCAGCGTGTTCGTCGCCAAGGATCTGGATTTCACCGCCGTGGAGACCAAGCGATAGCCGCCAGCGATCCCATCTATCTGAAGAGCTATCTTGCCCCGTTGGGCGGGATGCTGGCGCGCGACGACGTCACCGACATCTACGTCAATCGGCCCGGCGAGATCTGGGTCGAGACCCTGGGCGGCGAGACCGAGCGGCACGACGCACCCGCGCTCGATCGCGCCACGCTGGATCGCTTGTCGCGCCAGATCGCGGCGCTGTCGCATCAGGGGATCAGCCGCGAGCATCCGTTGCTATCGGCGACTTTGCCCGACGGCGCGCGCGTCCAGGTGGTGGCCCCCCCGGCGACGCGCGGCGACCTGGCGCTGGCGATCCGCAAGCACGTCTCGCCCGACCTCAGCCTGTCGGACTATGTCTCGGCGGGATCGTTCGCCGAGACCAAGCGCGGCGATGTCGGCGGCCGAGCGCCGATCGACGTGGAATTGGCGCGGATGCTCGATGCCGGCGATGTCGCAGGGATGCTCGCGACCGCGGTCAAGGCGCGCAAAAACATCCTGGTGTCGGGCGGCACCTCGACCGGCAAGACCACCTTTCTCAACGCGTTGATCCGCGAGATTCCGCCGCACGAACGGCTGATCCTGATCGAGGACACGCCCGAACTGCATCTCGGCCACGCCAATGCGGTGGGGCTGCTCGCGGCGCGAAGCGCGCTGGGCGAGGCGCAAGTCACCGCCGACAGCCTGCTCGCCGCGTCGCTGCGCATGCGCCCTGACCGGATCATCGTCGGCGAGCTGCGCGGGCCCGAAGCCTATACCTTCCTGCGCGCGGTCAATACCGGCCATCCGGGATCGATGACCACGGTTCATGCCGACAGCGCCGAACGCGCGATCGAGCAGATCGCCTTGCTGGTGCTGCAGACCGGGACGCGGCTGGGGCGCGAAGACGTGCATCATTATGTGCGCAGCACGGTCGACGTGTTCGTCCAGCTGGCCCGCACCGGCGGCCGCCGCCACGTCGCCGAGGTCGTGCTGGCGCGATAGGATTCTCGCTAGCCGCCGGCACTCGGGTGCCTGCTGGTCGAGCTCGACGCGCTACCCAGGCGGAAACGAAAAGGGCCCAGCCGTTTCCGGCCGAGCCCTGTTCGATTCGATGTGTCGCCGGGATCAGCTGTGCGGAACCGTCCCGGTGAACGCGCCCGGATTGGCATTGCCGCTCACGTCATTATCGCCGAAGCTTTCGAGCTTGGCGGTGGCGACCGCATTGAGCGCGGTGCCGTTGCCGGTGATCAGCGTGTCACCGACGCGAACCGTCGCGCCAGCGCCGTTCGAATTGATGCCATACAGCGGATTGCCGTCGATCGACGAGGATTTGATCAGGATCGTCGCGGTGCTCACGGTCGCCTTGGCAACCACACCGCTGGTCCCCGAAACCCCGCCGCCGGAGATCTGGCTATCGATGATCGTGGCGGTGAGGGCGCCCGACCCACCTGCGGTGGTGAGGGCGAACGCCGCGGTGCCGTTGTTCAGCAACCGGACGTTCTTGAGCGTGACGCCGGCGGTGAACCCGCCGCCCGGCGAAACCGCGATGCCGCCGCCGCTATTGTTGTCGATCGTCGTGTTGACGACGAACAGCTGCGTGTTCGCTGCGCCGCCGTCGACGGTGATGCCGCGGCCGGGCGTGCCGGAAAAGTTGAACAGGCGCGAATTCTCGATCGTCACGACACCCGCCTCGACGACGCGGACGGCCGACAGGCTGTTCGATCCCGGCGGGCCACCATCGATGATCAGGCCACGCAGCACGACTCGGCTGTTGGGGTCGGTGGTGGTGTTGACCGTGACGCCATTGGTGCCCGCGACGAGGATACCCGCTAGCGTCTCGCCGCAATCGATCGTCATCGACTTGGTAATCGTCACCGCGCCGAACCCGCCCGGATCGAGGCAGTTGATCTCACCACCCGCGGCGGTTTTCGAGATCGCGCCGGGGAAGGTCTTGCACGGCGCGGTACGGCTGCACGGATTGGCGTCGTCGCCGACGCCCGAGACCCAGGTACGCGTCGCCTGCGCCGCGGCCGGCGAAGCATAGAGTATAGACGCCGCGAACAGCGCGCCGATCAACAGCATCAACCGTCTGGTAATGTGTGACATTATTTCCCCCATCCTAATTGGGCGGGCGCGTAGGCCCGTCATGATGGTAAATATTCTATTGCAGTTTTATCCAAAGTGATAGCCCCCGTGTCGGCAGATCGGGATAGCAACAAGCGCAATTGATCCCGATCAAGACTTACTCAATTTGGCAGCGACACAAGTAAAAGGGTCCCGACCACTCACGATCGGAACCCCCTTATTGTTGAAGCACTTGACGCTGGCAATCAGTGCCGCGCGATCGTCCCGCTGAACGCACCGTCGTTGGTGTTGCCGTCGAGGCGATTGTCGCCGTAGCTCAGCACCTGCGCGGTGCCGAGGACGAGGACGCCGGTGCCATTGTTGGTGATCGTTGTCGTGCCGACACGGGCACTGGCCGAGGCCGGCGTGCCATTGACGATGAGTCCCTGGCCGGTGTTGAGCGTCACTTGCGAATCAGTGAGCATGAACTTGGCCGTACCGGTGCCGTTTGGCGCCTTGACCAATATGCCCACCCCGTTGTTCGACAGCGTCACGCGATCGATCGACGCGGTGATTACCGATCCGACGATGCCAGTGGTGTCGATGCGAATGCCGACATTCAGATTGTTGACGATCTGGCTGTTGGTGATCGTCGCATTGGCGGTAAACCCGGCCGCGGGATTGACGTTGATCCCGCCCGAGGTCGTCGGATTGGCGGCGCCGCCGCCTTCGCTGATCGTCACGTTGTCGACGAACAGCTGGCCATTGGCGCTCTGCGGCTGGAAGTTGATGCCATAGCCGTTGCGGAAGCCGCGAATCTTGGTGTTGCGGACATGCACCGCGGCGGCATTGAGCACGTTGATGCCGTTGATGCCGGGCGAACCCGTCTGGCCGAGCCCTTCGATATCGAACCCGCTGATCAGCACGACGGCAGTGGCGGAGTTGATGATGAGGGCGTTGGTGCTTGCCACCAGCACGCCCGTTTGGGTGTTGTCGCAGACCAGCGAGATCGACTTGGTGATCGTTACCCCGCCAAACCCGCCGGGATCGAGGCAGTTGATCTCACCGCCCGCCGCGGTCTTCGAGATCGCGCCCTGGAACGTCTTGCACGGCGCGGTGCGGCTGCACGGATTGACATCGTCGCCGACGCCCGAAATCCAGGTGCGCGTGGCCTGCGCCGCCGCGGGTGTGCTGTACAACAGGCCGGCCGCGAACAACGCGGCGACTATCGGCGCCAAGCGTTTGGTAATGGCTAACATTTTCCTCCCCTTTTGTTATGCAAGTGGCGCAATGCCGGCCACGACGGCAGATAATTTATGGCAAGAAGAAGGAAAATAATAGCCTCCGTCCGGCGGCTTCCTATCGCCAACTACTCACTTGTCTTTCCACGATATTACGAAGGTGACAAAACGTCGCACGAATAAAGCGCTACTTTTGTCGATCGATAGATAATGTCTTACCGTTTACACTTCCGCGATCAGTGCGCGGGAATGATCGCGCTGAACGCGCCGTCGACGCCATTGCCGTCGAGCTGGTTGTTGCCATAGCTGCTGATAAGGCCCGTATTGATCGGCTGGAGCCCGGTTGCGTTGCCGGTAATGGCGCTATTGCCGACGCGAACGATCGCGGTGTTGGCGGTGCCGCCATTGACGACGATTCCCTGCGCGTTGTTCAACGAAATGCTCGAATTGCTCAGCAAGACTCGGGCGTTGCCGGTGCCTACCGGCACCTTGACCAACAGACCGGCGTCGTTGCTGTCGATGCGGGTATCCCTGATCGAGACGATGGCGGTCGATCCGACGATTCCGCTGGTATCGATGCGGAGGCCGACATTGCTGTTGTTGACGACATCGCTGTTCTTGATCGTCACTTTGGCGGTGACGCCGGCCGCCGGCGCGATCGTCAGCCCGCCGGTGGTCGGCGTGGCGGTATTGCCGCTTTCCGAAATGGCGACATGGTCGAGGATCAATGTCGCGTTGGCGCTCGGCGCGAAATTGATGCCATAGCCGTTGCGAAAGCCGCGGATCTTGGTGTCGCGGACGGTCACCGTCGCGGCATTGAGGACATAGATGCCGTTGACGCCGGGCGTGGTGGTGGTTTGGCCGAGCCCTTCGAGATCGACCCCGACGATCTGGACGATGGCATTCGCGCCATTGACGATGAAGCCATTGACGCCTGGCGAGGTAACCCCGCCCTCGACATAATGGCAGACGATCGTGATCGACTTGGTGATCGTCAGCGTGCCGTAGCCGCCGGGATCGATGCAATTGATCTCCCCGCCCGCCGCGGTCTTGGAGATCGCGCCGGCGAAGGTCTTGCATGGGGCGGTGCGGCTGCACGGATTGACATCGTCACCGACCCCCGAAATCCAGGTCCGCGTCGCCTGCGCCGCGGCGGGCGAGGAATAGAAGATGCCGACCGTGAGGAAGACCCCTGCGCCAATAGCCAGACGTTTGCCGAAATCGAACATTTTCTTGATCCCCCAATGTTTTAGTTCGAGGACCGGATCGATTCGAGAGTAACGGCCATCGCGATACCGACGGCTTAGCAGACAATTGTCCGCTTTATTGGCCGAAAACGACACGCCGACAACATTCATATCGGTTGTATTGGCAACAACAACGGCTTAGGCTACGGTAAATACGTCATTAGGGGGATTTCGACATGAGCGCTTCGCACATCAATTCGATCAGCCGCCGTGGCGCGATGAGCAGGATGGCCGTCGCCGCCGCCGCGGGAATCGTCGTACCAGCGATGGCGCCCGTTGCTCACGCCGCGAGCGGGACCGATGGCAATCTCAGGACGTTCAAGGGCCGGTACGCGCTGCGTGGCGCACGAGCGCTGGCGCATGAACATGCCCGCGCCGGCAAGCTGGCGATCGTGCCCGACATGCCGGCCACCTATACCGGCGTTGCCGCACTGGCCGGTCGCGACGCGCATGTCGCCGATATCAAGGGCCTGAGCGCTGCGTTCGGCGGTCACTTGCGCGGTAGCGGCAAGGTCGAGTTCGTTTCCGCCTGACGTTGACGAAGCATCGATGCGACAAAGGCCGCCGGATGTATTTCGGCGGCTTTTTTTGCGTGCGGGAGCCGGCGTTGTGATGGGTGGGGCGGCAACAAGGACTTGAGGGTTGCGACGCGGCAA
>Ga0307517_10015178_pt1 | contig 10256 bp, 6 predicted proteins | sample 23_EM_MG_FD_194515 | JGI IMG/M metagenome (GOLD analysis project Ga0307517, IMG submission 194515) | Populus trichocarpa ectomycorrhiza microbial communities from riparian zone in the Pacific Northwest, United States - 23_EM | ecosystem: Host-associated > Plants > Roots > Unclassified | place...
CATTTACCAACTAGGACCTCTACCATTTGAATCATGTAAGAAAAGGCTAAGTTTCTAGTGTACTTGAATTAATATTTCTTGCATTGACCCAAAATCCACCTTCAATTTTTATTTTTATTTTTTTTTATCTGAATTTGATTTTTATTTTAACATGCAAGATGTTTTCGTTTTGTTTAGTAAGGCGGGTTAACTCGTTTTTTAAATTATTTTTTAAATTATTTTTTACTTGAATCGATATTTTTTTGAATGATTTTTAAAAATTTTAATACATTGATATAAAAAATATAAAAAATATTATTTTAATATATTTTTAATTAAAAAATACTTTTATAAAAACTTTTTACATCATATACTTAATATAAACTATAATTTTGATGTTTGTAGGTATTTGCATACCATATATTTGTATTGGCACTCCACTTCCATCTCCCCCCAGCATTAAGATTTTGCATCCCTCACCTTATTAATAGCTATGTTTGTATGTGTTTTTTTTAATTATTTTAAATATTGAAAATATAAATATTTAAAAACTTGTTAATTATTTATCACGACATATTCTGTAATTATGAAAGTTTTGTAACTAGAAAAAATTAAGTATAACTTTTTTAAAAAAATTGTTATCACTTTATAGAATAAAAAAATATTTTTAGGTCATGAAAAACCCATATTTAAATACTTACAAACTAAAAACGTGTAGAAATTTATAATATTGTAAATTTTATTTTATTATTTAAAAAAATTAAAAGTATTATAATTGCAATTCGTTTACTGACTCATGATATGATATAACTAAAAACATGTTACATAGATTTAACAAAGCCATTCACAAATTATATACTTACTCTATACTAAAAGTATTAGCCTTTCACTGTGTAAATTCACTGGGAAAGACGGATGTCTTTTAATTATAATCTTTTTTTTTTCTTTGCTTTTTCCTTTTCAATTATTTTTTTTTGTTTAATTTAGTTTTTTAGTATTAAATTTTTTTCTATTTAGTTATTACAATCTCATGACACATATATCATGTTTAACGGGTTAACCTGATTTGACAGGTTAACCCAGTTAACTCAAAAAAAATTTTCTTTTTCTTAATTGGTTTTTTTCTTTCAATTACATCCTTTAATATTGATTTGATTGAGAATTAAATTTTATAATTTGTTTTATTTACTTTTCATTAGATTATCCTAATCCTATGAGGGGTTTTATTGTACCCCTCCTTACAAAAAACTATTCATTAGAATAGTTCTTTGCTTTGTTTTTTTCTTTGTTTTTTTTCTTTTCAATTAATATTTTTTTTGTTTAAATTCATTCTTTAATATTAAATTTTTTTTCTATTTAGTTATCACACTTTCATTACACAAATCCCAAGTTTGGCAGGTTAACCTTTTTTACTTGGATTTTTTTTTCCTTCCAATTTCATCTTTTAATATTGATTTGATTGAGAATTAAATTTCATGGTTTATTTTGTTTACTTTTCATTAGATTATCTTGATCTTATGACACGAGAATAATGCTTAATGGATTAACCTGAGTTAACTCGAGTTATTTTTTGTATCTTTTATTTAATTGACTATTTTTTTAATTTTATCATTCAACATTGGATCTGTTGGGAATTGAGCTTCGTAATCTATTTTTAACCTAATTGACTCATTTTCTCTCTCTTTTTTAATTGACCTTTTCTCTTTAATTTCATCAACTAATATTGTTTTTACTTTATAAGTAAGCTTCATGATTTATTTTGATTTATTTTTTATGAGGTTATCATGATCTTATGACTCGATAATAGTGCTTAACGGTTAACTTGAGTTAACTTAGCTTATTTTTTTGTTATTTTTTTAATTAAGATTTTTTTAATTTCCTTCATTCAACATTAGGTCTGACATGGATGATTGAGAACCGAATTTTATAATTTATTTTGACTTTCTCTTTTTGGAGTTATCTCAGTCGTGGATTTGACAGATTAACTGGGGTTAAATCATGTCATTTGTTTTCTACAAGGCTATCTCAGTCTGATGACCCAGGTCATGAGTTTGGTGGATTGACTCAGGTTGTTTTTTATGTTATTTTTTTAATTTTTTTTAATCTCATCCTTCAATATTGGACTGGTTAGGGATTGAAATTTGTAATTTGTTTCAATTTATTTTTCATTGGGTTATCTCAGTCTTATGATCTGGGTTGCAAGTTTGACATGTTAACTAGAGTTATTTTTTTAGGTTCTTTTTTAATTGACTTTTTTTTTTAATTTCATCCTTCAATATTGAGTTAATTGGGAATCAGGCTTAATAATTTATTTTGATTTGTTTTTCATAGGGTTATCATAGTCTCAGAATCAGGGTCATGAATTTGACATGTTAACCGGGGTTGTCCAAGATCAATACAATATGTTGTTATTTTAATATTAAAAAAAGATATCATCATGAAATTTTATTTAGTTAAAATTTGTTTTCACAGGTTGTATGAATTCTTTTTGGACCAATAATGTCAACCGGGTTACATCGAGTAAACCCTCACACGATTTAATTTTTTCTGTTAGAAAAAAAAAACATTAACAATATTTGAATATATTTTTTTATGTTCAAAATTTTTTTAACTTGACCTATAGTGTAGCACGGGTAAATCACATTAATTAAACTCGGTTTGACTTGTAATTCAAGTTAACAAAAGGCATGTTACATAGATTTGACAAAACCGCTCAGGAATTATAGTAATTAGACTCGGTATGATTTATAATCTAAGTTATAAGTTAGATAAGTTAATTCGGGTTAAATTAAATTAATCAAAATGATATATTTTTTTTAAATCAAAATAACATCATTTTATATATAAAAAAAAATTAAATCAGGTTTTGATTAATCCTTTTTAACACCTATCTGGTAAAGGAAGTAGATTGGTCAAGTCTCGATTCAATCTGCAATAGTGATAAATATTATTTTTTAAAATGATTTTTTTTAATTTTTATTTGTTAAAATTTATTTTTATTGGTAACTGCGGCCCCGAACATAATTGTGATAGGAACAGTGACATGGTGAAGGAGACGTAGAGATTACGTGGCAGTCACCGCGAGATTGCATGATTCTCCGCGTCCACACCGCGTAAACGCGCACGTCTGCTTTTTGCCATTTTGATTCACTAAAATCGCCATCATTCTCACCGAAAATTACTGTACACCAACCAATAAGTATTCATCAAGAAATCTTTTAAAATCAAAGAAACCTACGTGGCATTATGTGAATGGGTTATTCTAATGATGGGTGGTAATTAACTGTATTGTTATTGACAGATCTGTCAACCTCTTTCTTCTCCTTGTGATTGGCTTTTTTTTGACTTGTTTAATGCTGCTGTACGATTTTACCCCTGATGATTATTCACTGCAATTTTTTTTTTATTTCGAGGGTTTAATTTTTTCAAAATTTGCAATGACCTAAGTACCCTTTTATTGGTTTCGAAATTTGGTCTCCCGCATGCACAGGGCGACTGGAAAACATTTCTTTTTTCACCAAAAACCCATATAGTATATAGTAGCGGTGAGAATTTGATATATATTAATATAAATTAATTTAAAAAATAAGTTTTTTTTTTATAGATAGTTACCTTACTTATTGAATAATAAATAAAATATAAATATTATCAAACTATACTCAAAACCCAGCCCCAATCTAAATTTAATATATATTTTTTATTTGTTTATTGAATAATAAATAATAATCATAAAATATATATTTATATAGGTACTCGAAACTTGTTAAATAGAGTATGAATATCTAAATTTCTTACCTAATAGGTATTCGATAGGTTATACATATAAAAAACATGACCCATAAATATTCATTGTCATCTATACTAGTGATTGACATGAGATTATTTGGTAGTGAAATTTAATTTTTTTTTAAATAATATTATTTTATTAAAAAATACTTATGTTAACTACACATGATTCATGATAAAGATTTTGGACTTGGTCGGGTCTTGTAATTATAAATGAAGCTACATTGGGTAGTGGCGCTTGCATAGTAAACCTTGGAAAAATTCTACATTTTTAGTCCTAAAGTTCGAAATATTTTAATTATATAATTGAATTTAAAGTTCATTTTATAAGAGATACAAGTTTATGAATTTGTAAAAAAGGAGTTCGGTCGAAGAGAAAAGGAATAATTTGCAAAAATATTTATTTTTTTATTAGTGATTTGATCGCATAAGTTGACATGAATTTGGTGGCAACCGAAAGTAGAGGTGAGATTGATTGATAAAGAGCTAGCAAGGGATGAATTTCCTTTCCTTGTCAAGTAGGTTTACAAAATATGTTGCAAGAAATTGCGTTGAAAATATCTTTCATGTTTGCCACACTTGAAAAGTGATGTGTTCTTGAGGAGTCACAATTCATTGGAAAAGAGGACATTAAGTCTATCAATGTCAAAGGTTCCTCTCTTGACAATTACAAAAGAAAATGATGATTGATATGATAGGAAGATAATAATTACAAATGCATCACTCCATAAAATAAAATTAATTTACTCATATATATTTGATTTACCTGATACATTAAATATGTAATATCTCACGTCGACCGGTGAGGAGTTGGTTGCTGGTCTTATTAGTAGTGCTGATTACTAACTTGTTATATGTGTTTTGGAGCGTCAGGTTCAGAAATGGACTCGCGTCACCAGGAATAAAACTGTGAGGGCGGTAAGGCTCAAAACGAACAATATATGACAAGTTGGGTTAGGCTGTTACAAAATAATTTTTGTTTTTTATAGTAAACCCCACATATAATTATATTTCAAATCTTAATTTTATAAAAATTAAAATAACTCGTTTTTTATTCATGAATAACTATTTTTTATTTATTTTGCATGAAAAATCCCATTATGTAACCAAACACATATTCTTTTAGACATGCCTTCTAAAAACCACAACTAAGTTTGTCCGCTTGGTATTGTAATAATTTTTGTGGCTGCGGTTTTTTTAAAAAAATAGATTTAATAACACCATATTTAGTTGTGTTTTTTTTAATATGTTTTAAAAAATATGTGCTTGGTTAAAACTACAATGAAATAAATTTTTGCAAGTAAAAACCAAGATTTAAAATACAATTATTTATGGGGTCCAGTGCAAAAAACAAAAGTTATTTGGTAAACCAAGTAGTTTTCTTATGTGGTTGAACAAAAAATATTTTTTTAAAATATATTTTTTAAATCATTAACGCAAGTGTTATTATAATATCAAACACGAACGAAGTTAGAATACACAAGTTCGTAAACATTGAAATTTGTATAATACTTTTTTTAAGATTATACATGAAATTGTGTCAATATAAAGAGATTGAAAGTTAAAGAAGTACATCACATCCCTCTATTTATCCACTAATATTCAAACTCTATGGAAAATCATGAGAAGCAAAATCCTCACTAATCTCTTGATATTGGCTTGGATGACTTATTTTCGAACACCCCAAAAGATAAAATTATCCAGAATTATATAACAAAAATGCAATACTTCACGAATTATAAATCCATGAACACTCGTTAAAAAGAAAACACAATGAAGGGCATAATGGTCATTTAAGAGGCGAATCAATCATGAATCCCAGAAAAAATTAAAAAAATAGAATGAAGGAAAAAAATAAGAAGGGCAAGATTGGAAGTAAAAAGTGAGTTGGAATTGATAGGTGGGGCCACAAGAAAGCTAGGGGCGGCTAAATTAGCTCATATAAAAACACGACTCCTTCTCTCTCTCTTACGCGCTCTTTTCTCTATCTCTCAGATTTTTTTATTTCCCTCTAGACTTTTGCCTTCTTAAAGAGAAATGGCGGATCAATTGACTGATGACCAGATCTCCGAGTTCAAGGAAGCTTTCAGTTTGTTCGATAAGGATGGTGATGGTATGTTTCTTGATCTGTCTTTCGCTTTGTTTCTTGGGGTGTTTTTGCTTTTGCTCTATGTTTTTTGCTTGTGTTTTTAGCTTGATTTGTTTTAGATCATGTTGTTTGGGGTAAAAAGATGGTCTCTTTGAGGGAAATATGTGATTTTGATTGATGGGTTCTTCTTGAGATTTGGAAATTTGTTCGGCTGAGATTGGGAAAATTAGTGTCTTTGGTAAAAGGTAGCTTCTCTTAGTGAAATTGGTGAAGGGTTCTTTAGATTTTGATTGAAAACGTTTCTTATTTTGACTATTGAAAAGCAGATTGTTTTATTTTGGGCTACCTTTAATGATCCAATCAACAATGGAATATAATACATGTATGATGTTCGTTAATTATATTGCAGGATCCAAGGCTTGTGATTTAGGGATTTTTTGGTGGTAAATTAGCAGTAATCTTTGACTCTTTGCATCTAATGATTGTAACATGGTGACACGTAGTGAACTTCTTTGCTGATTAATGTTTTGCAAATGGATGTCTTGTGCCAAATTATCAATTTTTATGGTTAGCTTATTGTTGTCTGCCGGGTTTATTTGTATTTTAGGTTCTTGAATGCATGTGATTAGTTGTTTCCGAAATATGTTGTTTTTAAACTTTACGAGATGCCTATGTAAGTGGTAAATGAGATTAAGCTTGCTACTAAGAATATCTAAACAGAAGGTTCTTTCAGATCCTACCTTTTGCTGCATTTGGCTTGTTACAATTGGAGAAGTAAATTATAGTCTGAAAGCGAAGCTTTGATTATGTGTGTGCCCATGAGAGGCACATGAGACCCATCAAAAACAGTTGGTAAATTGGTTTTTGATGTCTTGTGTATTACAGGTTGCATCACCACCAAGGAATTGGGGACTGTCATGAGATCGCTAGGACAGAACCCAACTGAGGCAGAACTCCAGGACATGATTAACGAGGTTGATGCTGATGGAAATGGTACCATTGATTTTCCTGAGTTCCTGAACCTCATGGCAAGGAAGATGAAGGATACCGACTCTGAGGAGGAGCTCAAAGAGGCATTCAGAGTTTTTGACAAGGATCAGAATGGTTTCATCTCTGCGGCCGAGCTCCGTCATGTGATGACTAATCTCGGTGAGAAGCTTACCGATGAAGAGGTCGATGAGATGATCAGAGAAGCTGATGTGGATGGTGATGGCCAGATAAATTATGAGGAATTTGTCAAGGTTATGATGGCTAAGTGATATCCCTTTCCCCCTGGAAAAAAATATTTTTATAAATTTAAATTAGGAGGGGATAACAGGGTTGACCTATATAATGGAATTTCTAGTTTCATTTTCAACTTTTATTTGATGGTTTTTTGAATCAAGGCTCTTAAAGGAAGTGGTGTTGGAGGCTTATTGTGGTGGTTTTGTTGTAATGTTCACGCTTCCTTTAATGTCTTGTGAAACTCAGTTGCCTTTGCCAGTTTATATTTTGCTTATTTGATCTTTTGTAAACTTGAACTACTTGGGAAGATCGAGCCTGTATGTTGAATGGATGACCAATTCTATATTTGCTCATATTCTGCTACTACGCACATGAAACGTCTCTTCTAGTTGTTCTGTTGGCAGGGCAATCTCCATTCGTTTTCATTGAAGATTTGGCGCTGTGCCCTGTGGTCATGCATCATGCACAGCTTCTCGAATCCGAGTTTTCAGAAGCTGCTGAGAACCAGTAATCCATGCACCCTTGCATCATCCCTTGATGGTGGAATATACAATTCTTGGCAAATCTTCGTTGGACCAGTAATCCATGCTCCCTTGGCCCATCTCCTTGTGCCCACCTGCAAAGCTTTCTTGTCTTTGTTCTTCCCTTTGGTTTTACCCTTCTTGGATAGCTATAGGAGGCAGTTTTAAATGCAAAAGAAAAGGGTATGAAGATAGCCTGATCCAACATTGATTAAGAGGATCCAAAGGTTAAATTAGCAGAAAGTCATTTACCAGCCTCAGACTGTCTAAACCTCAGTCAACTGCCAAAAAGCAAAGATGATTTTGTATTTTGATACATCATAGTGTTAATCATTAAAGGGTCAACGAAAAAGAAAAATCTCTTCTAGATGAACGAATCGTCTTCCATAATTAATTCCAGTTCGGATTCATAACCTGTAATAGAAAAGTTGAGAATAACCTGTGAGAAAAAAATTCATATAGGTCTTTGCAATTTCCTGGCACGCCAGGTTTCTTCTAGGAAGGCATTGCAGTGTTCAGTCACAAAGAAGGGGATCATAGTGCAAGTCAAACAATGCGATAAAGTTAAATAAATCCATCACTTGTCCACCAATGGAAATATTCCTCACATGATATATTCCCCATTTTCCTCATCACTTACATGGGCCCATTCATGGACAAACAACAGAGGCTGGCCACATATCCATCATGGCAGTTCAATACATGTGTAACCTTAACATCAAATCATAATCTCTTTAAGCTCTTTTTTCTTGCATCCATTTTCTTCTTCACTGCCTGAACTTTTGAAAGCCCAACATCTTTTTTCAACGTGCTGGTTGTTGGTGCAGCAGCTGATCCACTAACTTCTGTCTCGTGCATTGGACCTACAACAGCTAGCTGATCCTGACTATTTCCTCCTTTGCTGGCCATCGTACAAGGGGCCAGTAGAGATTGCAATGGAACGGCGGCACTAACAGCTGCATTCTTTTGGTCACCGTTATTAAGAACCGAAGTGTTGCTCTGATCAACATTAAGAGCTGTAGTTGATTCTGAAATGGCTCCAGACTTGAACTTAGGTTTTGGCTTTGCATGGATTCCAGTATAAATCCTGAAAACAAGTTTGCAATCACACATTAGTCATCAACAACATAGTTTTCATTCCTAGATGAAACCATGTAACTTGCTAACTTTCTAATGTTACCCTCTTTATCTTTAAGCAGTTTTCATTCCATAGGAGAAAAATAGGTTTTTTCTATTTTTAGAATGATGCATTTTCTTTCAGATTCTTAAGCATTATCCACAGTTTATTTGTTTGAGTGAACTGTCTCATGAAATCTAATTACGAGATATGTAATTATCGGATAGCCTCCAAAGTAGTGGCAATACTCCAAGCTAGACATTTTAAAGAGGCAAAGACTTGATGCTAAAATAGCTTGTGAACTAGGAGTTTTAAGAAGTTGTGGTCTCTTAACACTGAAAAGATTGGCATCTTCATAATAATAGTTGCAAAGGTCCCGCATAACCTGATTAGATCCACTATCAGGTCTGTCCTAACTAATAATGACTGCCATGGTATTTGATTAGTAAGATATGGGATGGCTCACCTGGCATGTCTGGCATACTCTTCATAATTTTCAAGGAGCATCTTGCCAGCCTGTTCATTCAAAGCTGACTCTGGAAATGGTTCGATTAATAAACACCTCACTACCTGATATCAACAAGCTCAGAATATCAGTAAAACCAAATAAGAAGTGAAAATGAAAGTAGATGGATTAGACCAAATAAGAGTCCCAATGGAACTTACCGTGAGAACATGGCGTAGTCCAAGACTTGGATTCCAATCCTTTTTAAGCGTATTAACACAAATCTCACCATTAGAAGCAATATTTGGATGAAAAATCCTAGTCAGGAAGTAACCTGTAACATAAATGTTCAACGGATTCACAAGCTAACAAAAGAAAATAACTCAAGAAAGGAAATTAAATCCAGAATGTAGTATGACGAAAGGCAGCCCTTGACTGCCCATTACCAAAAAAGTTTCCTCTTCACAATTGGAAGTAAGCCCTTGAATTAAATTAAAATACATATCAGAAAATTTCAAGTCATATTAACAATGTGAATCCACAAACCTTTGGGAGGAGAGTGTGGAAAATCTTGAGATAATAACAGCTTCATGCGGAAAACACCATTTTCATATGGAGTCCCAGCTGCATGGCCAAAAATATACTTGAGTATAAAACCCCAAACGAATATCTTAAAGGATGTAAATTTAGAAGGAAAAAGTTATGTGCCTGGGCCTTCAATATCAGCATATATGATCGAAAAATCATCATCGTTTACTCCTACTTTAATTCCCTCAGGTGGTGATTCATCAAGATTCTTCAGTTCCTTTGCAAGTTGTTTTATTACATTGGGTGGAAGATTTTCATTTGTTGCCTTCAAGAAAGATAGAGGTGAAACAATATAAGTAGCAGCCTTATTATCAAGCTTCACGGATAAACTCAAAGCAAGTAAATATTTTCTTTAGTCTAGGAATTGCTAAGTGCTTATTGTTTCCTATCACAAAAAGCTATGAATTTGTTGGTTTTGTTGGCTATTTCTGGGCATTTCTTTATCAACAGTGGGAAACTCTGATTCTTTAATTATCTTATCATTCACTATTTTACTTTCTACAACTC
>Ga0307517_10015179_pt1 | contig 10256 bp, 9 predicted proteins | sample 23_EM_MG_FD_194515 | JGI IMG/M metagenome (GOLD analysis project Ga0307517, IMG submission 194515) | Populus trichocarpa ectomycorrhiza microbial communities from riparian zone in the Pacific Northwest, United States - 23_EM | ecosystem: Host-associated > Plants > Roots > Unclassified | place...
GAGATGATAAATATGACAAGTCATTTAAGATTGTCTATAATATAAGTAGGTCATGTTATTAATCTATAATAAAGCTCTGGAGTCCTAAATTTCTAAGAACAATAGGACTTGACATGTAACCTAACTCAGATAAAAATGACGCAGATGTTCATAAAAAATTGTAATACCTTGGGTTTAGTGGATATTCGAACCTAAGTATATTGAATTTAACATCTTGCCAAGCCTATGTTGCATTGAATTCAGCTAACTGTTGAACCCAAGTATATTGAACCTGATAACTTACCAGACTCACGATGCATTAGGTTCAGCTAATAGTTAAATCCAAATGTATTAGATCTGACAACTTATCAAATTCATGTTATTTTAAGTTTAGTCGTAACCAAAGTGTATTGGACTTAGCAACTTACCAAACTCATATTATCTTGTGCTCTTTTTAATGCAAAAATATTGAGTCAAAACAGCAAACTCATCAATTGGATTACTAGATTAATAAGACTATAAAACACATTGAATCAACACTAACCAGCATCTTCAATATTTATCAATTGCTAGTATTACAATGGAAGCAACAATATCCTAGTTTAATCCCTATAGGCAGGAGAAAATACAAGGAATAATTAACGGGTTGACCTGTCTAACCGTGGACCAATTGGATCCAAGAACAATTGTTAAAATCCCTATTTTGAACGAGTAAAGGTACGATCTAGTATCATTATAAATTTCTTCAGCACATATCAAGTAGTTTAGAAAACCAACCCAACAGGTTCGATATGGTAATATATAATATAACGATTGCCTTCGTGATGTCCGTAACAGTCATGCAAATGAGAAGCCACTACCATGACAGTTAAAATATATTCAGTAATATACCAAGCATCTTTTGTTTAGATTAGAGCATATGCGTTGGGCTCTACATCGAATACATAAATGCTCAGATCTGATTTGAAAACGTACAAGCCTTTAATACAACAATAGTACAACGTGATGTCAAGCATTGGTAAATGACCAATTTCGAAATAGTTTAGTTTCAATGTGAAAAAATCTAATCCAAGATGACTTAATCCATTAAAAAGAAAAATATATTCAATGGGCACAAACTCGCCATTTTAAAATTGATGCAAGCAAGCACACCATCAACAATGTAAGCATATAAAAAATTGGTGATTTTTGTATTCTTAAGAGAGAAGAAATTTATTTATAAACCATAGCGCAAGGCTATTCAGCTTTTTTTCCCTAAAAAGTAAGGCAATTCAACTTTGCATGTTAACACAACACGAAAAGGTGAGGTACAAACGCTACATGTTTGATATGTCAATATTTTGACTAGAAAGTTATCCAACAACATCTTCATATTTATTATTCACAAAATTGCATTACTTTTAGGCAATCCACTCATCAAACTCAGAATTCAGGCTATGTATTTGTTGGAGCTCTGAGAGTGCCGGCAATTGTGTGACATCGTAACTCAGAATGACTAGAAAAGTAACAACATTAACGGGCTGACCTGCCAATCCGTGGATTCCATGCTCAGCACATCTGCTCAAGAAGATGTTTTCGTTTCCAAACCTTTGCAACTTGCAACATGATGACAAAGTTGAGCGACATTAAAAAGACAAAGCAATTTCCATATATCTGATGTTTAGCTAGTTGCTAACAGTCAAGTACCATTTAGCAATGATGACTTGTGTAACATTTCTACTTGCCTTGTTTTTTTTATCATAATTTCTCTTTACCTATTTTATCTTCCATCAACATTCTTCCTCCTTTAGTGGTATGTGAGTGTGTGCATGAAAAATATAATCCACCATGAGGTAAAACTGTGATTGAGATAATTAGAAAATATTATTGACACAAGAAATATTTAGTTTACAGCAGTTTCTGGGTTACATGTATGGAGATGGGGAAGTTTCATTCTATGAACTAACTAATACACAAACAAGGCACTTATTACAAATTAATTTTCTTACCATTGAACCCACAGCTCAGGAAACTCCTGTAGATCTGTTTACGCCACCATTTGTTCAAGCAGTTTCCTCATGTAAGGAAAACTTCACTCTGAGATTCTATTCACCCTGGCCAGGGAAATGATCCCATTCAACACTGGTTTTAGGAAACTTCATGAAATGGAAAATTAAAACTCATCTATCATGATGAATCAATGAATTTAAAGGTCACCAGCAAGTTAGCATTGCACAAGTTGAACAAGCAAACATGCCTATTTCTGAAAATTCCCATTTTGGATGACTAAAAAAATAGTGAGATATCTTTACAATCCCTTCTTCAGCACACATCAAGTGGTTGGCTAGACCAACCCACCACATTAGATAATTGCCTGGTAAATATATTGACCCTTCACGATGTCCATAATTACATCATGGACTAGCAGATGAGAAGCCAATACCAAAGTAGTTAAAGCTGGGAGTATGTGCTATAAATGTTAGGAGATTACAGCAGCATTCAGTTCAACACATGGAAAATAGTATGCTAGCTTTCATGGTGAATAGAGCAGCGAGTCGCAGAGTATGAGCCAGGAAACTGCAAGAAACCAAATTATCATGGCACAGTAGCCTCCTCACCTTTTGTCTTACTTATGTGATACAGGTAACCTTGTAAAGAATTTATGAAGAGAACAAAGAACCTCTAAAGGAGGTCAATGCCAATTCACTTTCTCAATTCTGAAATTGTTTGACGAAAGAAATTCAATGGAGATAATAGGTTAATAAATTCTGTCTTCAATTTCAGTAGGGGAACTAGAACTCATTTCACATATATTCAAACTCCTGAGATGAATCTTTTATCTGATCATATAGTACAAACTATAAAGCCATAATTGCCAATATGCAAGTATATCTAGTCAAATAATTAGCACAACAATGAAAATGAAAAGTGTAATGGAACATGATTATAAAGTAAAGTCAAATAATTAGGACAAACTGTCATGTAATATGAGGACAGATGTTTCTATGCATTTTGCAATGATATCATGCTCTGCTAATGAATGGAAATTCTGTTGATATTTGTACCAGTAGCACTGCACTGGTCTAGGTTTTAAATGATTTCAACTGTATTCAAACAGCATTAACTAACCTTGACACTGAAGAGGGGACTGCTATCAGAAACCTGTTGGCCAGCTGTCACTTGAAGCCCATGAACATGCCCACTAAATGGAGCCTTCACAACATGCTATTAAAATTAAAGAAAATATCATGAAATGTTCTAGCACATCAAATAAATTGATTGAGATTTTTGTGAAATTTACAACAAACCTCCATCTTCATTGCTTCGAGTACTAATATAGGCTGCCCTTCTTCTACCTTTGTTCCATCCATCACCAGAACCTTGACTACTAAACCAGCCATGGGAGCCACCACAGTTCCTGGAGGGTGCAATGCAGTCTCAAAATTGGTCTTCTGTTGTATTTCATTATCATCAGACAAGTCAAGCTCTAACTTTTGTCTGAAATGATAATGATGTGATCCATGCCATAAATGAATGTGCTTTATTTTGTCCTGCCACCAAGTACCAGGTTTAACATCAATACCACAGGCAAATGCTCTTCCATTCTTGACTGAGGAATGCTGAATTACCAGAGCATGCTAGCTTTTCTTAATAAAAACTGGTAAATGACATTTTATTAAATGAAACAAGAAGCTCATCAGACTCTTCAAGAATAAAAGCATCCCTAAAAAAATCGCACATGGTGGTAGGGAATGCTACAAGGTAGGTTAAGAAAGCTGCAATCAAGAATGCGCATAAATTAATCTACAAAGCACTTCAAGGTTTTCATATAGGCACACAATTACCTTGGAATATGCAGATAAACTAACATCCATGCTCACACCATCAGTTTCAACTCTAAAATCTTGGTCGTGCAGGAGTGTTGCCTTGACTTCCAAACCAGGGGAATTGACTTCTTCTGTCTGTGTTTATATGAAACAATAATCGATCATAATTCTGGATACAGAAACAAAACATCTAGACCTTAATTGGAATTCATTACAAACACATAAACACCTCAATAAGATAGTTCCCATCTGACTGATAAGTGATGGAGAAGGTAAAAAATTCGGAGCTGCTTCCATCATATTCATTCTCCCACTCAAGCTCCATGGTACAACTAGCTTGATAATGGGCTCGAAAAGGGGGATGAGAATACCATATGGGGAGTAACCCATTGGTCCCTGCATTTGCAGAAATATATTATGACTTAAGAGGAATCCAAAGGAACAAGTAACATGCAATGGAAAGTTGGAATGGTCCTTCAACCTACCAGGGAGACTGGACTTTATAGCAGAATGCTCCTTCTCACAAAGACATGCAGCTACCAGGGTTGCGCTGAATCTAGCATTATCATATGTTTCCTTTGCACGCGTTAAATTGTTAGGATCAGTAAAGAGGTCATCTTTATAATGTTCAATAAAGTGGGTCTCCACATTGCCATTTTCAAATGCTCTATGGTCAGCAAGTTTTTGAAGAAAATTGATATTAGTTGGCACACCTGCAACCTGACAAGCATCAAGTCCATAATATGAGTACAACGATCTCAAAGTATTAAAAAGATAAATAGGTGAATCAAAAAGATAGAAAACAAACTGCATTCCCAAAGAAACCAGAGGGAAGCGGGACCATAATATACATATGGAATTAGTTTCTGTTGACAATCAAAACATTTTATTTATCTTTGTCTCAAAGCATAGGTACAGAATATCCACGGGGTCCTGGCCATGTGGACCATCAATTATCTTTCAAACAAACCATCAGAAATTTTTACTTTGTAACCAAATAATTTAATTTGACTTCATAGCTCATGCATAGAACTACTCTTCCAGGTCGATGCCTAGCAGTGTGATTGTAATAATATGCAAAGTTCATAAATGAGAACTGCAGCTAAAACATGATTGCCGCTAGGATGTACCTGAAATTTTGATAAGCAATCCTTCAGTTTGACTAGTGCTGCAGCACGGTTTTCTCCTGAGACAACAAGCTTTGCAATCATTGGATCGTAGTGCATGCTAACAGTATCCCCCTGCTCAACTCCAGTCTCAACCCGAACTGATAATTAAAACACATCCAGTATAAGCCAAAAAAGGGGAATGCAAAAGGCTAAAATAAATCAATAAAAACAAGCTGCAACAAAGAAAACCCATTCACTCAAAACTGGTGGTAGACTTAAACCATTACAAGGACACATAGACTGTTCCATCCTCACTGTTTTTAAATATCAAAGAGAGCAGTGGTTGCAAAACAGGAAACCTAATTGAATAGTAGCTTCATAAGGAAACTTTGGCCCATCAATATTTTGAAAGAAAATCAGCAAAAAGTCAGGGAAAATACCAATCACCAACAACGAAACAAGAATTCATATTCAGCATACATAAGTGACATGATTATTTTGTTGCAATTAGCACCTGTTGGTGAAACTGGAACGGGACGATAATGGTGAAGAACTCCAGTTGCAGGAAGAAATCCTTTTGGAACATTTTCAGCATATATTCGGGCTTCAAAGGCATGCCCTGTCAAGTCATAGTGATCATTATCAGGTAAACCAACAAAGAACTCGTAAGAGTAGAGAAACTCTTCATGCTTAACATGATAAAGATATCATATTAAACGTGGTCTAAGAAATCTGAAGAACAGAAAGTTTTCCACATGACATCAGATCTTAAAACAAAGGGCAATCCAACAATTTATTTCAACCTTGGTAGACCAAAACTGACACGAAACGTTGAATTTGCACTTCTTTTTTCTTGTTTAGCCTTTTATTTTATCTGTGAAATATTGGAACACTTTTATTTTTTGCATAAAACAAGAATATTTTATTTGAAGAAAGAAGTGCAGATAGAAGAGGGAGGATAAGACATCTTTTGCAGAAAGAAGAAGAGAAGAGAACAGTTTTAGTCTTATTATACTGAACAAGTGTATGCCACCTCTTATGCTACTACCTGATTTGTTGGAGAGTGGGGACAGAATTATGCTGCTGGTCTACTAGTAAATCAAAAGGTGAAAATGTAATTTCACAGCAAAGAGAAATTAACTTTTTACTAGTTGGAATTATGATTGTAAATTTTGACCATTCTATTGCAGTTCCAATCTACTAACCAACAAAAGGAATAGAAGGATGGGCATAGTCAATGCCATGTAGAGAAAAGTGAAAGGAGGTGCAAGTATCATATTTCAGAAGTTGAGTACCAAGCAATATATGAGACCAAGGAGCAGAGCAGGAAAGTAATATAACACAGACATCACACGCATAAATCTTTTCCAGGGGAAAGAATTTACCCAATAAAGGCACCTGTGACTGATTAATAGGTAGTGGCTCTCCATTTGCAACAGATATTTGCCACTCTACAAGATCTTGGCCAACAATCATCTCAGTCACAGGATGCTCAACCTACATAAGAATATCACAGCTCCCTGTCAGATTTATGCTAGGCTTGTGGGACTGGCGGAGAACCATTTATCTAGTTTTGTTTGCTTTATCGTTATCATACTTCTATTTTATTGTTATCTTTGCAAACTTATCATTCTACCTGGTGGATCTCTATGCTAATTAACTAAACTAGATAAATGGTTCTCCATCAGGAACTAAAGCAAGAAGACAGAAAAGAGCAAAACAAGTACCTGAAGGCGGGTGTTCATCTCCATGAAATAGAACTGGCCTGACACAGTGTCAACTATAAACTCCACAGTGCCAGCATTGTGGTAACCAACTGCCTTTTAATATGCAAGAGGGACTATACATTAGCAAATATAATGAATAAAGTTAAAGAACAATGACTGCAGTTAAACGGGACGTGAAATGTTAGAGCTAAATAAGAGAGCTCGTTAGGTAGCACAACTATGATGGTCTCAAGTTCCAAAATTAATAGCACAATTATGCAAGACAAAGGGTAGATTCCTTAAAAATAGTGGCCTACATATTGCAAGCAAACAAAATTCAGAACTTCCTAAAACTCCATTTTCCAGGCACTGGGATGTAGGATCATGGACAAAGGAGAAAATAACTTGTATAGTCTTAATAGACATGTGAATAAGCTCAACAACTATAATATGGTAGATTTAGGACACAAAAGGGTAGTCAACAATTTTCCAACTTTATAACCACCAATTCGAGTAGAAAACATATGCCCATAGGGATTCAATGATCTCACGAAGGAAGATAGAACAAAACAAGTTTCTAGTAAACAAACATGACTCCAAGGGATCCCATTTGGCGTGGGAAACTGTTGTCGGGAGAAGGATCCCTTTCTAATGTACTCAGTATCAATTTGCAATTTGGCTATTACAACATGATCAAAAGATTTCAAATCAAAACATTCTTTGTTTGTACTCCATAAAAATTCATTGAACTACTTAAACTATCAAAAGAAGTAAAAGCAGGTGCATTTGATTTGCATGGTGAGGCCCATCAAAAAAATATTTTAAGGCTTCAAAAAGTCCGTCCATAACATGAAACACTGTATGTTATGTATAGCATATTAAATCACATGCTCGGGCTAGAATTCAACCCAAATGGTGCACGCCAAACATGGAAATTACTTGCCTAAGAATTTGTATTTTACTGAAAATATTGATAATGTTCAGCGAGTTCAACTGACAGGACATTACCTTGGCTGCAGATACAGCAGCCTGGCCCAAGTGGGAGCGGAAGTCGTTCATGACATTTGGCTGCATCAACCGATTTTCTATTACATTTTCTATAAATCTACAACAAGAAACCTGATTGAAAACTATAGAAACTGAACATTACAGCTGGAGCTTCTTCAATTATCTTCTGATGTCTTCTCTGTACGCTGCAGTCCCTTTCATATAAATGTAGTACATTGCCATGTTTGTCCCCAAATATCTATGAATTTGAGAAAAAAGATCTTACAAAAAATTCAATTACAAATGATTTATTTCATTACATGGACAAGTACGTGACATAATTTGAAATTGAAATATAAGAATTCAAGAACATGTAAGCAAAAAATTGAGACATAATTTTGTAAATATAAGAACTAGGAAAGAATGCTGAAAGATTATTACATCCAATAGCCCATACCTGAACTTCTATGTGTCTTGGCTTTGTGATATATTTCTCTAGCAGAATTGTGTTTATACCAAATGAAGCAGCTGCTTCACGTTGTGCTCCCAAAAAAGAGTCAACAAATTCATTTGGACTTTGAACTATCCTCATACCCTAAAATCTGCACATTGTGAGAGCCTCATCCGAAAAAATAAATAAAAATCCAACATAGTAAGACAAATCATGCGTATACCTTTCTTACATTTGAATGAATTTCATGTTTCTTTTCACAAGAAAAGAACTCGAAGATTTTAATTTTCATTCATCTAATGAGAGTTAACGCCGAGCATGTGCTGGACTACTGATGCATATTCCAATCAGAACTTGGTGAGTTACCATACATCCATATCTCATATATTGATGTCTTATATACATGCATCGTCAATTATATTAAGCAACTCAGATTCCTAATGTCACAGGGTAGCAATTAAAAGAATAAAATTGGCACACCTTTCCACCACCTCCATGCGTCGGCTTTATTAAGATAGGGTATCCAATCTTATCTGCTTCTGACTTCATAAGTTCAATATCTTGTTCACTGCCATGATAACCTGGCACAAGCGGCACCCCTGCTGCACCCATTATCCTCTTTGATGCACTGTTGAAATTAAAACACTGATAAAAAAATTTACAGAATTTTCTGAATAATCGAAAGCATAATATTAGCTTATATAGAGAAAATGAAGGGCCAACACACTCAAACATGCATGTACAGATTGAGAGGTAATAAAACACAGTATAGAAAGCATTCATTCAAAGCCACATTCATGCTTTTGAGAACAAAAAAGAAACATGAAATTAATTAAAAAACAGAGGTCTTATCATACCTTTTATCACCCATGTCCCGGATTGCCGATGCTGGTGGTCCGACAAAAGTCAGACCTTTGTCTTCACATAGTGTAGCGAAATCAGAACTCTCGGATAAGAAACCATAACCCGGGTGAATAGCCTGATATTCAAAAGTAGATATCCACTTTGAAAAACAAGTCCTTGCATTTTCTTAAAAAAAGAAAAAAAATCATCTACCTCACTGTATAACACACACAAAAAAGGAAATTATATGTTTAGGATAACTTTTCTCTCTTTTAATGAATGTGATCAGGGTTACTAGAAGCATTGTAAACTCAAAATAATAAGCTATTCTACTATCTTCCAAAATACAAAGTGCAAAAGGCCAACTCTTATGCACAGTGACCAGCCATGGCCCAAGAGCTTAAAACTTTAAAGGTAAAACAAAAAAAAATGATTTAAAAAAGCTCACTTTGCTAACACCATGTAAAGAGAAAAAATAAAAGTAGGAATTAACAAACGCTTCAATTTCTAAATGGAAATTATACACAAATAATAACCAAAAGAAAAGGGCTTAAGCAGTCAAATTATACACGGTGAAATCACCTAATGGAAGTATTGACACAGCAATTGCAAGTCATAACTAATTACCGAAAGTCCTTCGAAATTCGAGATAGAAAAAAAAAGGAGTAATTCATATCATAGTAAACTTAATTATAAGCACGATTTTAAGTAAAATTCATATAACGTTCACTAATTTCTCAGAAACCAAAACGCAGCGTTTGGATACTAACCTGTGCACCAGTACGAATCGCGGCCTCGACAATCGCCGAGCCATTCAAATAACTCAACCGAGCCGGAGGCGGACCGATATGGACAGCCTCGTCAGCCGATTTCACGTGGAGAGAGTCTCTATCCGCGTCACTGTAAACCGCGACGGTTCGAATCCCTAGGCGTTTCGCGGTCCGCATGATCCTGCAAGCTATTTCGCCTCTGTTTGCAATCAATATTTTCTCTATGCGCGATGTAGTTTTGGTGTCATGAGAGGAAGATTCGAGGGAGAAGAGTCGTGTTTGGATAAGGAAATGTCTGTTGTCGTGGAGTTTTCGACGGAGGATGGTTGCCATTGACGCCATGGTTAAAATTTCTCGTGGAGATGATGATTGATTGAGGGAAGTGGATTGGTAACGTGAAAGAAAATGGCAGTAAGTGGAGGGAGTGTGTTTTTGGTCATTAAAAATACGAGAAAGGGGTAGTTTTGGAAAGAGAAGTGTCTGGTATAGTGAGATGGGATATGGATCTGATGCGGTGCTTAGCTGGGAAAGTGTAACCTTATCTTGATTGATGATCTTGATCGGGGTCGATGCATGTTTTATGTTATAATAGCATCTGTTTGGTA
>Ga0307517_10015180_pt1 | contig 10255 bp, 23 predicted proteins | sample 23_EM_MG_FD_194515 | JGI IMG/M metagenome (GOLD analysis project Ga0307517, IMG submission 194515) | Populus trichocarpa ectomycorrhiza microbial communities from riparian zone in the Pacific Northwest, United States - 23_EM | ecosystem: Host-associated > Plants > Roots > Unclassified | place...
TCGTGGTGAGCGATCCACTACCCACCCAAAGGCCAAGGCCAAGGAGACGAAGGAGTTTGGCGCCCGCGAAGGAGCGGCCTTCACCACAATTCTGGAGGCCAGACCCGAAATGGAGAGGCAAATGCATGGGATACGCTTATGGTTATCCTAGCAGTTTGGATGGATCATGGAAGTACAGACATGATAGAATGAGGAAGGGAGTGTTCGCAGGCGTAGAAATACACCCTTAAACTTTGTTATTGATGAGCTGCCAAACAATGAGTCTTCCTCAACACAGATAATTCACTTAGTCTTGAACGAGTTTTGAGAATGCCTTCCACTCCTCCCCCGTCAAACCCATTTGCGATGCCAGGGCCAATGCCTCGTTTGCCTTCACCGCCTGCCTCAAGGATGCGAGCATCTATTGGTTCAACATTCTCATTTGCTCCTCAAAGTCTGGCCGACTCGTATGCTGAAGCCAACTCGAGCACAATATCCAACACAACCTCATCTGCAATGGATCCAAACCGCTCCATGTTGACAGTCTCGCCCCACACATCCCCGCGGAAAAGTAGAAGGGGAAAGTCAAGCATCGGCCGCATGCCACATCCCCTCGCAAATGACACCACGGATGTTTTCCAGGACTCCGATGACGATGCGGACGACGAGGACGAGTATGAGTGGGGGACCATAGATCGAATGAGATTGTGGCGGCACGACGCGCTGATGCAACATCTCTATGAGACTGCCGCTTTCTGGGGTGACAAGATCCTCAGCTGGACCAGTACGTCGCGTCCACTCTCGTTCACCCTTTTCATTTAAACGCGTCTTTCCAGATGACGCAAATGACGCGTTCTGGCTGGCACAAACCTATTTCATGACGAATCAATATTCTCGTGCCGAACGTCTACTTACTCGGCCATTCCCAACCAAGTCTACTAAAAGGCCACCTACTGCTGCGGCACCAACAAATGGACACCTACCATCAACGTCGAAAGGAAAAGGTCGTGAATATGATGTATCCCAGTTGATGCTCTCGATGCCTCGTCTGCCTATGGGGCCAGGAGGGTTGATTGAACTCCCAGAAGAATTGCAGGATCGCGTATCACGACTAGTTGATATGAGCGTGGCCTGCAGATATCTTGCCGCCCTGTGTCAGGTCAGTAGCATACCAGAATCTGATTCATAGACTCACTTCTCCATAGATTCGACTAGGTAATTGGGCCGACGCTACAGAAATGCTCGGGGAATCTAACCCCTTCAGCGGAAATGGTTTGTCGATATTCCTCACGAGCACATGTGTTTGACGCACATATCGAAATTTAGGCAAAAGCGGACCTTCAGTGCCAAACGTAGACGGAGGAATCAAAGTATACTGTTTCTATCTAATATTTCTGGTATTTCACACTAACGAGAACAACAGGTGGAAGCTTCCATGTGCTATCTAAGAGGCATTCTCATGCTGAAGCTTGGCAAGGGCCACCAGGCGAAGCAATGTTTTATGGAGGCCTTAGCCCTGGACATCAAATGTTATGAAGCCTTCGAGCAATTAATTACCAGTGAAATGATGAACCCAACGGAAGGTGGGGACTTGACCATATCGTTTAATCACTCTTTTAATCACCTTGTCTTTAGAGTGGGAATTTGTGCAAGGACTCGCATACTCTGCTCAAGCCCCCGAAGATGCTGAGTTTATGCAGCTCATTTATACTTCCCGCCTCCGAAAGTACAAACATGTCGCAGAACATGCTCTCACTCGTCAAAAACTGGTCGACGAATACGGTCTCGGAGACAACCCTGATGTGCTGTTTAGCTTTGCTGATGCGTTATATGCACATTTCCGATGGGCGGATTGCTACACCATAACTTCTCGGTGAGCAGCACGGGATGAGTATGGGTTTCCGCAAGCCCTGATGTTTAGCGCAGAATTCTGAGTCTGGTAACGATTCACAATCAAACAATGCCGGTGCACATCGCGTGCATGTACCACCTGCCGCATCTGCACTCGAAACTTTTTATCCTGGCACACGAGATGGTTCAACGTGAGCCAGAAAATGCCCTCAGCTGGTACGCTGTCGGAGTATGGTATCTGACGGGGGGGAAATGGGGAGAGGCACGGCAGTACTTCAGGTCAGTGGGACATTTTGATTCCAAACTGGCGTTTTTTGACATAATATGATTTAAGCAAAACATCACTAATGGATCCCCGCTTTGCTCCAGCCTGGGTTGCCTTTGGACATACATTCGCACTGGAAGGCGAGCATGATCACGCGGTTACGGCCTATTCAACGTGCGCGCGCATGTTCACAGGGTAAGTTCTGAAACACTGATCTATCTACTGATGTTTGAATTGTGTCAAAGATCCCATTTGCCTTTGCTGTTTGTTGGAATGGAACATATCATGCTATCCAACTATCCAATGGCAGACGAGGCACTCGACGCATCTTATGTGATGTGCGATGCCGATCCGTTGCTTTTCAACGAACGAGCTGTGATGGCTTATAACCGTGGGGAGTGAGTATCGGCCACCCATTTCATCTCCGATGTCCTGATTAATATCACTGATTCATTTAGGTTTGACAAAGCCGCCCAACTTTTTCAGTCTGCCTTGGATCTTGCACAAGTCACTCAGAGCTCGCAAAAAGCATGGGTGACTACTTATTTAAACTTAGGAACGTGCTATCGGAAACTCAAGTAAGCCCTGTCATGCGAACCACATCTGCCGTCCTTATCTATCCCATGATAGACGACTGGAGGAAGCGCGAGAATCGTATCTCAAAGTGTTAGAACTTGACGCACGGCACTCTATCGCGTTAGGTTTCCTTGGGATGGTATACCACTTGACTAACCATACGGACAAAGCAATTGTCAAGTACCACGAGGTACGTGCGGCTTTTGAGCTGTACTTGCTCATATTCTTTACTCCGGTTCGCCGTAGGCTCTGAGTGTGGATCCCATCAACTCACATATACTCGAACTGCTGAATATGGCCCTGGATGCATCCATTATGTCCACTCCATCGACACAGGTCATTGATGCTGAGTTCAAAAAAGCTGTCAAGGACTTGAAGGCGAAGTACTCACGCCTCGTCGGGGGCAAAGGGAAAGAGAAGGCACCTGTGGACGTTCCAGTGGACACTGCTGTGGATGAGATGAATATAGGTTAAGGTACACATCCCAAATTAATGCATTTCCTTCCAACTATGCAATTATACAAGTACAGGGTAGTTAATCTACCAGGCGCCTGGGCAGTGGGGATGTTGCTTATGCTCTAAGCTTCCGTGGGAATGTTCACGAGAGAATCCAGATTGGCGGCAAGTATGGTGTTAAGTACATAGAGGGTAATGAATAGAGATAACGATGGGAAAAGTAAATTCGTAAGCAAATGGAGGATATTAAGCGTCAATGATGGGGCCGGGGTTGTTTTTAGCACCTATATGTCGATGAGAAAATGTTCAAGATACATATAGAGGCTATCTACTAACCTCTGACGAAACCGTCTTGGTCTTCATTGGAAAGGTCTTCCAGTGATTGACCCTTGGTCTCCGGGAGGAGGAGAGTCGAGAAGATGCCGGTCAACATGAAGAGGGCAAAGAGTTCGAGACTATTGGAAAATTAGTAACGGGGAATGCTAGAACAACGATTACTTGCACCCACATGTGTTTGACGAATTTATTTGTGCCACCGATATCCTTGAGCTGACTGAATCCGACTTGAGCAACGATGGCGCCGAGCTTGCCACTGGCGGCGGAGATACCGTGGGCAGTTGAACGGTAACGTGTAGGGAAGATTTCTCCAGGAATGATAAAGGTCGTTGTATTGGGGCCAAAGTTCTGGAAGAAGTTGGTCAAGCAATACAGGAACACAAAGGCCTTGGTGGAAGACACCGAAGCGGTAAGTTTGTCGTATCCGAAGCCTGCGAGCTCCAATCAGTCTGCATTTCAATAATAAAAGAAACGATTGGACGTACCCATGATGACGAAGAGGATGGTCAACATGATGAAACCCATGAGTTGGATGGGTTTACGACCCCATGAATCGACGAACAGGAAGGTGACCCAGTATCCTGGAATCAGACCAGCAGCGGAGAGAATCAAGTTTCCTTTGCAAATATTGTTCAGGTTATCGTAGACTCCGCGAGTGCCCTTTGTGGGAGGTGTTCCGAAACCAATTGCTTGGAGAATGATTGCAGAGTTGAGACCAAGCCCGTAGAAGGCAATCTATGAGTCGTGTTAGGGTGCAAGTCGAGGGGAGGGGGAGCGTGAAAGAGACGAACGTCAAGAGCAAACCAAGAGTAGGCAGTACCGAAAAGGATTTTGAAGTTCTTGAGCTGACCAAAGTGGGCCGTGAAATCAGCCCAGCTGGCTTTGGGAGTCTCAATGCGTTGGACAAGAAGATCTGGGTCAACGTTGGTAGGGTTGTCGCTCAAGACATGCTTGATGTCGTGGGTGGCCTGGTCGATGTTGCGTTCAATATCCATGGTGAAACGGGGGGTTTCTGGGATAGTCAAACGGAAGTAGAGAGCGACAACTCCGGGGACGCAACCGAGACCGATGAGGAGACGCCACATGAAGTCGACGCTGTGGAGGTGTGTTACGTCAGTTTCTTTGAGAAGAGCGCTCTTGTAGGCCGCGGTGATGATGAAGGCGACCAAGGCGGCAGCTACCAAAGTGGGTTAGAATGGCAGATCTTGGCCGAAAAGGAAGCGCTCACTAAAGTTACCCCAACCCTGGGCAGCAAAGACCGCGGTCATCATGCGACCACGGATTTTTGTGGATGCAAACTCCGATGAGATGACCGCACTTAGAGGATAATCTCCTCCGATACCGACTCCCATTATAAAGCGCCATACGACGAGGACACCGATGATGTGGATTGCAGGAGCTTGACCGGAGACGGCCTGTCCAAAAGTGGCGACAATGATGATCATTAACTCAACACCATCTGGAAAACGACTGAGTGGGTGTAAAAATAGAAGACTGCGTGTGGCTCACACATCTTCTTGCGTCCAACCATATCGGCAAGCCATCCGAAAAGTATTTGACCCACAAGGGTTCCCACCGGTGTCGCAACCTTGACGCCGAGATCTTGCTGCTTGTTCAGCTTCTGACCTGCACAAACGTTTGTCATTGCCGGCTATGTAGACAACCGGATTGTGTACCTTGGCCGTAGACATACCCCAGCATTGTTGAAGCGATGTTAATTGCGAAAATGTCGTAGCTAATCGCAATGGCATTAGCTTAACATCCCACAAAAGACTTGGACGACTCACGCATCGGTGAAGAAACCAACTCCGGCAACGATACAAACTTTGGCATGGAACCAACTAAGACAGATCAATTGGTGTAGGACGATAATGGTGTTGGGTATACGTACGAAAACTTGGCGTTGTCGACCTCCGCTAAAGCGGCTCGGCGGCGCTCATCTAGGACATAGACAGCCTTGCCACCAGGTGCGACCTTTTCCTGGGACCCCTCTGCTGAACCTTTCTCTTGGTAGCTAGCCATTGGATGGAATAGGAGGGTTGGCAGAGCATGTTCTTGGCCTTTTAAGAGATACCATGGGAGATCTAACCAACGTTCGTCGAGAAAGGGACGCATGTGTCGGCTAAAAATAGAATCACCCTTAAAAAAACGGATTGGTCGTGTGCCTGTAATTGAAACGTTGGACATGGCGGCCACACGCCTCCGTGCATTGGCCCTCTACAAGGAATTACATAGGTTGGGTCGCGACTATCCAGATCCTTCGTGTGTCCATACACTGCACCCCGCACCAACCACTCACTCACTCACTTTCAGGTACAACTTTCATGCAAGAATCCGCGGCCTGTTCGAAAGTGAGCCGCCGCCACCACCTGTCTACCATGAAACGGAGTCACTCGCTCAAGTGACCTCGTAGAAAACCGGCACCTCATGGACAAAGACGAAATCGAGAACGCCTTGAAGCTTGGCGAATACATCAAGAAAGGTTCATCTCTATCCCACTGTTCCGACCGCAGTGGCTAAATTTTCTTTGCCAGAGACCCTTGCTCTATACTCCCTCCGGAAATACAGGCACCTCAAACGCATGTATCCTGACTCTATGTCATAAGCACAAAAGGGATTACGAGAACACACGTTTGTAACTGGAATCACTGGACTCTTGAGTATGTATCTCATTATATATTGCTGATCATTATTTCGCCACAAATCGGGCGTCAATCCTACCGGATTGCGGCTTCCCCAGGCACATAATACCTAAACCAGCCTAAACCACTCCTTCAAATGTATTGGCTTCTGTCTTTCCGCTCCGTTTCATCAACCTCTTGACAGAACGGATAGGCCATTGCAATTGGTAAAGCAAATTGCCATCATCTTCGGCCCGACTAAACCGGTTGCTGTGAAGGCCCACAGCAATCCAAATGGTAACCGCAGTGAGGGGAATCGCCCACTCAAAGTAATGAGCCCACGTTCCATGCGTGGAATCCTGCAAACTGATGATGTTCATCCCAAACAACGACTGTAGTAAACATGAGCTCATTTGTCAACTCTGAAGTCATGATGCCTTACTGCGACAAAAGAAGCAGGAAGGAAGATCATGGTGAGATATGAGATCTGTTTCATGGCTGACCAATTAGTCAGCCCAGTACATTTTAAAATTTGAAAGGCACAACACTCCACTCACCAGCTCCATCTCGAAATGCAGCTTCTGATATCCGTTGCATGTACCTGCTGTCGTCAAAATTAACACTGGAAAAAGCCTACGGCCGCGGAGCATTATTCAAGTCAAACTGAGCAACCGCAATAAAAAAAATCCCACTAGGTCAATAGCATTCTTTAGCCTCATCTCTTGCATCCCACGGAACATCTCCAAACGCTCTATTTCTGAGACCAACGTATCACATTCTCTGTTCATGAGCTGGATTGACTCGTTAAAATCGGGATGATCCTGCATAGCCGGATTGGGGGTGTTCCGCAGGAAAAGCACGGCTTTACGAAAGCTTTCCAGCAAAGACGCATAATGAAGCAGGGAAGCACGAATGATATGCAACTCCCGTGTGAGGTGGATGTCATTCGTTACGAGTACGCGGGATTCCTATTGTCAAAATATCTCAGCAGATCGAAGAACTCGGTCATGAATCATGACTTACCAACCAACATATGTGGACGTAGAGGTCCTCCAGGGCTTCATCCCAAGCGTATAGTGCATACCATAACATGCACAGCATGACCAGCGTGGGGTCTTTAGAGTTTCGGAATAGAGATTGCCAATACACACTTTCACCCGCAATGCGAACTCGAGAGTGGAAGTATCGGGCACTGGTGCTCTTCCACTCGGACGTTGGATGGTATGATATGATTGTACTGCCGTCGTTATCGCGCACCATATGGAACGAAAGAATGTCGAAGAGAAGAACCCTATCATCTGCAGAACGTCATTCAGAATACTGCACAAGGGCAATTCTCCCACTCCAGGCCCGTATTACTCACTGGATCTTAAAATAAGAGGGGCCTGCGTGTCGATGGTTGCAGTGCCGACTCGCGATATCATTTGTGCGAAGAAATGTCCGCCAGTTGTAGGTGTGCTTGGCACTGTCATAGGATTTTGCATCGTTCTGAGAAATGTGAGGGTGATGGTGATATCTGACTCAAACATAAAGTTGAAAACGTTCAAGCACAACTGAAAGCGGAGAGGGAAGTGACTCACGATCCCCTTGATTATGACGAACGTCCTCCTGATATCTCGAAGGAATCCAGTTCAAGGATGACGAAAAGAAGAAGGGCTCTATTTTGAACCTGGTGTTGGGCATCTCAGTGATATGTATTAGAAGAGACATTGCGGAAGGAAGACTAACATAGTGCCCAGCATCTGCAGCACGCTCCCAGATAAATTCTCTATGAAGAGAACTCTGACCCTATCCCTATGATCCCTCTTTCGTTCCTATGACGGGTGAAATTAATACCACAGCCAATTTCCTTCAGCATCAGGCATACCTTCATCGTGTTCCAGAACTCATCTTCGTTCCCCTTTCTCACGATGAACTCCTGTGGCTGCAAGAACTGCCCTTCGAGGGTCATATCATTGTGGTATATCACGGAACCGCCGTCTTTGTCGGGGTCCGTGTGTATAAGTTGACCAATGCCACTCTTTCGGACACGCACACTATTCCAGTTGGGGAACAAATTACTTGGGTACCTTCGCCAAAAGTCCTTTCCTGAGTCCTCTGAACCTGGAACGGTTTCTTCTAATGGGTTGAAAACGAACGGTCCGCTGTCCTCGACAAGGTCTGCCCAAGGCCATGGTCCAGATGGCGCTGCATGGCGATGGGCAGCTTGTGGTATGCGTGGAGGCATTGACCCCACGTTGGGAGAAATTTCAGGGAGGAATACAGGGTAGCTCATCAAATCGTCGTGCAGATGGATGACTAGACAACACCCAATATATATAGTGCAAATAATTACTGGGGCCGCAGCAGGAGTTAGGGCTTCCAGCGCCGATGTTTTGGAGCAGCGATGGAGACGGAAGTCACCTTTGAAGGCGGGTGTCCACTACTTTCCCAGGAACTTCATCAAGGTGGAGTTTGGGTGGAGTACTTATGAGCGGTCATGACTTGGAGTCCAATTCATTCGAGAAGTCAAAAGAACTGAGAACAAGGCAGGAGTAATTGCAAAGCAATTGAGGTTGGGACATGGTGAAAGTGGATAGTCCAGTTGGGTTCGTTCTGCATCCACCATCAATTTTGAATTGAGGATCGCATGCCCAATTACCCGGAGTTTGGAATGGGCGCCAAATTTGAGGATAGAGAGATGGAAAAGACAATGGTGGAGGTGCAACTAATGGCAGGCCGGTGATCCACTCTTCTCTTAGAGATTCCCGGCGAACGTTCAAAGCGAGATGTTTTGAAATTGTGGTGAAGTTGGGAGCACATAGCTTTGTCAGCAGCAATGCGAGTCATGCCGATATTTGATAATCATAATTGTTTTGATAACGCCCATCGATTCAGGACCAGCATCATCTTGTTCTCCACCGCTTACAGAAAACCCTCGCATTATAGTTTGCTTGGATCTCGTTCAAGCAACAAGGGTTAACAACCTAGTCGAAGATGCCAAAGGTATGAATCACACTTTTAATCTGAAACAGAGGAGCGCCCGCTAACGTTCTGCAATAGAACAAAGGAAAGGTCTGTCGTCCTTTACAACAACTTTAAAGATAAACCCTCTTACCAGGCTTCATATAGGGTGGCAAAAACAGGAGACGTGGAAAAAACGAGAACGATGACGACAAGCGAGAACTTGTCTTCCGAGAAGACGGTCAGGAATATGCCCAAGTCATAAAAATGCTCGGGAATGGTCGTCTTGAAGCCCAGTGCTTTGATGGAGAGAAAAGGTTAGCTCACATTCGAGGGAAAATGAGGAAAAAGGTGAGTTGTCAATGCACTATTCTTATTCACAAGTCTTACCACAAGGCCTCTCCTCTCAGGTCTGGATTAATCAAGGAGATATTGTCCTCCTCTCTCTCCGAGATTTCCAAGACGACAAAGCGGATGTAATTGTGAAGTATACTGCTGATGAAGCTCGCAACTGTGCGTTTTCTCTCCATAGCCTGGCTATTAATCATTTCATTAATTAAATTTGTCCTCCTTTTAGTGAAAGCGTACGGAGAGCTCCCCGAAAATGCCAAAATCAATGAGACGGATACCTTTGGCGAGGAAGATGGGGAATGCACGTTCGAATTCGGAGATGAAGGAGAGGTTGATATCGATGATATTTAGTGGTTTTTATTACGTTTTACGTCGACTCTTACGTCCGTTCATGAGTGTACGAACATTTCAACGCTCATATTCTTTGTTGTATCTTACATATATTCATTCACCGTCAACCTCACTTGTTTCGCATTACAGGAGAGAATTACAAGTCATTGGTTGGTTGCAACTCTCTCGCTAGGCTGTGATGCTGTTGTACACATGTACATCAGTGTATATGTGGCATTTCTGCCCATCAGTCAGAATCTCATCGCGAAACGACTCCCTTGTAAGTACACAGCAATCAATTCGGTACAACGGCCAAGCGAAAAAATCGTCTAGAGTACTATTTTGCGTGCCTTGGCTTTGAGAGCAGCGCCAGACGGGTGGACATCAGTCCTTTAAATATGAAGATCAGTGATGAATTTCGAAAAGGAACAAGTTAATGACCAAAGAATTGTTTACCTGGGTAAGGGAGTGCAGGCGGTCAATGAAATCATCCAAAAGGTTACGAAAGGGTTTTCAGAATTCCATCTTCTTCAGAGTTTGCATGTCC
>Ga0307517_10015181_pt1 | contig 10255 bp, 6 predicted proteins | sample 23_EM_MG_FD_194515 | JGI IMG/M metagenome (GOLD analysis project Ga0307517, IMG submission 194515) | Populus trichocarpa ectomycorrhiza microbial communities from riparian zone in the Pacific Northwest, United States - 23_EM | ecosystem: Host-associated > Plants > Roots > Unclassified | place...
AATCCTCTCTATCCGCTACCTGGATAAACATATAACATCAGCATTTTCAAAGCCCTTCAAAACCCTCCATCCATGAATAAGAATAACGATGCACATTTAAGCAGAGGATGTCAACAAATTGCCTTCGAGATATTCTTTCATATTCGGAGAGATATTCTAATAGACGAAGCTAATTACCAAAAGAGACAAAAATTTATGGAGGAAAAAATGTGGCTTTCAACTAATGGGGCCACTGGCCATCATCATCACATGGCACTGATGGCCCTCATGCCCCAATCACTGCCTCACATGTACGTGCTGATTACTCTACACTCTCCTTTCATGGCACTCTAAACACTAAACAACCCCTCAAACACGTCCTTAAAAAGAGCCTCTTCCTCGCTAGTCACACCACAACTAGCTAGTTTAGTTACAATGTTTTCCTCTACTGGTTCTTTTTTTTCTCTGTTCTTCTTTAGTTTTCTTCTTGTTTTGCTCCTATCTTTCTATCAAGTAAACTCGTCTTCTACACCCACCAAAATTGGCAAAGGCTACCGTCTCATTTCCATCGAAGAGACCCCTGATGGAGGCATTGTAGGCATCCTCCAAGTCAAGCAAAATAACAAAATCTACGGTCCTGATATCCCCCTCTTGCAGCTCTATGTCAAGTGAGCTCTTTTACCGTTGTTTTCATGTTTGTCACGTCCAGGGCTCCCAGAGCACCTTACTCTAAAGACTAACGTTATTAAACTTGCGCAGGCATGAAACACAGGATCGTTTAAGGGTCCATATTACTGATGCAGAGAAGCAGAGATGGGAAGTGCCATACAATCTGTTACCAAGAGAGAAAGCACAAGCATTGAAGCAAACAATAGGGAGATCAAGAAAGAACCCAATAACTGTTCAGGAATACTCAGGCTCTGAGCTAATTTTTAGCTACATAGCAGACCCTTTTAGTTTTGCAGTGAAGAGAAAATCAAATGGGCAGACCCTTTTCAATTCAAGCTCTGACGGTTCAGGGTCATTTGGTGAAATGGTGTTTAAAGATCAGTACTTGGAGATATCAACACAGTTGCCTAAAGATGCTTCATTGTACGGTCTTGGAGAGAACACACAGCCGCATGGTATTAAGCTGTACCCTGGAGATCCATACACCTTGTATACAACTGATATCTCCGCCATTAATCTTAATGCTGATCTATATGGGTCCCATCCGGTATACATGGATCTCAGGAAGGTGAAGGGCCAAGCTTATGCTCATGCTGTTCTGTTGTTGAACAGCAATGGCATGGATGTGTTCTATAGAGGGACTTCTTTGACATACAAGATTATTGGGGGTGTTTTTGACTTCTACTTCTTTTCTGGACCCAGTCCTCTTGCTGTTGTTGATCAGTACACCGCTTTAATTGGAAGACCAGCTCCAATGCCTTACTGGGCTTTTGGTATGATCCTATTCTCCACTCCTGTTCTCTTTGTTTCAATGCATCATCCTCCTTATCTGCTTATTTCCTTTTTAAGTTTTATTGATATAATAAGGTAGAGGTTCATATTTAAAAGGGAAAATATGGCCTCTAATGTTGACTGACTCGTGTGCTACTGATAGTAGGGTGTATGGTTTGGTCGATATATGTGCTGGTTGTGTGTCCCCGTGTTTATGGTCCTGTGATTGTTTTTATCCATTTTGTCTTCTTTTTGTGACTTGATAATGGAATTTACCTTTCCGGTAGCTTGTGTTCACCGTGGGAAGTCTAGAATACCAACATCCACGCGGCGTCGATGGACACTTGCGGATGTCGGTATCATTGAAAACTTATTTCGAACACAGGTGTTTACTGGCTCTCGGTGTAAATCGTGATGCCACTAATTTAGATGACATTATGCATATCTTGTTTGGAAATATTATAGTGAGCATGTTGTGTGTAAACATAGCTACAATTAGTTTAATTGCTTAAAAATAGATTTGCCAATCTCTATGATGATTTAGATATTTATTGTGAGATCTGTGATGCGGTTGTCTGTCGGTGTTGTGTTTTGAATGATTCTGACATCCTTAGGTTGAAAATACCTAAAAAGTATAATTTCATATTTTTTAAGTTAACAATCACTTTGAAACACACGTAATCCATAAGACCAAACAGCATCATTTGATTGGCGTGGCACGTGGAGAAAGATTGGTTGACGGTATGATTTGTCGATGTGCTGCGTAACATACGGATGGATGCTCGTGTTATTGCTGGATAGGGATGTTTAGTGTTTCTTTTTTTAATTTAGGTGGGTGGTGTTGGCCCAATAGCTGTTTTCCTCTATTGCGATTCTAAATGCTCTCACCTCTCGAATTTATTTCGTAATTCTCTGGAAACAACTTTTTTAGTCTAAATGATCTTTCTATCTTTTCTCGATCAGTAATTAAAACGATCTTTTCGCTCTTGGTCCGCGTTACGTATAAAGACAGGGTTATACCACACGGGTCTTGATTCTATATCTCACCGTTGAGATTTTCTGCTTTCTAGCTTAACTTTGCAAGCCAAAAATCTTGACACCACTGGACCCCAAAACGCGCTGCTACTATTCAATCCTTGCGCGTCATGCGGTCCTCCAAAAGCTTATCTTCCCCACATGAAGTGGAAAATCTTGATTCAGACTACAATCGTTATCACATTGCTGTGATAATTATATCGATGTGTCCCACATGAAGCTGATACCTTGACCAGCATTCCCGCAGCATCCATATGATGGACCTGTAGTTTGCACCCACCGATGCCATGTCCTGCTAGGGTGAGACACTGAGGCTGTCCTTAGGTGGTGCCGTGGTGGGGAATGTGGATTTTTCTCTTGTTTTTCCCTTCGCTGTTGAGACTGTTGTGTCGGTAGCTGACAGATCGAAACCTAAGAAAGGCATGGGATTTCTGTTTAGCTACGTTATCACAGGAGAATCTAAAATTACCACCATTGTAGAATTTTTCATGTTATTCTGTGGCTTTTAACCTGCACTCCTGCTTAACTTCCTAGGCCATTTTCCATCTTAAAATGACTCTCGAGAAGAGGATGGACATTTGATGAAAAGAATTATTGATATGCCGATGGAGTAGTTAATTGTTTTTAGAACAAGGATAGATGCCAATGGAGTAGTTAATTGTTTTTAGAACAAGGTTAGGCTGTAGTTTTATGGTGATGGCTCCACGAGTAAGGCTTGCCAGTATAGGGAGCCAAATCTCTCTTCTTAGGTTAAATGTGTGAAACCAATTTATCAAACTGGATACATTTGTTATGTTTAAGCTGCTGAATTTGCTTCATGTTGTAGCCGTCTTATGTTAAAGCATACTGTAGTTAAAGACAGACAGAAAAAATCTTGAATCACTAGTACATTAATGGAAAATGGTATATGATGATTGAAAAGCTTTTGGTTGTCAGTTTATCTTTATCTCTTGAACGATAGTAGTGTTGTGACTAGGATAGGTAACTATATCTTGAAGCTATTTCTTTTGTCTTTAAGGATTACAAAGGCAGAGCGTAAATACACCATTCGTTCAAGCATAGATCTTAGTGCTTCCTGATTTATTTATCATGCTTTTCTAGCTATTGAAGCTTCAATTCAATTTAGATTTCTTTTTGGTTGTTTAATACGTCTGCCTTCATATATCAAAAAATTCACAATGTAAACTGGGAAAAATCATTCTGCTAAACATGAGATTCTGATGCCAACAGGTTTCCACCAATGCAGATGGGGTTACCATAACCTGTCTGTGGTTGAAGATGTTGTCGAGAACTACAAAAAGGCTCAGATCCCACTTGATGTCATTTGGAATGATGACGATCACATGGATGGCCACAAGGACTTCACCCTCAACCTTGTCAACTATCCTCGTCCAAAACTTTTGGCTTTCCTAGAGAAGATACACAGCATTGGCATGAAGTATATTGTAATTATTGATCCTGGAATTGGTGTTAATTCTAGTTACGGTGTGTACCAAAGAGGCATTGCCAATGATGTATTTATCAAGTATGAGGGTGAGCCCTACTTAGCTCAAGTTTGGCCAGGAGCTGTCAACTTTCCTGACTTTCTCAATCCAAAAACAGTAGACTGGTGGGGTGATGAAGTTCGTCGGTTCCATGAACTTGTCCCTGTTGATGGTCTTTGGATTGACATGAATGAAGCTTCAAATTTTTGTTCTGGACTGTGCAAAATCCCAAAGGGCAAGCAGTGTCCAAGTGGAACTGGACCTGGTTGGGTCTGCTGCTTGGATTGCAAAAACATAACAAAAACAAGATGGGATGATCCACCTTACAAGATAAATGCTTCAGGATTGCAGGTTCCAATAGGGTACAAAACCATAGCAACCAGTGCTGTTCACTACAATGGTGTTTTGGAGTATGATGCTCATAGCCTCTATGGATTCTCTCAGGCCATTGCTACTCACAAGGCCCTGCAAGGTCTTGAAGGCAAGAGGCCATTTATATTATCACGCTCCACTTATGTTGGATCAGGCAAATATGCTGCTCACTGGACCGGTGATAATAAAGGCACTTGGGAGGATTTGAAATATTCCATTTCTACTATGATAAATTTTGGTATTTTTGGGGTACCAATGGTTGGTTCAGATATATGTGGGTTTTATCCTGCACCCACTGAAGAGCTTTGCAACAGGTGGATTGAGGTGGGCGCTTTCTATCCCTTCTCAAGGGATCATGCGAACTTCTATTCCCCAAGGCAGGAGCTTTATCAATGGGATTCAGTAGCTGAGTCTGCTAGAAATGCACTTGGTATGAGGTACAAGATTCTTCCATATCTCTACACACTGAGCTATGAGGCTCATACGACAGGAGCCCCAATTGCTAGACCACTTTTCTTCTCCTTCCCAGATTACACTGAGTGTTACGGGTTGAGCACCCAGTTCTTGCTCGGAAGTAGCCTCATGATATCTCCGGTGCTTGAGCAAGGGAAATCACAGGTTAAAGCACTCTTTCCTCCTGGTAGTTGGTACAACTTATTCGATATGACACAGGCCATTACATCGGAAGGAGGGCAGTATGTCACTCTTGATGCACCCTTGCATGTTGTTAATGTGCATTTGCATCAGAACACAATCCTACCCATGCAGCAGGGTGGAATGATCTCTAAGGAAGCCAGAATGACACCTTTTGCCCTTGTAGTGACCTTCCCTGCAGGGGCTAGTGATGGAAAAGCTGCTGGGAAACTTTTCCTTGATGACGACGAGCTCCCGGAAATGAAACTGGCAAGCGGATCGGCAACATATGTCGATTTCTATGCAACCATAAGTCAAGGAACTGTGAAATTGTGGTCAGAAGTTCAGGAAAGCAAGTTTGCTTTAGATAAGGGTTGGAAAATCAGTAAGGTAGCAGTGTTGGGATTAGGTAGAAGCGGGGCACCATCAGCACTGGAGTTTGATGGGAAGCCGGTAACCGCTGCTTCAAACATCGAGTTGACCTCATTGGAGCAGAAATATCTTGAGGACCTCCAAGTTGGCAGTGAAAAGAAGAGTAGTGTGATGGTAGAAGTTAATGGCTTGGAAATTCCTGTTGGCAAAAACTTTGCCATGTCCTGGAAAATGGGGATCAGCGGTTGAGCTTTGAGAAGGCTCATTACTTCTATTTCAGATTATGTATTGAGATTGTTGATGCATTTGATGTTTGTTGTCAGGGTTCTTACGGAGAAGAGATGAGCTAAAATATGTTCATCCTTTTCTATCCAAAGCAATTAAAGAGTCTCTAGATTTCACTGCTTTCTTAATAAGCGCATTCTCATTGATATTGTAGTTTAAAATGCAGCTATGCAATGTCAAGTTCCTGGAGTAATTCTATAACATTATGAAGTATTCTTGTGCTATCATGTTCACTTGGTCATGCCTTCCTCTAGAAATAGGCGGGGGGCCAGATTCTGTGGATAGAATTTCAACCACGCAAAACTCTACATAGCCGTATCCTTCCGTTTGCACAAATTCTCGTTCAAGAGTATCTTGGGTATGCACAGAGGGGTAAAATGGAAATCTTCCTCGGATTCGGGGCATGAGCCCATGACCGGGATTAGAAAAATTACACCAAGTTTTACGTTTGCAGCAGGTCTGCAATGTGAGGCCTCTGAAGATTAACCTGTGAGTTTATGACTTCTAACTTCCAACTTCCAACTTCCAAGGGTTTAAATTGAGAGCGCGATCCAACGTTAACTTAGGCTTGTTGGTTTCTTAGATTCGTTAAATTTATTAGAAAACGGTACTGCCACTATCTTGGTGGGGGACTGCTTGCCGCGCTTCGTGCTCTGTAAGCATAGATTAGCCCATCCGTGAGAAATTCCAGATTATTATGCACTCGAAAAATTTAAGAAAATAAATCGTTGGTAAGAAGTCAAAATTCCCCATTTTAATTTTCAACATTCCTTTATTATTTTAATGGAGGAATAATAAATGGAGGCTGGTATGGAAATTAAGAGAGTGGGGGGGATGCATTGCCATCTATTATCATCTCTTGATATTTTTTTTACACTCTTAATACTTCATCCTCGAATCTTACTTCCTTAAAAAAAATTTATATTCCTGATTTCAACTTAATAGCAAACACAACTCTAATCTTAACAAGAATCAAATCCAAAGTCCTATCCCCCCCTGCTCCTCGGAAAAACACACCGGCCTCGCCATAACTTTCTCCGGCAACTCAAATGGCAAAACGACGTGATTACATCTCGTCTTCGTGTATCCATCTTTTTATTAAAAATGTAACTATGAAATAAATATTGATAGTATCACCTGAAAGCCATATAAAATATTGATAGACATCACTATCTCCATGGCAAAATGATACCATAAAAAATAAGATGAGAATTGTGATTTATTGTATTAAAAAAAAAGTCAGACAAAACCCTTTATGATAATGGTAGATAAGGGATGCCTAATGTAGGGCTTTTTCTATGAATAACTCAAACCATCGAGTTTAGCACCATCGTAAATCAATTGAAAAATGAGTCATGCGCACAGCCAGGCATCTTGATAGAAGAGTTCGGCTATCGAAGGAATGTTAGCTTGTTCCAGCAAATAAGAGACATCTATTACAATCCAGTCAAAGAACACTGAAACCTTATTCTAAGAAATAAATGACAAAAAAAAAGAGGAAATCAAAGAAAATATCATTGCGTTCAAGGTTTTCTTTGCCAGCAAGAGATCAAGAGAGGGAGAGGGAAATATAAGATATATATAAAAAAAACCACATAAAAAACAAAAAAATATATATGTAACATTTACTTCATTGCATGTATAAGATACATATAAAAATTAAAAAATCAATGGAGTGGCTATTAAAAAAATAAAAATAACAAATAAAAAAAGCTATTGAGTTTAGAGGTGAATCTGCGTGACTTGCAACTAGCCTCAAGTTTATATTCCTTGTAATTAAAAAAAAACATATAGACCACGCATCATCTAAAAATATGATGCATTGTCCATTTTTCTTCGTGATATATGAAATTCTTGGCAGTTATATCACCAGCAAAATTATTAAAAAAACTCGTTTTCTCAAAGGTAAAAAATCTTCTAAACCTTCTAGGCTCAAAAATCATTTATAAACAAACAACCAATAACAAAATTTAATTTTAATTTTAAACTTTTAGATGTAAAAATTCAAATCAACATTTCTTTCAATTCCAGAAATAAAAAGATTTAATTTTCCTATCTATGAATTAATCACTACTACCCTAACACCTCTCCTCTCTTAAATTTTAGGTGGTAAAATTAGTCTTCAGCATGGTGGGTAATATGTTTGACTTTCTCCCCTCTGCTTTAATACTAACAACTATTTACTAGTCCAGAAAAAAGGGAAAAAAAAACAGTAAGTACCTCATACTAAATGCGGAGGATTGATGTAAAGCTACAATGTTGTGATGCTCAAATAAATACGATAAAAGAAAAAAAAAACTATTAGTAAAATTGTGAGAAATAAAATATTATCCTAGTTCTCACCTATAGAAATAACATTATTTTTGTTTTTTTTAGTAAAAATCGAGGCCAAAACCAAAACTAAGAAATCAGACTCATTTGGGAAGAGTATCTAACATATGACATCAAGCAATAACAAAGAAGATAAACCATCAAGCGAGAACTAGGAAGAGAATGGGTTCCTCTGACTTGTGAATGGTAAAAAGTAGCATCGTACATAGGTTGTCTTCCCGGCATGAATGGCGGAATGCAAACCTCCCTTGTGCTTGAGATTCGGAAAAAAATTGTCGTTGAAATGCTTTCCAAAACAGTCTCTGATGTCCTGTTATAGCGATAAGACAGGGTGGTTGTGTAATAAAGATGTCGATGGCGACTCAATCAAAGGTGAAACAGTAGAATGTCTAGCACGATTTTTTTTATCGGAACACAAGGATCTGCTTTATCCAAGAACTAAAGTTCATGTCTAGATTCGCGGGCATGCTATGCACCGCATGCCATTTTTTTTATTGGTAAAAAAAAATGATATGTAAAAAATACAAGCGTGTTTTAAAAATAAAATTAAAAAAATATAACTCAGGGCATAACTCGGTAGAGAAATAAATGAAGAGCTTAAAAAATCATAAATAAAAAATTTCAAGATAATTCAGGGTATTTTGAAAATTCATAAAAATCATATAGAAAATGTATAAGAAAGAAAAGCCTCATCGTCGATAATATAGATGTTAAATTCATAATATACAAGGCAAGTACAAAAATAGAGTCTAATTTCAAATTATATCAATGATGAATAATAAAATTAAAAAAAATATAAGTTTAAAAAAAAAAACCAAACAAACATGGATGAATCTTCTAAATCTAAGTTAAGGTCTTAAACTCACAACCCATTAAATCTTAGACTCGGGTTGAATAAAAAAACTCAATTCTCAGCTGATTCCATATTGATTAGCTAGAGTATATTTGACGATGAACAATATATAAGAAGACCCAGGAAAACCTTGTTTATTTTTAAAATCAGTGAAAAATCCTATATAAATAAAATAAATAAAAACAACAGAGTCCATATCTCTAATTTAACAGATGTTGCAAAACTTCAAAAAACATAACTTAAAGAAATGAAAAGAAAAGAAAAGGGAAAACATGTGCAAACCTTTCAAACCCAGGTTAATTTTTAAAAATCAAAATCCGTGAAATCATAGACTTGGGCATGGTTAAAAGTTCAATTCCTAGCCAATCTATTGTCAAGTGATGGAATTAAAAAAATATATCAATTTAAAAAATTTACCAAATAAACAAAAATAGTAATGAAAAATGAGAATGAAATTTGACAAGAAAACAAAACTTAGGGTGGGTGAGATTTTTTTAAAAAAATTATCTTATATAAAACAAATAACAATCAAGATGATGAGAACATAATCCAAAATATAGAAAATTAATAGGTGATGAAATTGAAAAAAAATAATAAATTGTTTTAAAAATAATATTTAAAACATTAAAGGATGAAACTGGAACAGAAATATTAATTTAAATAATTAGTCAAAAAACCAAATAAAGAACGACAAATAAAAAAACTCGAGATAACTAGGATCATTTTCAAGACCAGCAAAAAATCCACATAAAGCAACAAGATAAAAAGGACGAAACCCAGTCTCCAATTGAATAAATGTTAAAGGATACAAAAATAGCATAACCAGCGGAAATTAAAAACCAAGCAAACGCAATGCGAACCTCTTAAACTTAATATAATCTCTAAAACTCGTAACTGATGGAATCCTACATTTGTTTTAAATTAAAAAACTTGATTTTCAACCAATTTAATATCGAATGATAAAACCGTGAAACAAGAATATAAATTAAAAAAAACAGTTAAGAGTAAAAAAAATAAAAATAAAAAGAACGAGGATCAAACCTGACAATAAAAGAAACATAGGGAGGATGAAATTAAAAAAAAAATTAAAAATGATCATAGATATAACAAACAACAGTTAAAAGAATGAGGACCGAATTTTAAAGATAAACAATTTCAGTTAAATGAAATTGAAAATGAATTTTAATTTTATAGACTATTCAAAACAAACAAAATAGTAATCAAGGGTCAGGAACCAAGTGTTAAGTTAAAAAAATAAAAGGGGTCACGCGAATATCAAGTGGATAAAGAGAAGAAAGAAAAAAATGAGTGCTTGTTAGCTACAAACTGAATGCGCATTTGGCGCACACACCTCCCATTATGGAAGGGATACCGAGACCATTCAAATACCACTAAAAAAGACGGCGTTTGGTGATTGGATAGTCCCGCACGCGCCGCCATTAAAGCATGGAAAATGCCTACCTGTCGGCAA